>Ga0209092_10005575_pt1 | contig 10178 bp, 6 predicted proteins | sample FraStrMetagenome_FD_187446 | JGI IMG/M metagenome (GOLD analysis project Ga0209092, IMG submission 187446) | Marine eukaryotic phytoplankton communities from Arctic Ocean - Fram Strait ARC3M Metagenome (SPAdes) (version 2) | ecosystem: Environmental > Aquatic > Marine > Oceanic | place: Fram... | reverse complement strand
CGTGATTAGCAAAGACGGTGTTCAAGAGGTCTCGCCATGCAGTCGGGGCTTGCATAACCTATTGACTGGCTAATTATGATTACGTAATTATGTGGAGAGGGATCGTGCGTACGTAGTACGTACAACACTATGTAGATAGGAAGCTTACGACGACTAAGATCTTCGAATAATTCACATACGTAATTAGAAAGATAAACATTATTACATACCTGTCTCAGTACATTGCCGATTTCACCACTATAAACATACCATACACAACAACATACCTAATCTATCAACAGAAAACTGTATTCAAGTACGTGTCACCAATGTCAATAATGAAGATACCGAGATAACATGATGACAAACAATTCGGAATTTTGGAACTTATTTTTAAACACAAAAGATTCTTTTAGCTTCGTGTGATCTCAATAAATTCAAATGAGGCCTTTAACCAAAACAAAATTACTTTGTTTACCGTTTCACTAATCATCAAGTTGCTTCTTAATCTCGAAATTTCGAAAAACTTTCTGTCCAGAATTATTAATTAAAACAGAAGTGCTTCAAAAAACTTGGAAAATTCCATTTTTAATGAGTAATTTTAAAGGACCATGAAATATTTTCATAAAAATCACTGCAAACGAGCACTCCATACCTACAGTGTACAGTAGTTTACTAGTGGTATATCGATCAAGCTTACAAGAATTTGCTGCTAAACCGAAATCCAGCAACTAAAATTGTGAAAGGACGTGCAATACATTCACAAAACAAAAACAATCATTCATTGTCATTTTTTCCGCCTGATATATCCTTTCCCAGCAGACCATATCTCATGGCTTGCATTTTTTCGCTGATAACAAAATTATTGTGTTTGGATGCATATATTGGCAATGCTTTCATTCACCGTCTGGAATTGTGTAATCAATGTTTTTCGCAGAGTTAAATGCTTTCATAATGCATACTTTTATCTCTATAAAAGAGAAATCTGATGTTATTTTTGTGTGTATTGAATGATAAATCTGATAACATTCTCAAGCTAATCAATAACTTAGTTAATGAGTTTTAGGATTGAAAAAATTCATTTGAATGTGGTTTCTTCGTGGGTCTAATAGTTATGGCATATTCAAAAAATGAAAGCCCCAAAATATAAAGTTATGATCAACAATCATATCATTAGCATAGAGGTCGTGATTTTGTAAGTTCGGCATGAACCAATTTAAAGAATATAACGAAATCAGATCGTGGCATGCCCCCATTCCTTATTTTGACATGTGTCGTCACCCTTTATCTTTTACTAAAAACTTCCCAACGACGCGTTCTGCATTACTCAAACCAGTCCTGATAGTTAAGCATTTTGTCGGTAAACCAATTAGAATGCAATGAATATATAATTACGACATACTGTTTCATAACCATTGGATCAAAACTGTTCTTTTTTTCATATGATTTTACATGATTGATATCTTTCATGAAAATTTGGAAGAATAGGCACAACTTCAGAGATTCCTTGAGATTCTTAGTTTTTGTTGGAAGCTTCGTTTTCTAATTGAAGGATTTATAAAAACCAACATTTAGAAAACGAATTCATTTTGTCGGCTTTAAACAATTACATACTTTTCTTACACAAGTCCTATAGATCTTCATTGTTTAGGATTCGAGTTTCGTCGTATGTTGTATGTGTTATGGACTTCATTTTTCAGATGGTAAAACATGCGTCATGATCAGCTTTCACTGATTCTTTAAATCATGAAAGTGAAACTTTCTGAACAAGAAAATATACATCTAAATAAATTATTTTTACCTAGCTAAATTTACCTGAGTAAAATCTTCCACTGTTCAATTGTTTCCATATTAAAAATCATACCTAAGTATCCTCGTTCTCCGTAGGCATACCTGCAACACAGAAGCTTATTTCAATATCCGTATTGGCGTGACGCGTTAGCAATCCGATTTCAGCTTAGGTAGTTATTTTCAGTGCAGTGTCTAAATCAGTTTTCTGTCCATAAATCAGAGGGAACAGAAATTAAGCTACGAAGAACAATCAGATTCACCATGTCTTCAGCTGTGGATGTTGCTGAAACCATCGCTGTAATGCGCATGAAGGAAGGAACAACATACATTTGTACCTCCTATTTACCAGAACCTCGATTCTCCAAAAGCGAACACGTTGATGAAGAATGCAGGGTGAAAATGGTGGACTGGTGTTTCCAGGTGGTTGAGTTCTGTAATTTCAGCAGGGAGGTTGTTGTCGTTGGAATGTCCTATCTAGACAGATTCCTTTGCACGACTTATGGAACGCCCTTTTTAGAAGACCGCAAGCTCTTTCAACTTGCTGCTATGTGCTGTCTTTACATGTCCGCGAAACTTTTCGAATCAAGATCCCTCGATCTAGGCCTCCTCTCACAACTTAGCAGAGGTGTTTATTCAGAGAAAGAGATTGCAGACATGGAAACCACTATTCTATGTGCGTTGAACTGGTTTGTTCATCCACCAACTGCAGTCAGTTTCATAAATGAATCGCTTCGCTCTCTACCTTCTCTTCCTCTGAATTCGGAAGACTTAACTGCAATCGTCGACCTTTCCAGGAGACAAACCTTTCTTGCAGTTCGCGACTTTTCCTTTGTTTCATTGAAGCAATCCTCTATCGCTGTGGCCGCAATTGTCAACTCTTTGTCCACCGTCAGCAACATCACCGGTCCCGCAAGATCGACAATTCTCTCCCATATTTCAGAAGTGACTGGAATCAACCTGCGATCACCCGAAATCACCCAAGCTCGTGATATGCTTCGTCAATGCTGGGAGAAATCAAGAGTGTCACCAGGTGGACTTATGTCACAGCCAGGAAATAATTCTGGTCGCCATGATGCAGAAAAAATGTGCCAAGGGTCTGATTCTCCTATCTGTGTCTCTCGTCACTCTCCTCGAGCCTTAGCTTAATAGAAAACCTTAATCAAGGCAAGGGAACAATTTTGATAGCAATCTGTGCAATTCCTCATTTATGTACATACTGGAAAAGAGAGGTGCACGTTTTGTCGCTACTTATATAACGGCTGTATTATTTCAAGCAATGCTAACATTTTCTTACTTTATATATATACAACCTAGTTGATAATTCTATCACTAAAAATTTTAATCAAAGAGTTTTGTAACGAAAATCAATATATCATTTTATTTACAAAATCCACTTTTTTCTCGAGAAAAAGATGTTGCATTAGTTCCGCTTCCAGAAGTTTCGAGTGTTCTCGTTGCAATTTTCACATTGAAGTAATCTGAATGTATGCTACTTGACCATTGAGGAACGCATGCAGAACAAAAACTTCTTTGGTTTTGGAGCTAAAGTAGCTGTCTTTACGTCATAGTGTGATGGCGAGATAAAGTTTGATAGACTCATATTCTATGCTGCTGCTGATAAAAATAAATTTTCTATAGCAAAAATTACTGACGTAAGAGAAACCTTGATTCCAAATTGATCGTAAATAAGAAATTAGATAGATTATATTCTTTCTAATGTACAAACTCGGATAGTCACAATACATATATATGTATATGACGTAAGTATAATTAAAATACCTCTTTTAAATGGAAATAGGTATGTACTTTATAATTTGAGCGATCCACATATTCCATAATAATAACTACTTCATATCATAATTATTACAGCAGTCACTACAATCGTGAACGACAAAAAATGCAAAGCAGAGACATTATATGTCTTACTTCAATCTGAAACTCTCTCCAACGAAAATAAACTATTATCAAGTGACTGATGAGGACACATCCTTAAACAGTTTACAGACATCGTGATGCATCCACTTGTAAGAGATTTGTACAAACGAGCTATTTTGGTAGGACGCGATTATCCACATCAAGAGGGGATAGATTATGTACGAAGAACTTGGAAAGAAGCTTTAAGGAATACACCAGAAATTACTAATAATGAACCAGAACTTCGTAAAGCTATTGGGAAAGGTCGATACATGATTCGAGAAATGGAAGGTGTAATACAGTTGAAAAAATATCGTGCTATGAAGAAACGATATGGAGGGAATAGTGGTAACAAAACTAACGATAATGTAAAAAAAGCTGTTGAAGAATTAGAAGCAAGACACGAAGCACTGAAATAATGAATTCTAGAAACGATATGTGATGTCGTTGAAACAATGGAACAGAGAAAGAATGCCAAAATTGGAATGTAACAGCTACTTCAAAAACATGTTTTGTCTCGTTTCTCAATAGGACATGTTTCCAAATGAATGGATTTATTGAAAACAGGGCAAGAACCATAGGAACAAAAAGCAAGTGTAGCTTAAAAATGATTTTTCACGACGCAATTCTAAAGCTAGACACGATCGAATTTGATTCATAAACGTAACAACAAGTTAAAATTAAAAATCTAAATAAGATGGTCTACCCAAATTCATTATGATCAACTCATACATCTAAATTAAGATAATGCCAAATACCCGCAAAAATTATGTAAAAAATTGCAAAAATCAAGAATCTCGTCTTGAAAAGAACATTCACATCCTGTAGTATTTCATCCATCGAGTCTTTGAGATTGTTCTTGGAGGAATTTGGGTTAGATCTTAATCTAGAATAGAGACGAACTTGTTTTTTATCATGATAAAGATGTTCATTTTCCAGGTCAGAGTCTTTATTCTGCTGAATGATTTCATTTACATTCTGGATGGTCCATTTATTTTTATTTCCATTCGCATGATGTTGTTCATCTGGAACATCTTTTCTGGGTTTGGAGATCATAGATTTGAACTCTACATTATGATTATTTTCATGTATCATTTGCCCTCCAAGAATCTTCTTCATGGCTTTTTTCTGTTTCCGTTCATTGACTTTCCCAGATCGTTCTAGATTATCTAATTTTTGAATTTCTCTCCTAATTACTTGTATTTCCTTCTGTTTTTTCAAATTGCCGTCATCATCAATATCATTATTCTGGGATATTAATAATTCCAACGCCACATCTAAATCCAATCTAGATAAATGATAATTTCCCATTAACATTCGTGCTTTACCTCTCCGATAAAAGACTTTTGGATTTGTTCTACCACAGGACATTTCCATGGCTAAATTACAAAATTCTTGTGTTTTACTGAGCATTCCAAGTTTTAACGCACACAAAGATAAATTTAACAATATTGGAAGTTGTAGTTCGAATTCTATTTGGGCACGACCGACACTGACATTATGGGAAGAAGAAGTTGTAGTAGGTGATAATGAATCTTTTTCCATGGCGACTAAACATGTTAAATAAACATCCATTGCTTCTTTGTATTCTTGCTTTTTGAATAATCGATTTCCTTCCAACCTTTGTTGTTTTGCCCATTCTAGTTTTTCGATGGGTGTTAGCTTGGATGTCATGTGGGCTGCCTACAGGATATTATTTAAAAAATTATATATTTAATGAGCGATTATTTCCATAGTGACATATTTTCATTGCAATATGATAGACTCACTTGATTGATTTTCGCTTGAAAATCAGCGGCTGCGATATCAGCTTCATCAGCTCGTTTGGTGCTTCCATCTGGCATACATCGTTGTAATTCAAAATTTCCTTGACTTGTTTCATTCACGATGGACATTAAATCAGAAGTTGTGACAAACATTTTCTTTTCATCACTATGTAACTGTTTGGAAGAATTTTCTTGATTCATTTTGGTGTGTCTGTTTTGTGAGTTTATCCAGAGTGCAACACAAGAAAGTTCCTCCGATGAAAATGAACTAATATTTTTTGAAACAGCAATTGAATTATTCCATCGGGTTTGTTTTGTGCTGAACATGAAGGAGATTTGTGTCGTATTCTTCTACGTGCAAGCTTACTTGCGTAGATTATACTTTCCTAACATATCAAAGAGAAAATCTCATCCCTGCTCCCATTCATTTTCTCCACAATTTTTTCTTTGAAAATATTATAATTAAACATCATAAAGAAGTTATGCGGGTCATCATCATTTAGTATTCCAAAGAGACAAGCAATTACACAACCAAAACGCCAATGCAAACAAACTCTTAAATAGAATAATTAAAAATTCACAAATCGTTACCCTACTTCCATCGAAATAAGACAATAAAGGAATGTCACATTGCCCTCGTACTCCACCTGCAGGGCCTAATCAACAACCACCACCATCCATAAGCAAACGCGATTCACCTTCTATCATTCCCCGAAGTTTGAGTGGAAATCTACAAGATCTTGTTAAGGAAAAAAATTTGGACTCCAAACTATTGTTTCATATACGAAAAATACGTCAATCTCCTACATCTTCTTCCTCTCTCAAATCCACCACCATAACTTTGGACGCTCTAGTTGAAACTCTTCGCAAATATCATCGAGAATACAAACGAGGACGTCATTCTGAATTGAGTAAATTTCGCCAACTGGTCAAGATTCATTTGGACACCATTGTACAGGCAGAGAAAAAAAATCTTGTATCCCAAACGACAGATAATAATCGTACTCAAAATCTTAAAACAAATACTAATTCCACTCCTTCGATAGATTTGAGTCATCAACCCAAAAAAAGAAAGTGGAAAGGAGGAGAAGAAGAAGAAGAACAATACGAACGTGAAGCACGTCAAATTGAAACAAGTCGCGCAGAATTGTCTTCTACAGGTAGTGGCGGAGGAAGTATGTTGAATGCTAGTTTACGACAAAAATACACAGAGCAGAACCAAAAAATACAAAGAGATGGTAATACGGATACACCTGCCTTTGTAGAGGAAGGGAATAACAATGTAGAAGCAACAGCATCTATCAAGAAGAAAAAGAAAAAGCGCATTACTTCGTCATCATCTTCATCTTCTGCGAGAGACGGAACCAATCCATCATTGAATTTAGCACCTATTATACCAAAAGAACGATATTCTGATTTAGGTGGGATGGATAAAATATTGGCACAGATTCGCGAGTTAATTGAATATCCATTATTGCATCCAGAATTATTTAGTCATTTAGGTGTTGATCCACCAAGAGGTGTTCTATTAAGAGGTCCTCCAGGCGTAGGAAAAACACATTTAGCGAATGCAGTTGCAGGTGAAGTAGGTGTGAAATTTTTTAATATTTCAGCTCCCGAGATTATTGGTGGCGTATCCGGTGAAAGTGAAGCTCGTGTAAGATTTAGGTTTGCTTCTTAATTCTTTTATTTGACAAATATATCGAAAGGAAACTAAGCAAAATTTGATTATTTATCATTAGGTTCGAGAACTCTTTCAAACAGCTGCTATATCTTCTCCAGCCTTAATATTCATTGATGAAATTGATGCTATTGCACCTAAACGAGGAGAGGGTAAATCTGGTGGAGGCAATTCTATGGAAAAGCGTATTGTAGCTCAATTACTCACCTGTATGGACTCCTTAGCCAAAACTACAGCATCGCCAACATCTCATGTCATGGTGATTGGCGCCACAAATCGTCCTGATGCCATAGATCCCGCATTACGAAGAGCAGGTAGATTTGATAGAGAAATTTGCTTGGGGGTTCCTGACGAACAAGCTAGAGAAGGTATTTTACGAAAAATGGCATCTGGTATGAGATTAATTGGGGACTTTGATTTTGCTAGCATTGCAAAGAAAACGCCTGGTTTCGTTGGTGCTGATATGAGAAGTTTGACAAAAGAAGCAGCAGTTGTTGCGATAAATCGAATATTCAAAACTGTGCTTGTTCCGCCACAAAAAGATGAGACAAATCATAGCAAAAGCATAAGTGACAAAAAGGATGGAGAGGAAATCCAAATTTCTGCTGAGGATAAAGAAACATCAGAAGAAAACGCCTCCAGTACCTTAAATCAGAAAAAACGTGCTACACCCCTGACTGCGGAACAACTGTCTCCACTCTTTATTACCATGGATGATTTTCTAGCTGCAGTTTCTTCAGTACAACCGTCCTCGAAACGTGAAGGTTTCGCAACAGTACCTGGTGTGACTTGGGATGATATTGGAGCACTCAATGCAATCCGTGATGAATTGGCGTTGTCTGTTTTGGAGCCCATTCATCATCCTGAACGATTCAAACAACTGGGATTGCCATTACCAGCTGGTGTTATGTTGGTAAGGATATTCATGTAACATGTTTCTTGCCTTACTTTTGTACCTCGGTAATTAATGATATGTATGATCATTTTCATTATTTATAAAGTACGGGCCTCCAGGATGCGGTAAAACTTTACTAGCAAAAGCAATCTCAAATGAAAGTGGAGCTAACTTTATTAGTGTGAAAGGGCCTGAACTACTAGACAAATACGTCGGTGAAAGTGAGCGTGCTGTTCGCCAAGTATTTGAACGAGCAAGGAGTAGCAGTCCATGTGTAGTCTTTTTTGACGAATTGGATTCTCTTTGTCCTAAACGGGGGACTGATAGTGGTGGTGGTGGAGTCAGTGAACGTGTTGTAAATCAATTACTTACTGAAATGGATGGTTTGGAAACCCGTAGTAGTGTCTTTGTAATTGCAGCTACAAATAGACCTGAACTTATTGATCCTGCTATGTTAAGACCGTAAGTGCATTTTCGTTTCTTTTGCTTGAATTCTTGCTGCGCTGCTCATTTCTGATAAATAATTCGGTTTCATAGTGGGAGGCTTGATAAACTCTTGTACGTCCCCCTTCCTGCTCCAGATGATAGAGCATCTATTCTTCAGGCAATAAGCTCTAAGGTTAAATTGGCTTCTGATGTAAATTTAGTACAAATCGCAAAAAGTCCTCGTGCAAATGGATTTAGTGGAGCAGATTGTGCTGCGCTCTTGAGAGAGGCAGGCCTTGCAGTACTACGGGATTGTCATGGTACGAAAAATGATTCCCTTGAGTCGCTCGAAATCACCAATGAACATTTTGACTACGCATTCGATCATGTGATGCCTTCTGTGTCAAAAAAGGACCAGGCAAAATATGATCGAATGAGGGATAGGATGGCTAGAGCAAGAACAAGGGGATCAGCTCTTGATGAGAATAGTAAGGTTAAGCAGTCTCAAGATGCTTCAGCCACACCACCAGATGAAGTCAATACCGGAAAGGAAGTAAATCACAGTAATTAAAATATAGTGGCGGCAACCTTTCGATATGTTGTCCGTTTTTGCCTTCCATTTTTCCTTTTTCCCAGATTTGTTTTGTTTTGCATTGATTAATCTAGATAAACGATCTCGATGCCATTTAAATTCATAAAGGTCCACCAGGATGAAATAAAAATAATCTACATTATCTGCCTAAACTACAGATTAGAACTTAACACTTGTGCAACTATTGAATATTCATTTAAAAAGAAAATATGGAACACAAATTTCTTGAGATTCATTTTTCATATCGAAGTTTGAATAAGAAAATGAGAGAAACTAATATATAGCGACGCTTCTCTTTCAAGTTGAACACGATATTGTTACGATTCCACATAGATGAGGTACATTCATGATGAATTCTTTTTCTTTATTGAATGATCAATAACCAAGAATTTCTGTTTATTTCCCTATGTGTTTGAATTAAGCATACCCTTTGCTATCAAATATGAAAGCAATGGGCTTGAAAAGATGATATTTAGCTCAAAAAAGAGATTAGATATTGTTTTTTTGCTGACCTAAAGTTTTAGAAGTTCTTTCTTGTATGTGGGCGTAAGCAAGCTATGAAACTGAGTTTTTCTCGTCTCTTATTTCAATCATACAGGTATTTTGTTGCTAGAAGAAAAGATTTGATTTTGTAAAAACTCCCACTTCCAAATTCGTACCCTTTTAAAATGGATGATGTGCTCTACATTTTTAATGCTTTGAAAAGCTTGAATGGGATGATCCTAAATAATGATTCATGGTGTCACAAACCAGAAAGTCAGAATATGATGACAAGGGTTTTGATTTATTATTCGAATTCATAGGGTATGTGACCAAATTTGTAAATCCCTGAAGAGGTCACAAGCAATTTTTAAGGAGAGAATAAAGGTCATTTTGTACGTTGAAGTCCATGCGATTTTAATCTACCTTATATAAGGATTTTGAAAATTAAGACTTTCATACGTAAACATAGGAAAAAATCAGGCTATATTTTTAAAAAAATGTCTTTATTTTTTTAAGAGACATCGTGATGAGATCAGTGAAAGGCTGATCAAAGAACGGTGTGCGGAGTAAGCTCAGCGAAGAGACTACAAGGCGGGAAAACAATCTAATTCTAATTGAGAAAGTAAATTGTGAGTTAATTTAATTTGAAAT
>Ga0209092_10005574_pt1 | contig 10179 bp, 8 predicted proteins | sample FraStrMetagenome_FD_187446 | JGI IMG/M metagenome (GOLD analysis project Ga0209092, IMG submission 187446) | Marine eukaryotic phytoplankton communities from Arctic Ocean - Fram Strait ARC3M Metagenome (SPAdes) (version 2) | ecosystem: Environmental > Aquatic > Marine > Oceanic | place: Fram... | reverse complement strand
TCATGTAAAAAAAAAAATATGCAAAAAAAAAATCAAGACCATGGCGAAAAAAAGGTACTAAATAAATATGACCTATTAAAAAACACATATGGTTCATATTATTGCACCTATTGTGATTTCGATACAAAAAATTTAAAGGATTATAAACGGCATATAACTACAAAAAAACATTCAATTCTTACCCCAAAAAAAACGCCATTTTGCGTTAGCATAAAGGTAAGCAAGTTTTTGTGTGATTGTGGAAATAGGTATGAATATGCTTCTGGATTGTCTAAACACAAATTGAAATGTAAAAAATCAAAAAAAGTCAAAAAAAGTCAAAAAAAGTCAAAAAAAAACGGCAAAAATGACGATTTTTTGGACAAAAATGTCACCGAAAAACGCAAAAACAGCAAAAATGACGAAAATACCAATTTTACTGAAAAAAGTGTTCTTAAGGTAACAAAAGATTTTCAACAGACAGTTGGCATTGCATATAATGCTAATGAACCGTTTATTAATTGTGAAAAAACCGGAATAAATGAATTTGAGACGATAAAAACCAACCATGGTTCATACTACTGCACCTATTGTGATTTCGATACCAAAAATTTAAAAGACTATAAACGACATATTACAACAAAAAAACACCTAAATGGGGTCCCAATTATAACCCCTAAAATTGTTAGCAAAAAGGTAATGAAATTTACTTGTGGATGTGGCAATAATTACAAATTTGCGTCAGGATTGTCAAAACATTGGATAACATGTAAAAAAAATAAACAAATGAATATAACAAACCAAATTTTAAATGCTAATACGTGTCAAAATGATAATTACAAAATTAATAATGGTAACGAAGTTTGTGCTTCAAAGGATGCTGATATAGAAAAAATTATAAAGCAGACGATGAATCAATCAGAAACAATAAATAAATTATTGGAACAGAATTCAGTTTTGATTGAGAGGTTGAGTGAAAAACCAACAAATAATATAACATATCAAAATTGTGGAAATAAGAAAATGACAATAAATGTTTTCCTGAATGAAAAATGTAAGCATGCTATGAATTTAAAAGATTTTGTAAATAATATGAACATATCTTTGGAAGATTTAATGTATACTAAAAATTATGGTTATAATAAAGGTATTAGTAATATTTTTGTAAAACATTTGAAGGATTTACAACCCAATGAAAGGCCCATCCATTGCAGCGATAAAAAAAGAATGCAATTTTATGTAAGAGATGAGAATAAATGGTTAAAGGATGAAAAGAACGAAAAAATAGATAAATCAATTCATGATTTAACTATAAAGCAAATAAAACATCTTAAAGAATGGGAAGTCGAAAATCCACATTATCTACAAGATGAAAAATTATTATCTCAATGGCAGCAATTAGTACATGAGATAATGGGGCCTTCCGACGACACAACCAGAGAAAAAGATAAGGAATCTATCATGAAAACATTGGGAAACATTGTAGAGTTAAAAGATAGTCTAATAATATCAAAAGATTAACTATGTTTGCATCTCGCAAAAGTTAAATCGGTAAAGCCAAACGTTCCTCTGGGTTTAAGAGGTCGGTAAACTATTAAGTAGCATTTTTCCTAATAAAACTTATTTCCTTCTACTCCTTGATTTACGAAGCTTTCTACGAGATTTTCTTTTTCTACGAGATTTTCTTTTTCTACGCGTCTTATGGCGTTTTCTACGGTGAGTCTTACTGCGTTTTCTACGGTGAGTCTTACGGCGTTTTTTATGGTGTGTCTTACTTGTTCTTTTCCTTCTTTTGCGTTTACCGCCGAACTTTATTTCATCATCCGGATGTTCAAAATCGTATTGCCTTTCTCGTTCCAATCTCTCGTCGTGCTTTTGCATAGCCTCTTCTAATCTGTCTTTATATGGCAACACACCTTTTTTTATATCGAGGAATATTGGGATATTATTCAGAATCGATTTTAGAGCTTCCGCCACTTCAGGTGGTATTTGTTCTTGGTCCGACACCACATATCTACATGGTATTCTATCTATGTATCTTTTTATTCCTTCAACGACATCAATTAGTCGCGACGCAATTATGGGACTGACGGGAGCATTTTTTAAGAGAGGAAGAACTTCATTAACTTGGAGAATAAGTGGGTATCCGATGGGGTCTTTCATTTCATCATCGAGTCGTTCTGACCACAAGCCTTTTATTTCCCGTTTTTCCCATTTTTCAATTGTTGTTTTGATAAAGAGTGGAATTTCATTTTTTAGAATATTAGCGTCTGATATTATTATTTTATATATATAATCAGCATCTCGCCACTTTTTTTCGATTTTGGCTTTGGCTTTGATGGACAATGGTCCCGACATAACCGCGAGACAGTCATTTCTATTCATGCTATATATATATATATTTGTTTTTACTTTTCCTAAAAAGTTGCAAAAATGTCACCTAAAAACGACATTGATTTAGTGCATTCTTTAAGATAATCTATACAAAATCCTGATAATTTGATTTAATATTTAGCCAATAAAGGTGATGAGGATTCCTTGGTTCGGTGTTTGACGACGAGATTCGAACCACCCGAGATTCCACTGCTGGTGTGCACACTATTTGAGTGGGCGTCCATGAGGTAATTACGCGTGGGCAGTCAATGCCGCCGACCATGACTTTGTCCGTGCCGCTGGTTCCAGTTTGGACGACATTCTTCAAACATTATATGTTGACCATGCGAAAGTTGATGGTGACACAAAATATCACAAAGTCATATTATTATAAAATTTATTTAACTTTATAATATTAAAAACATTATAATGTTGTTATACACCATATAATCAATATTCTATTATAAAATTTTATAAATATTTACATAATTTATAAAATTAAAAACTTGAAAAAGCTCCAAAACCAGCATTTGCGGCCATAATTCCATCACCAGAACCAGCCATCCCAGCACCGAAAGCATTGCCCATACTTGATTGCTGTCCACCTGCTTGTAATTCAGGCGATTGATGCACTTGATTTTGCATGTTTTCAACCTGTGGTTGCATCTGCCCATGTTGTCCAACATAATCGGCGCGACTTGCTTGATGTGTCGGCATTGGTGGTTTTAATGCTTGAGGGTTTCCCGACAATGGCTGCGAAACTTTCACAACAGAACTATCTTTTTTTTCGTCGTTGCCTTCAACATTATCACCAAATATACGTTCATAAACAATATTCACTTTCTTACCATTATCACTGTTAAGGCCAATAAAAATTATTAAAAAAGCAATGTTCATGAAATTAATTTCTGCTAAATTATCACCACTAAACGTAGGCAAATATGTGACAATTCTATGAATTATGTAAATTCCCAACAAGAGTGTAATAGAATGAATAATCACTTCTCCTAAAAGTTCAATATTCCCCTTTTTCTCATCAAACTCGGGCATAATATTGGCAATACCTTTATTTAATAAATAAAACGGCACAATAACAATCACTAAATATTGTATGAGATTTGATAATTCACTTTTTGTATCGCTGTCAAATCTGGTTACATGTTTTATAAAACCAGAATCAGCAATATTATTGAATTTACTTGTTATATTTTCTCCGGCATTTATTTGTTTACCACCTTCCATATGTTTTATAAAAAGAAATTAATATAAATTATTTTTAAATATTATTTAAAAAATATTTAAGAATTAATTTATAATGATTAAAATGCATCCGGAAAAGCAATATTTATCTTTAATTAAAAATATAATCCATAATGGAATAAAGCAAAAAGGCAGAAACGGAAACACGAAAACTATAATTGGCGCTTCAATGAGATTTCCTTTATTTAATAACAGTATACCTCTAATTACCACTAAAAAATTAGCTTGGAAAAGTTGTTTAAAAGAATTATTATGGTTCATAAATGGTGAAACAGATAATACAATTTTACAAAAACAGAATGTAAAAATATGGAATGATAATGCTTCCAGAGAATTTTTAGATTCGAGAGAATTATTTCATTATGAAGAAAATGATTTGGGACCTATTTACGGTTATCAATGGAGAAATTTTAATAAAAAATATAAAAATAAAAAAATACTAAATAGACACAAAGAACTATCTAAATTTTTTGGAAAAGGGAAAGGTGAAATAGACCAACTTCAAAATATTATTGAATCCCTCCAAAGCCCGAAAGAAATAAATAGTAGAAGATTAATAATGACTGCCTGGAATCCATGCCAGCTAAAACAAATGGCCTTACCACCATGCCATGTGTTATCACAATTTCACGTTTTAAATAATAAACTATCATGTACAATGTATCAAAGAAGTGGTGATATTGGTTTAGGAATACCATTTAATATTGCATCATATTCATTCTTAACAATATTATTGGCACATCATTGTAATTTAGAACTGGGCGAATTCATTCATTTTATAGGAAATGCACATATATATGAAGAACACGAAGATGCACTTTTAGAGCAAATAAAAAGAGAACCGTTTCATTTCCCAAAATGTTACATAAATAAAAAGTATAATGATATAGATTATTATAAAGCGGAAGATTTTACAATAAAAGATTATGAATATCATGATAAAATAGATATGAAAATGAAAGCATAAATTCGTTATTAAATTTTAATTATTATATATAATAATTAAAATGAGTCGCTTTGAAAGAAGATTAGGTGCTAAAAGTAGTTCGCCAAAACCTGGACAAGCCACATGCAAAATACCAAAAAAAAATAATAAAGTTCTATCAGGATTTATAAATATTAGAGAAAAATCTCAAAGTAACAATGAAGCTGCCAATGAGGTTGCCAATGAAGCTGCCAATGAAGTTGCTAATGAGGTTGCCAATGAGGTTGCCAATGAAGTTGTCAATGAGGTTGCCAATAATACTGATATACAACCAAACATTAAAAGAATAATGAATATAAACGAAGAATTGAAAAGAGAAATGATAAAAATTAAAGATAAAAATGTAAGACTTATTTATGGACATGAGATTAGATTAAACACCGTTGAAATTAATATTGAGTGTTTAAATGATTTAAGTTGTGAAAAAATATATAAATCGCAAAAGAAAGAAGAAAACGACCAACAAATTAATAATAATGCTGAAAACATTGAGGAAATAATTTCTAATTATAATGATTTATTTGTAAAATTTAATAATAATAAAGGCATTGTTGATATGAAGTTTAATGAATATGATGAAAATATTAAAAAAAAGAATAAGTGTGATAACATGGATAAAGAAGAAATAAAATCAAAAATAAAGGATTTAGAAGAAAAAAATTTAAAATTAACCAAATCTATAAAAAAAATTGAGTGTATGGATATAGAAGAACGTTTTGAAAATGATAGGTTGAAAAATAATAAAAATGATGAAATGTTAAATATTAAGTGTGATAATATAAAAATGAAAACCAGTATTTTATTCAAAATTATTAAATCATTATTAGACGATTCTGAAAAAGCCAATGACTTTAAAAATGAATTAGAACAATTTATAAATATAAATTGAATTATGTTTAAATATTAAAAACATTTTTAATTATTTAAACAATGAAAGTTAAAATTACAGATAAAAATAAAGTAATAAAGTTTTCTATTATTTTTAGCAACTTAAAAGCAGAGTATAAAGAAACAAACATTTACTTTCGAGAAGATGGCATGTATTTTCAAATAATGGACTCCAGTCAAATTTCAATGGTTGAATTAAACATCAATAGTGATTGGTTTGATGAATATAATATTCAAACGGAACAAGTGTTCGGCATACACCTTGAAACATTTGATAAAATTCTTTCCTGCATTGATAAAAACTATACTATTGAATTAAATATTGAAGAAAAAACTGATAAACTAAATATTGTTTTATCAGATAGCAAAATTATTAAAGAATATGACATGAATTTATTAGATTTAGATACAGCTGTTTTCGATATACCTGAAGTAGAATATACTGCAGATATTATTTTAGAATCACATATTTTTAAAGATTATATTAATGAATTAATTATGTTCGGGGATGATTTAAATTTTACATGCAATGAAAAAGAAATAGTATTATCATCGGGCGGCGACGAAGGAACATCCAGGATTATTATAAATGAAGAATATTTAGAAGAATATGGTATAGAAGAAGAAGCGAAAGTTGACCTAACATATTCTATTAAAATCATTAAAATTATTTCAAATTTTGTAAAATTAAATAAATTAACAAATATTCATATTTCTGAAGATAAACCACTAAAAATTGAATATAATTTGGACGAAGGTGACGAAAATAAATTATCATTCTTTTTAGCTCCAAAGATAGTAGATTAACAGATTATTGACAAAATACGGTAAAATAGTAATATTCATTTCTATAATATCTTTATTATCAATGAAAATTTTTTTAACTGTTGTAATATTTAGTGTTGTGCTATTTTTATATATTCATATGCATTTTCATTTAAAAACAAGCAATGACTTGGAAGTTTATACTATTGAAAATGTCTCAAAAGATAGATTAGAAGAAATTTGTAATCTAAAACAACCTGTTCTATTTGACTATAAAAATGAAAATTTATTAGAATTAGCAAATATCACCAAAATGGAAGAATTATATGGAGCATTTGACGTCAAAATAAGAAATATCGAAGATAAAGATAAAGATAAAGAAACTTATTTACCAATTTTATTAAGCGAAGTTGTAAAATTATTTCAAAATAAAATAAATAACAAAATAATAATTGAAAATAATGCTGATTTTTTAGAAGAAACCGGTTTATTAAAAACATTTAGATATAATGACTCTTTTTTAAGACCACCCCTTGTTTCAATATGTAAATATGATTTTATGTCCGGTAGCGAAGAATCTTATACCCCCTTAAGATACAATATAAGTCATCGTAATTATTACCTCGTTACAAGTGGATTAATACAGATGAAACTAATTCCACCTAAAAATGGTAAATATTTACAGAAAGAAAATGATTATGACATATTTGAGTTTGGTTCACCGGTTGACCCATGGGAAATACAAGAAGAATATAAACCAGAATTCGACAAAGTAAAAGTACTTGATTTAGAATTAAGAGCTGGTCAAATCATAAATATACCACCTTATTGGTGGTATTCCATAAAATATAAAAAGGTTTCCAGTATTTGCTGCTTCGAATATAGAACATATATGAGCACCGTTTCCATATTACCTAACTTGCTTTTAGGACTTCTTCAACAACAAAATATTAAGAGGGAAATTGCTGACAAAATTAGCTTTTAATATATTTTTTTAAAAATATTATAACATTTTTTTAAAAATATTATAACATTTTTTTAAAAATATTATAAATAGAACATTCTATTTGAAGATTTGAATGTATGATTTTCCTTATTAACCAAAAAACATAAAGCATCCGATATAGGCAAAAGACAATTATTCACATTATCAGCATTGATTTGATACACTATTTCTGATTTTGTATTAATTAATATTTTATTTTTTGATAAATCGACAGTCCTATCCGTTATTTTTTCCATATTCCATTTTTTTTCATGCGGTTTTTTTATTAAACACCAAAATTTTTCGAAATTATATTTATAAAAATTGCGCATTTTATCGCGCGGGCTAATAGTAAATGTCGACAATTTACGTATTTTATCCACACCGATTCTTTCATTAAAACTACTTGACCAACCCATAAATTCTACTTCATATATTTGTCTTCTATTTGTAATAGTAACACCACTATTATCTATTGAAAAATAATATTTTGGGTAACAATCAATAATTTTAGCTGGACACCACGCATTTAAAAAATCTTTCGCATCAACAAAATTTCCAACTTTATATATTTCACAATCTTCATTAATCTCGTTTGAAAGTAAAGGCCATTTACTTAAGTTATAATATAACCATTTCTTTTCCAAATTATTATCTTTTAAATGCTCCATTTTATCCTCACGCAACATCTTCACTTTGCTCATAAATTCCATATATTCTCTATAATCAACCGTATTTTTCAAACTTTTTGTAGTAAATTTCGATAAACAAAATAATTTTTTAAATGATGGTGAAAAAAAAAGAAAAATAAAAATATAATTACTTACATCTATGGGAAGAAAAATATTCATTTTTATATTATATTTATAAAATAATATTCTTATGAAATAATATTCTTATGAAATAATTTTCTAATAATTATATTATAATGATAGATAAAGCAATCGATTTTTTGAATACTGACAATATGGTAAAAAAATCATTTTATTTGACTTATGTTTTTTTAATGACTACCGCCACAATAACATTTATCGAAGCCATGCGTACTAAAGATAATAAGGTTAGACACATATTGAATTTAGAAACATGTATTTCAGTTGTCGCGGCATTCTTTTATAGTAAATTCATGACAATGGTGGAAAAACCAAATATTGATTATAAAGAAATTAACATGACACGCTATGTTGATTGGGTTATTACAACCCCCATTATGCTTCTTGTCCTTTGTCTGGCATTCTTATATAATACCGGTGGTCAGCTGCGATTTGCCACATATCTTAAAATTTTAGCAATGAATTTCTTAATGTTGTTTTCTGGATACGCTGGTGAAACAAATATCATTGATAAAACAACGGGATGGATTACGGGTATGATATTTTTCCTCTCTCTATTTGGGTTCATTTATTATAAATTTATTGCAAAGAAACCCATGTTTGATAACAAAATATTATATTGGTCATTCTTCACATTTTGGATATTCTATGGACTTGTTTATTATCAACAAGATAAATTTAAAAATGTTGCATTCAATTATCTGGATTTATTCGCAAAATGTTTCGTCGGTATTTTCTTCTGGGCCTACTTTACAAAAGTTTTCACTTTAAAAAAAGGAATATATTAAAATTGATTAAAAATAAATTATTATTATTTTTTTATTTAAAAAATAATAAAAAATTATAAATAATTATAATGAATTATAAAATTCACATTAACAATAGAAATTATGAGACATGGAATTTATACAACATCAAAACCATGGAAAAAATAGATTACGAAAAAATAGAAAACGAAAAAATAAACATTAGTCCAATAAAAGAAAAATTATTCCATAATGATATTTTCACTTTTAATGGAAACAAAGTAAAAATATTAGAGTCCATCACTCGCAAAAATAAAATCGCAGGTGTCCTTGTATTAAAAAATAATAAAACATTTGGCAAATTTAAAAATAAATATTTTTATAAATGCATTCCAGACGATAACAGCATTCCAGAATTTTTAATTCCATACAAACCGCATATTAAATTTATAAAAAACCAAGTCAATAAATATATTGTTTTTCGGTTCATAAATTGGAATAATAAACACCCAAGAGGCCAAATTCAACAAACTATCGGTGATGTTACTGAATTACCATGCTTTTATGAATACCAAATTTATTGTAAAAATTTATACCATTCCATTGCAAAATTTAAAAAGAAAACAAAAGAAAAACTAAAACAACATAGCGAAGAATATTACACAAAACTTATCATGGATAATACCATTGAGAATAGACTCGACTATGAAAATATTATTACTATTGACTCGATAGGTTCCAAAGACCTGGATGATGCCATTGGTTATAAAGATATAAGTGAAACCGAAATAATGATAAGTATTTATATTACAAATATCACATTTTTGGTGGAGATTCTTGACCTTTGGGATTCTTTTTCATCACAAGTTGCAACGATTTATTTACCCGATAGAAAAAGACCAATGTTGCCAAATATTTTAGCAGATGATATAAGTAGTCTTCTTGAAAATAAAAACAGGGTTGCATTCACTTTAGACATAATTGTTAATAGAGAAACAGGTGAAATAATAAATCATTCATTTAAAAATACGCAAATAAAAGTAAAGTATAATTTGCATCACGGAACTGATAAATTAAAAAACAATGAGGTATTTCAAACATTGAAGAAAATATGTCAAAAGATGAATAAAAAGAAAATTTACTTGGATTCTGTAAGTAGTTCTAGTGAAATTGTGTCGTATTATATGGTTTTGATGAATTACTTGTCTGCTTTACAACTTGGTAAATTTAAGACGGGCATTTATCGTTTTGCAAAAGAAAATAAAGATTATGAGGCTCCAAAAAACATTAACAATGATGTTAAGAAATTCTTGACAATTTGGAATTCGACTGGTGGAAAATATTGCAAATATGAAGATGTTTCTG
>Ga0209092_10005573_pt1 | contig 10180 bp, 9 predicted proteins | sample FraStrMetagenome_FD_187446 | JGI IMG/M metagenome (GOLD analysis project Ga0209092, IMG submission 187446) | Marine eukaryotic phytoplankton communities from Arctic Ocean - Fram Strait ARC3M Metagenome (SPAdes) (version 2) | ecosystem: Environmental > Aquatic > Marine > Oceanic | place: Fram... | reverse complement strand
TGGGGTACTTAAAATGGTGAAAATTGAGTTTCTAGAAGTGAAGTTATAAAAATTAGTCAAAAGTAGTACCAAAGTAGCAACTGGGTACTTAAGGGTTAAGAAGAACATTGCTTTAAATTGTAAATTGTAAACTCGTATAAATTAAACAAGTCGTTTGGAGCTGAGCGTGTATCTTGTGAGAAGAAGAAGAAGAAGTTACATTTACTTTGTTTCTTTCGGAAGATGAAATTGAATAAGATCGATCATCTTTAACATTCCGAAGGATTCCTTTTTCCCGTATGCAACTATCATTGTTATAAAAGAAAAACAAATTATAGAAAGGAATCATTGAACATGAACTGGAATAGTGATAACATTGAAGAATAGGGCCCCACATCGATCACTATCCTATTGGACCTGTTATTAATCGAAGAAAACGCACTCCAGTCCTTAAAATGTAATACAATTGGCGGAAGAATATTTGTTGATGTGAGAATGCAGTTAGTAAAATGTGAAGCACTAGCTAGGTAGACAAACCTTCACATTCTTTACAAAAAGCAAATTAATAAACACTGAGCATATCATATAGGGTATGAAAGCGTTGGTTCAATCTTTCAGAATATGGCAAGTCGAGAAATTTTTACTGACTTGTCATAGATTGGATGCGCTGTGCAAGTAGAAGGAGGTGACTTTAGGACACACACAAAGATACTTAGAATGGGGACAATTAATCGTTATACTCAGTGAATACGGATGATACATAGTCCATTCGTATTTGTCAATCCCTAATATTACAACAAAGTCTATAATTTATAGATTCTTTCTTTTACCCTTCCACACAGTTATCCCCACGTGTAGCTCTTTGAGCTTTGACTTTAACTGTACATAAGAGTGTATATGCAAGAGCTTCATCTTCACTCGACTCTGTATAATCCACTTCTACTTGTAATATCGATGATACGTACATGAGACATCGAGTGGGACGGTTGTGTTGTCCATTGGGCGTACTGTTGATTGTATTGAGAATTGATTCCTGTCTAGGAAATCCGTCCCTAAAGCCTTGGTGCAAGTTACGCGAAAGCTTTTACAAAACTGAATATATTTTAAGATGTTTTCCTGGAGAGACTCTAGCAAAACACATCAAACAAAATAATATTTAATCAAAGTTGTTTGATTGTTATCTGATAAAGTAGATACACTTAACAAAAACACCTAAGCTACCCACTTCGTATCCCAACCAAAAAGCCACCTACAAATCCGCTCCCTGTTGGGATGTTATAGCCAAGAACATCTAGTGCTTTATCATAGAGAATTTTCCCGTCTCTTTCGTTAATAGTACCATTTGTATCTAGATCAAGAAGCTTTGAAAGATCCTTACCTACCTTCTCATAGTTAACAGTAATGTAACCTGAATAGCTTAAACTTTGAAACATGCAGAAACCTGCTCCAAAAATAAATGTTCCCACCTTGCCTACTTTCTTGAGGGCAAATCCAGAGCAAAATCCGAGCGCGGCACCGTACGATGCCTTCAATGGAACACCATTTTCTGAAAATTTGTCGAGGATGGATAGCGGCGTCGTAGTAATGGCCATCTCTTCTTTTATTCGATTAAAAATCTGAGCGATCGAATCTTCGTCTCCTTTATCACGACCACCTTCACATAATACATTAGTGCCTTGAGTTAGGAAAAAGGCTGATATAGTAAGCGAAAATGAATTAATCACAAGATTTGTTCTGCTGGTCTGCGATCCATAAATCTTTCTGGCGTAATGAATCGAGGAACAATTCCTTCCGAGTCTCGAAAAAATCATTACTAATTCCCGCAGTAATCGAGCTTCTGTAATCGCACGCGGTACAGTTGTATTATTAAATGTTGTTAATGCAGTTTATATGAAAATTACTGTTATGGACGGAATTTTGAAAGCGTACATTACTTCTGCTAGCTCTTCTGCTGGACTGGGCGAATATTTTATCATCTATTCGCTTGTGTAGAGGAGTCTCTTCCAAGAAAACAAGTTTTTTCTAGGTTCGCTTTATGAGAAGATACCAATACACGCTGAGCTTGACGCAACTTTTGCAGTATGTAATGGAGAAATCCAATACATAAATATAAGGCGTTACATATCTTGTCTGTTGCATAAATAAAATATACTTCGAAGTAAAATTTATGTGGTTTCGAAACCAGAGAATTTTCTCAAGAGCTTTGCAAAGTTGCTTGCAGAAGAATGGGATATGCACTATCCAACAGTAAGGGGTTTCATTAATGCTCGAATGGGATGGGTTAGGGGTAGTATCGCGCTAACAACGATTCGATGCATTAAAGGTTCCAGGATCCCTGCGAGCCATATGTGGAATCGATTTTGTTGGGAAGGAGGAGCAGGACTTGGACTTCTGATGAGCGATAATTAGCTAGAGGCTGTGACAGTACACATGGATGATGATCGGTTCGAACAAGAAGGAACAAGAAAATACACATAAATGATGATCGGTTCGAACAAGAAGGAACAAGAAACTTCGGAAGAATCGCTCAATCTATTTAGGTGATTATACGTAGGATTAGCGTTAATGCTTCTCTTGGTTCTTCAGGTAATGAGAAGCGCAACGAAAACAGTGTTTGACACTTCACGTTTCTTCAGGCAACGAGAAGCGCGACGAGATGCGTTTTCATTACGTCGCGAACATCTCTACACTTTCTACAGAATTTAAAATAATAACTAAAAGAATTCGAGAGAACCAATAACAAGTGTACGTATAGTGCTATTTGATTGACCTCAACTTCGGCAACACTGACACCTCCTTCAGACCATGGCAGGGTCAACAGCGACGACAACTGCTACGGGTACGGGAACCACCCTTAGGAGTGGAACTGTAATAATCGGAACTGCGGCCGCAGGAACTGCAGCAGCACCTGGAGCCGCAGCAGTCGCAGCAATCGCCACAGCAGGCGGTGGAGGAGGAGGATCAGGAAGTGGAGGCGCTGGCGGTGGTAGTGGAGGCGGTGCCGGCGGTGGAGGAGCCGGCGGAGCACCTGTCGGAGGGGGAGTACCAGTCCCCTTTGCGCTCGAACCAGCAGCCCTCGACAACGCACCGCTCAACTATGCTACCAATGCTGGACTCAAGAAATACGAATTGGCCACGGCGAAACTCAACAACGAGTTCAATGGGAAATCGACAAGTATGACCCTATTCAAGGGTGACCTACAGATGCATGCGTCCAAGAACGGTTGGGACAACAACCAGCCCAACGCCGATATTACTCACATTCCGAACCAAGCAGGCACGAAAGTTTTCAACTTGGTGACTGAGTACAGTCAGCTCAGCCACGACGACCTCGTTTTCTGGGCCATCGTCAACATCGTTGGACAAGGTACCCGAGCTGCCCAGAACAATGCCAACATGTATCGTTGTCTATAGAACACGGCTACGCTTGAGCTACTCAGCAGGCTTCTACTTGAAGCTCATCTCCATCACATCGGTAAGACTCCAATCGCCGCAATGTATTACACACAAATGATGGGATTCGCCAATGTGGACACCGAGGTCACAATTTCACTTACAAGGCAGCAGCTGAGCACGCTCGACGTCAAGATGATCGAGCTCAACTCCGATATTCCAGTATTCAACTCCTATGTCCAGGAGCTTCTCTTGAAGCTTCACCAACATGGCACCACGTCGGAAGATACACTGACCAACCTATTCAGAGGCTACAGAGCGGCACAGGACGCCAACTTTCACTCATTTATCCTCGACATTGGGAGGAAATTCCTCTATGGCATCTACCAGGTCACCGTCACACAGCTCATGTCAAGGGCTCGCACGGCATACCAGGTAGAAAAGGGCAAGGGAACATGGGGATTACTCTCAGAGGAGCAGCAGATACTCCAAGCAGTGCAGGCTGAGGTGAAAAGCTTAAAGGATGCAAATCTACGCCTGAAAAACAACAAGAAGGACGGAGAAAAGGACAAATCCAAGAAGAAGCAAAAGCATAAAGAGAAGAGAGAGACAAAGGTCAACACCGACCAAGATTCGGAACCCAAGTGGAAACTCAGCGCACCCAAGCAGTCGGATCCCAAACAGAAGGTAGTAGAGGGCAAGAAATACTACTGGTGTCCACACCACAACGACGGCAAGGTCAAGTGGGTGCTCAACACTATCTCTGAATGCAGGAGTAATCCCAACAACTCCGACGGCACAGGCACACAACATACAGCCAAAGCTGCTACCACAAACCATCAGGTCGCTCAACATGTCGCTCAACAGGTCACGGCAGCGGCGCTAGCGGCTCTAAATAACTCTAACGAATGAGCTGAAGCAACCACAGGCAGAGTGACAGTTGTTGGCCTTCAAATCATCAGCCTCATCTGTCACGAACTACATCCCACTGCCTTATTTCTGTGCTATGCAAATCCAATCACAGAATGCTACTTCATTGCTTTCTCTTCCACGAAACTCTGCTCTGTAGTTTCATATTGGATAATCACTTAGATAAGTGAGCATCGCATATTCCGTCTATCGTCTTTGGTAGCATACCTCACTAAAATAACTGCACCATTGACTAGCAAAGTTTCGGCTTGGTTGAATTCAAGTTATCATAATGGAAGATATAATGACAGGAGATCGCAGCGCCGCCATTACTCACGTCGCTGCTATACCCATGCCCATACCATCATCACGAAAGGCCATCACCGGCTGTCATATCGGCTAGCACGGGTTCTACTCGAGAAATCACCATACTATCCTACTTAACCATCAAACTTTGAATTGACACTCAGCGTTTCGTCGAGGCTTCATCGGTACCCGGACGACATCGACTCTCTCGAATCTGACACTGTACCACAACACCCGGTGCAACGTCCGTCCACTATCATCGCCTTCGCAACCGAACTGAATAGGTGTCCAATATACTCAGCTTTTGATTCCGACTCTCATCGCATCGGCATTGACGCTATGGCTTCAGCATGCATGTCCCCATTCCTGGAGGATTTCGTAACTGCAACACTGCGCCCGTTTACTCGTGCGTCCGGTGTTACTCCCTTTGGCAAAGGCCCGTCCAATACTATTCAACAGATGGGCACCATAAAGTGGTCATCTGAAGATGATACAGGCCGCAAGCACGACATATTCATTGAAAATTCACTGTACGTCCCAGACGGATCCGAACGCCATATCTCTCCACAGCATTGGGCTCGCTCGGCAACACTCAGGGGCGGCACCCCCGATGGCACTTGCAGTATTTAATATCATAATAGAAATGTGCTTCGTTTCGGTAGTCAGGGTTAATATAAACGAACCGTATGGAACGACATTCGAAGCAACGTCCCATACCTCACAGCCAGGTCCGGGCCAGTGGCATATCGAGCATACATGGCTGGCACCGAGCCAGCTTTCTTACAGCACTATGGCGCCATTGAACATGCCATCTGCCACGCCGCCAATCATAATAACCAAGCACCCTCAGCTTCTGAGGGGGATATAGACGTCATACCTGCGGTACCTCGGTGCTTCACACCCTCTCAGACCAAATATAGGGATGAAAGCCTCTCGGACTTCAACGCCGAGGTACCACAAGCTATTAATAATGTGACGGAACAAGACGAGCATAATTCAGCTACGACCCCGGTCGGAGAACTCGTTCGCTGGCTCCATCGCCTTGGACACATATCATTCAAGAAGCTTCAGCTTTTGGCCATGATGAATCTCATTCCGAGGGAACTCTCCAAATGCAAGGCGTCTAGGTGCGCAACTTGTATGTATGGAAAACTGACAAAAACCATGGAGAACAAAAGGTAACCAGAGGAAAATCAGAACGGCAACTATCCCTGGCGAATGTGTGTGCGTCGATCAGCTGCAGTCCAATAATCAAGATTTTATATCTTAGTTGAAGGGAATACTTACCGAACGGCGCTTCAAGTATGCAACAGTCTTTGTGGACCATTTCTCAAGGTATAAATACGTGCATCTACAGAGCTCTCTTACTTCTTAAGACACGTTGGCGGCGAAACGAGCATTTTAGGCACACTGCAGGAATCATGGTGTAACTAAACAGTACCACGCAGACAACGGTAGATTTGCAGACAATACTTTCATAAATGACTGCAAGGCTCAAGTACAAACCATAACATACTGCGGCGTAAACGCACATTTGCAGAATGGACTAGCGGTAAAAGGGATCAGGGATCTAAGGGAGGCAGCAAGGACTATGCTGCTTCACGTAATGCATCCGTGGCCATCCACAGTCACTATACACACGTTATACAGCACATATTTTCAATAATACGCCCTTCAAGGATGGTATCTCACCAATGGATAACTTCAGCCCAACTAATGTATCCGCAAATATGAAGCACTTCCATACCTTCGGTTGTCCAGTATACGCTTTGGAGGAAAGGCTACAGTCCAACAAACCAATTGCAAGCTGGAACAAGCGCGCTAGACTCGGTATCAACCTTGGGCCTTCGCCACGACACACAAGAAATATCTCTCTGGTTCTAAGCCTAGCGACAGGGTTAATATCACCCCAATACGACCTCGTCTATGACGAAATCTTTGAAACAAGTGACAGGCGGGTCCCGACTCCACCGAAAATATGGAGGGCCAAGGCAGGTTTGTCTCGAGAGATTCATGAGCCATCAGTCATCCAATCTGACATCTCATCGGAGGGAGCAACAGTACTAACTAATAATGCCCGAACGAGTAATATACGCCAAGCTTCGATTCAAGACCCATCTCCAGCAACATTTAATGAACAGCTCAGCACAGTGTAGCAATTGGAACTCTCCCCCAACATATATGAGGGAGAGAGGCTGGAGGAGGACACCCAAGCACCCAGCAACGTGGTTTAATAGAGCCGCCGGCGGAACAAGAGCCAAGAGTCAATGCTACGGCTGTGAGCACCCGAACAGGGCGAGTAAGAAAGCTCTTACGTCGGTTCAGAGAGAGTTTACAGCAAGGTCAGATCCAGTACTCAGGATACACGGCAAAGTACTACGAGGCCTTACACGAAGAGGACTTCCGGCTGCAGGACGACATGGCAGACCCAATAAGGTTCAAGGCCAACTCCGATCCAGACACCATGTACTACCATCAGGCAATGCGGGCACCAGACAAGGAACAATTCCTTGCGGTTATAGTGAAGGAGATAAACGATCACATTACAAATAATTATTGGCAACTAGTACCCAAGTCAGAGGTGCCAGCAGGAACCAAGGTGCTGGATTTAGTATGGTCGATGAAGAGAAAACGGGATATATGCACCCGTGAAGTATATAAGTGGAAGGTTCGCCTCAACATCCACGGCGGTCAGCAAGAGTACGGAATTCATTACACAGAAACATACTCTCCGGTAGTCAACTGGTCATCAGTCAGATTAATAACAATTCTTTCCATCATCAACCGATGGTACACGAAACAAGTAGACTTCGTGCTTGCCTATCGAATTTATCAAATACATCCTTGACAGACGGTGTGGACAATGCGAGGTTCGTGACACGTTGAACTGTTGAACGTGATATTACAGCACCACGTTGGTTCAAAATCCAATAGCACATTAGCCTCCCGGTTCGGCTAGAGACTCCGAGCCACCTCCGTGGGTCATTAGGCGATAGTCCTGCATTGTCTTTGAACCATACACGATCGTAAAATCCGAAATCAAGATATTCTGAGATATCTGGCGTATCCCCAGTCACTTGTGTGATTGGGATATGTCCATCTAAACCTCCAGCTGTAGTATGTGTGAGAGAACTTGTCTCTTTTACCCAGCGCAGCCCGTAATCCCACAACTCTTTGGGTACTCTTTGTCGTATCATGATACGGTACCACCTCCTTCTTATTTCTCGAACTACACCTTCAACGTGCTTCTGATTATGAAGATCAGGCTCACATATGTGATAGTCAATATTATGGGTGCGAATTTGTTTCATAAATTCAGTCCCTTTCTTAGTTTGCTCTTTGGATCCGTCAAATGTCAGCTTTTCGGGAGCTCCAAATTCTTGGCAAAATAATCTTAACGCATTACCTGCTTTCTTTTTGCTGTCCATTGGGTAAATACGCGAAAAAATAAGATTTGTTCGCAAACACTTGAGCATATCTATTACCATCAACCGACTTGCATCTGCCATCCATTGTGTCCGTGGACCACTGATCTCGCAGTGTTTTCCTTTCGAACATCATATCCGTTCTATACCTCCTACTCAATGGAAGGATGGCGCTACGCAAGAACCTTTGCGTAGTTTTACTCAAAGTAGCAGTTTTTGTTTTGAGGCTGATACCCCACCGTTCGCAGAGTTGGTGTGGAGTCACATTAGAATGCCTATCTTTGCTCTGGAACGTTTGTAATGTGGGAACATCAGTAGAGCAGGATCAATGCTTTCATTACGTTGTAGGAAATCATCATTCATGCTAACACTATCGGTTTGCATTCCAGCAATACGTCGTTGTGCTGAAGTGAGATCAAATATTATCTCGTCATTTCTTCTATCAACAATATCGTTGTACTTTTGTGATTTCAAAACGCTAATGAGTCATTAGTCATGCACAATATCTTCCAAACATCTTACGCTTTTGGGTAAAAGCACATTATGTGGATTCCACTGGTACGATGATGATGACTGGATATGTTTACATGTCTGGAGCTCATTGTCAGTAGGTGTATGAGTTTCAGCATAGATTATAGTACCAGATATCTCTAGTCTCATGCTGAACTCATTATCCTCTATGATAATAAAGAGGGGCAAATCGGAAACGGGATTATCTTGTACTTTAGTTCCAAAATGTCGTAATTGGTTAGTATATATGAGTGTGCAATTCATAGAATCCCCCATCCATAGGGCTTCATGGAAGACAAGGATGTAAGTTTCGCCGGTATGTGGTGATTGCCACGCTGTGGCTGCAGTCACAATCGGTACATTGGATACTGGTGTGTAGTCATCCCTGTAGGGCGACACATCGCATACCTTACCCGTGTAATTTATTACGACACAGTTGATACCTGCTACTATTGTATCAGCGTGCGAGTCCAACTCGCACCTGCCGTATATCGTAGCAGTTCTGTGACTGACTTTTGTGGATGTAGCTGCAGTACGACGATGGGAAGAAGTGGAGCAGCATTTAGAGCGTTTCTTGCAGAACACCTTAGTGATATAGGTTTCAGTCCCTCATTTGCTGATCCAGATGCGTGGATGAGATAGGCTATTAGAGAAGATGGATTTAAATATTGGGTGTATGTCCTTTGTTATGTCAATGACCTATTAGCTATAAGTGATGACCCGACCAAGATAATGAAGAGAATACAGTCAAAGTTCAAGCTGAAAGACAATAAGATGGAGAAGCCTTAAAACTACCTTGGCGCTAATATGTATGAAATATAAAATGCTGACGGGGACTTGTGCTGGGCTATGTCTTCGTAAGTATTGCCAAGCACTTGTCAAGAACGTAGAGGCAGATCTTGAGAAGAAAGGAGTAAGATTACCGTCCAAATATTTTACGCCATTATCAAGCGGATACAGACCAGACATGGACTGTACGGCTGAACTTAAGGCAGAAGGGGTCCAAAGATATCAAGAAATAATCGGCCAATTACGATTAGCCATTGAGTTTGGTCGCGTTGACATACTAATGGAGACATCATTGATGTCGGCACACCTCGCGTTGCCGAGAGAGGGACACCTCGAGCAGGTGTTCCACATAGTGGGATACCTGAAATCTCATAAGAAAATGCGTATACTATTTGATTCTGGATATTCGAAGGTAAAACAGAACTGGTTTAAGGAATATGACTGGTTTGATTTTTATAAGGATGCCAAAGAGGCATTACCACCTGGACGAACTTTGCTGTACTTACATGTACCGCGCGTATCTCAGCCGGTCATAGAGCAGTGAGGTATGTGTACCCTTTGTCCAGAGGATGCTGCTAATCAACCAATATACCACGTAGGAAAAGCAACTGTACATACAGATTGCAATGGTATAAGGTAATAGGATGCTGAACTAAGCTAGTCTAAGCAATGTAGGTCTGACTAGTAGGTGTGGGTTAACGATAGGTTGCTAACTCAACACTAAAGGTTAAAAGGTAGTAATAAAAGGTAATAGAGGTTGCTTGTTGGAATTATAACAAGATACTCCTCGGAAACGATCCGGGCAAGACCGCAATCCGACGCCACTCGCCGAAAGGGCTAGAATAGCTTACCACAGTAAAGCTAATCTA
>Ga0209092_10005571_pt1 | contig 10181 bp, 8 predicted proteins | sample FraStrMetagenome_FD_187446 | JGI IMG/M metagenome (GOLD analysis project Ga0209092, IMG submission 187446) | Marine eukaryotic phytoplankton communities from Arctic Ocean - Fram Strait ARC3M Metagenome (SPAdes) (version 2) | ecosystem: Environmental > Aquatic > Marine > Oceanic | place: Fram... | reverse complement strand
TTTCGCACTTCGATTCTCACCCAGGGAGTCTGTAAGCTGCGGCGAGGCGGAAGAGGACGTCCCCCCGTTACCAAGTCGACCTTCGGAACCGGCACCCCAACAGGCGATGGCTCCATCGTCAAGGATTGCACAAGTGTGGGAATGGCCTGATGAAAGCGTGATTGCTTTTTGACCCGACGGGAAGGGGAGCACAGGTGAAGGAACACTGCTGGTGCTTTGCATTGCACCGTTGCCAAGTTGCCCGTCTTCGCCTTTCCCCCAACAGGAAACTGAGCCGTTATCGAGCAGAGCGCAGGTATGACGAGCCCCTGCACTGATTGCTGTTGCAGTGCGACCTGGTCCGAAACTTGAGACATAGACCGGGATTGACTGATCGGATGTGTCGTTGTTTCCAAGTTGCCCATCCGATCCTTTACCCCAACAAGCCACCGATGCATTGTCAAGGATCATGCACATGTGCTCAGCGCCGATTGCAATTGTGGCTTGAGTGAAAATCGATCCTTCTTGATAGCCCCCCGCATTCACTGATGCTGGAGGCGTGAGCACAAATTGTTCTCTGTTATCTTCGAGAGGGGGTACCATTTCACCTAAACCTGCGGAGAAACTCAGCATCAACATCAACAACACGAGAAAGTAGGCTTTTCTCTGCACGCTCATGTCGGTTCTCTCCGTCCAAATCAAACGCTTTGGTTCTTCAATTCCCATTTGAGTCAGCATCGCTTAACTTGTCCAAATCAGGGGCACTTGGCAATTCAAAGGAAGAGTCTGCACCCTCCCGCTGAAGGCGTTCGTTGAGTTCGTTAAGAAGTTCTGTGGATTCGGCAGAGGTATCTTGAGGGGTTGCCAGGGGCGTTGCATCGAGGTCTTCACCGCGCTCGAGTGCTGCAAGTTGGTCTTCAATCGCTTGCTTTCGACGACGACGTTCGGCCATGCTTGGAACCTCGAAGGTCGCCACAAGCATGATTGGATCTCCGTGGGACAAGGCGGCCTTGTATTCCATGACGTCGGGAACCCCATCATTGTCTTCATCGCTGAGAGAGTTGATGATGACTTGGAACTTCGTTGGATCCTTAGCACGTCGCTTCTTGTGCTTTTTGTAATGGTGTACATACACTTGGTACTTGCCGGCCGGAGCAGTCCCCTCTGGCCAGTAAACGTTCTCAACAGGTTTCTTGCTTTCAGGGCGTACGTTAGCGTCGACGTCAAGTTCTCCACCGCATTTTGAAATTTTATTTCCGCCATGAATGCGCTCTCCTGAAGGGCAGACGATATGCAAATCAAGGTCGTTAAAGTTGTTCCACATGAGTGATACTTGTACGTCTGATGAACGAGCACCTTCACGGTCGAGTCGAGCTTGTAGGTCCTTCATGGCTGCTTGAGCCGCTTGTTTCGATTGTACTGCCTCTGCGTCTCGAGCGGTCTGAATCTCATCGAGACGAGCGGCTTCGGCAGCGGCGAGTTCGGATTGGCGTTCTGCTTCCATTTGCTCAATTTGAGCCAATCGAGCCTCTGCCAGTCGACCTTCTTCCCGTTCACGGCGTCGACGTTCTGCTTCGTCTTCAGCGCGTTGTGCTTCGAGATCTGCTTCTGCTTGTGCTTCGGCGATTGCAGCCAAGCGTAGCCGTTCTGCTTCGCGTGCATTTTCTGCAACATCCTTAGCCGATCGCTCTGCTGCTTGCTTCTGAACATTCCGTTCTGCATCGAGTTGGGCCTGTCGGCCACGGGCGATATCTCGAGCGCGGCGGCGCTCTTCAACCACTGCCAATTTGGCGTTAATCTGAAGCTTAGCATTTCCAAAGCCGGGCTCTCCAGTGCCGTAGCGCAACCCTTCTGGATTCATGCCTTGACGCATGGTGAGGTTTGCATCGCCGCGGGCCACAATATACCACAGGCCAACCCCGAATCCTCCTCCGAGAATCGCGAGCATACCGAGCGACTGTGCATCCATTAGTCAAGCCTAACAAGACGACGCCTATTGTAGCATCGGTCAATTGGCGATGCTCAACTCGACAAATCTTTGACCTTCTCTATCAGATCCATTTTCCGCAATCGCCACACGCCAATAGGCGTCATAGCGACTGCAATCACAACAACGCCACCCATCAGCTGGTAAGCCACATCTGGGACAATGGTAACCGGGACAAAGAACTGCCAAGATGAGAACGACGCTGCCAATCCAACTGCGCCTCCATATGCAAACAAAACGCCAACTATACCGCCTATAATACCGATAAGCAGGCTCTCAAACAGAAGCATCAAGCCAAGGCTGCGGGTTGATGCTCCAAGGACCCGCAACGTAGCCAATTCGAAATCACGTTCTGCTACATTCATGATCATGGTGTTGAACATAACAACAATGGTGAACAGGAGGCCAAGGTACATCATGGTCTGGAAAATCTGGGTCTGCTGGTCCAGTAAACTGTTGATGCCATCAAGCAAGGTTTGCCGTTGAACTACACCTGTCGAGGCTTCACCAAGAGATGAGTCTACTTCCACCCCTTCAGGGAGTTCAAGGTACACCGAAGTAGCGTTTACTCCGAGAATTTCGCCCAAATCGCCACGTAAGAAATACATGGTACGGGCCAATTCTGCTGTCGATGTGCCAACGATTTCCACATCAATTGGTGCGCCATTGATGAGAACTGTTTGTTGTTCTCCAACATTCCATCCGAGGAAGCGCATGCTCCCTTCTTCCATTACAACCTGAGTGACTGCCATATTCCCAGAGGGACCCTTGCCATCCAAAAGGGACACTGCACGCATACCGCTCTCGAACGAATCAATGCCGACAAGAGTGAATATTCGCTCGATATCATCAGCATCAGCAACTGAGCCAAGAGGCATTTCAATGAGCATTTCATAATTGGCAGAATTGTTCTCTGCCCAATCAATAACGGGTTGTTCCCCATCTGCGGTAATGTAGACTTGCGCATCCCAAGTTTGGTCGTTCTCAAGACCGCCAACCATTGTCTCTTGCAATCCTGCTGACATCATTTGAATTGAACCAAACAGCATCAGAGAAATACCGACTGCGATAAATGTCATCGTAAGTCGGATCGGTTTGCGAACGCTTGAACGAATCGAAAGGCCGAGCGTTGTAGGCATCCATGAAGTGAGTTTTCGAAGGATGTTTGAGCCGACGCGCATTTCATTTTGCCCACTCAGCACCTCAAGCGGGTCGAGTCGACTCGCTTTCCATGCAGGGAAGGCTCCGGAAAGGAACACGACAAACATGGTAGAGCCGATGACGGTGAGATAGATTGATGACGGAATTGTACGCACTATGATTGGCATACCAACGAGGTCTTGATAGAAATCAAGCATTCCATTCATACCCCAGGGCCCTGCTAAGGCACCAAGCGAACAGCCGATTCCACCGATGACAAGAGGCGCAACAAGATAGCCGGTCATCAGCGCTGAGCGCTCGACTCCAAGCGTTCGTAAGACGGCGATTTCCTTCGCTTGACTTTGTACTAAACGTTGTAAACTCAAGACAATCGTGATTGCTGCAATTGATGCGATCATTACGGTAAAGGGAACGGTTGTCCGCTTGGTCCCTTCCAAATCTTGTCGCATGACTTCGACCGGTTCATTCTGCCCTCGGTCTCGAACGCGTGCATCCAATTCGGTGTCAGAAAGTGAAGCATCAACAATCCCTTTCAAAACATCAATTTCTTCCCCTTCATACTCAGGCGTATCGGGTAAATCATAGGACGGTGTTCCTTCAACATCCAAAACAATCGTGTTGCTTGTTCCAACAACATGGCCTGTCAGTCGAGCCATTCCAGTATCGGAAAGGTAGCCTACGACATATTGTCCAGATTCTGGTGGAAACAATGTCCCTTCAGGAGCCATAATGACGTGCAAAGGATGGTAGCCGGTTCCAACAACAGTGAACGTTGCACTCGCATTTCCAGCACTGATGTTCACCGTATCTCCAAGTTCGATTTCAAGGGCCTCTGTGACATGGGCATCAATAACGATTTCATCTGCAGCAACCGCAGTTCGACCTGTTGAATACCCTTCAGGCATCCATACGCGGTCAGTGTTTGCATCGGCAGGAATACCGTGCCAGAACGAATTGATGATGTGCTCTCCAGTGTCGTTGGTGTGGAACATCGCACCTTGGGTCACGGTGCGTCCTTCACATGATTCAAGGGGGAAGGAGGCTGTCGAACTTGATGCAAACCCGGACGCCAATGACTCACAGAAGGCATTGACTTGTTCAGAACTCCACGCAGCACTTCGGTTGTCAATCCAAAGGTCTGCCAGATTAGAACCGCTTTCTTCATCGGCTTGCATGGTGTCGTACATACCACCAAGGTTGTGCGCATAGCCTCCAAAAGTTATGCCAGCAAATACGCCAACAAACACCATCAAAACAACGGCCACAAGCCGAAGTTTTGTACGCCAAAGGCTTCTTGCCAAGCGCTTATTCAGTAGATTTGACACCCTAAGACCTCCAATCACGCTTCTTCGTCTGAACTGTCAATCTTTTCATCCGAGATGATTTTACCACTATCAATTCGAATGACTCTGGTCGCATACTTGACTAAACCTTCATCGTGAGTGACGAAAACTGCGGTGATGTTCTCTTGCTTGCAAGCGTGAACCAAAGCCTCCATGACTTTGTTTGAAGTTTCGGTATCGAGGTTTCCGGTCAATTCATCCCCAAGAAGAAGAGTTGGGCGTTTGGCGATGCTTCGAGCGATAGCAACGCGCTGTTGCTGGCCACCACTTATTTCACCAGGAAAACGGTTCACTTCAGCTTCGAGTCCTACGAGTTTGAGTAATTCTTTGGCTCGCCCAGCATCTTTCTTCCCTGCCAATTCTTGGATGAGAAGGATGTTTTCAAGAACCGAGAGATCTTGAAGGAGATTGAAAAATTGAAAGACATAGCCAATGTTTTCACGTCGGAATGAGGTCATTTTTTCTGAATGCTTGCGAGGCACTTCAGCGTCTTGGAAGATGTAACTTCCATCCGTCGGACTGTCGAGAGCTGACAAGCAATTGAGAAGAGTGGTTTTTCCTGAACCTGAAGGGCCCAACAGAATGACGCGCTCGCCTTCATGAATCACTAAGTCAATTCCATCAAGTGCTTTGACAACGCCTGCTGGTGTTTCGTAATGCCGTTCTAGGTTTTCCATTTGCAATAATTTGTTCATTTGTTCCACCTTCTTATTTCAAAGAGTTGCTTAAACATCTCAAAGAATTTGCCTGCCACTTGTTGTTCACCCAAGCGCTTTTCTTGCATTTCTTTCAACAGCCAGACCTCATATTCGGTGTTCATGCGAATGAGCACATGGAGAGGAACATCATCACGGATCGCCCCAATCTGCACCCCATGTTCGAGAATGGCCATAAAATCACCATACTCGCTCAAGCCCTCACATTCAGCGTTCAATTTACGGAAAATGGGGTGATCGGTGCCCAGCGATACCAATTGACGCATGAGGGACATGAGCAGCGGATGCTGAAGAACGTCATTCCACTGCTTTGATGAAATCGTCTTAATTGAGTCCCAATATGTTTGCTCGTCATCCCCCAACGGGAGTGAAGCGTTTGCGAAACCAAAACTTCCTGTTGCGTGTGCAAAAGCGTCCAGAAAACATGTGATGAACAAATCTTCCTTGTTTTCAAAATAATAGTACATCGATCCTTTGGAAATTCCAATTTTTTGTATGATTTGGTTGTACGAGGCGCCCTCATAACCAAGCGCTGCAAATTCCTGCTTTGACACTTCAAGAATCCTCGCTTTGAGGGATTCTTCAATGGATTCATAGCGTGCGAGAGGCATTCGACCAGTTGGTCGGACCATCCGGTCGAATATAGTATTGATGGTTGCTGGAAAGGGGATTGAACGCTGGAATGGGGCATTGAAGCACCACGCGTTGAAGAGGGCAAGCCCATATACCATGCCTTCCTTCATTAAATTGATGAGAGAAATCCATCTGGGTTGGACGGCTGAAACCGTAGCCAATTCTGAATATGCACCGATCGCCAAAATTGCTCATTCGCTCGAAGTTGTTGGCCATCTTGACATCGGAGAAGATGGAATCAGACAACTCATCTCTCCCACCTTTTGTGAAGGGCAAGACCCCGAAAACCTGAATGAAGTCCCCTTCTTGAAGGTTGAATCGGTTTTAGGCGTAGGAGATGGGGGCTACGTTGTCGTTTGGAATTCACACCCGCTGTCCATGGCTGCGATCAAATTTCCAGACATTCACATCCTACCGCCATACACCTACGGTGGCGAAGGAATTTCAATCAAAGTTCGAGGGGTCCCGAGTGGAATTTCAGATTTCCTAAAAGTCGCTCGGAAAATCCTCCCCCCTGATGTGGTCAAGGTTGTCGAAATGGAAAGCAATCAAAGCATCGTTGAAACATTGCTTACAGAGCGGCAAATTGAATGCATGAAAATCGCTGTATCCTCAGGGTATTATGAGCACCCAAAGAAAATCAATTTGCGGGAACTCGCAGAACTCATCGACACCCCACGCTCGACCCTTCAAGAACACCTCAGCAGAGCAGAAATTGCGATGATGCATTGGAGTTCAGAGCAAATTGAATGATTTCTTCGAGGTGCAAAGCCTTGAGAATAGAGACTGGGTGGCACCGACATGGACAAAGCAGCACGGATGGCTAAGTTGCTGCCACAAGGGCGAGGCGTCTGGATTCCAATCGACCACGGTGCTTCGGATTTCCCAATCCCTGGCTTAACCGACACCGAAGCTGTGATTCGTTCCTTGATCGCCGCCGGCGTGGATGGGATTGTCGCTCAAAAAGGTCTTGTTTCACATTACCACCACCTGTGTGAAGGGACTTCGACCTCGATGGTGATTCATTTTTCAGTATCGACCAGGCATGCTGGCCCCGACGGAGCAAACAAGGTCCTGGTTGGTCATGCTGATGAGGTCCTGCCACGTGGAGGCTTGGGTGTTTCATGCCAAGTCAACATGGGGAGCCCGAATGAGGCTCAGATGATTGAACGAATGGGTCAAATTAGCAGAGAAGCCCTTCATCACAACTTGCCAATGTTTGGCATGGTGTACGCCCGGGGTGAATACCTCAACCCAATCGAAGGGGACACAACTGGAGGCAACGCCCATGCGGTCCGGCTTGCCTTTGAACTGGGCTGTGACGCTGCTAAAACCGTGTGGAACGGGGACGCTGAAGCGTTCAAAACCATCACCTCTGCTGCACCAATTCCGGTGTTGGTTGCGGGTGGACCATCCACCGGCGACAGCCACAGCATCCTCACTATGGTTCGATCTGCGCTCGACGCAGGCGCCTCCGGGGTGTGCATGGGTCGGCAGGTGTTTGCCCATGAAAATGTCGAAGGCATCGCTCGTGCACTTGTGATGCTGGTGCATGAAAATGCCTCCGTTGAAGACGCCATGAGCGCTTGTCAACTGTGAGAGGGAACGTCATGGAATTATGGATCGACCGACGTGATGTTCCCGCCGGCGAGAAAACGTTGCCAAATGGTTTTACTCGTAGCCTCGATGGGGAAGGAATGTCCATCGAAGGAAAGAAAATTCTCCTAAACGGTGCTGTGATTGGGGCTTATATCCACATCAGAGATGGCACGCATCAAGACGATGCAAGAGCGTTGATTGGCAGCGTGGAATGGCTGTTGGTTTCGTTTGAGGACTGGTCCATGATCCCACTGGAGAATTTCATTGCTGCATCAGAAGGAACACCGACTAAAATCGCAGCACTGCTCACCGAGGCATCTCAAATCCAAGGAGCAGCTTTTGCTCTTGAACGAGGTGTGGATGCAATTGTGGTCAGCGAAACGAACGATTTGGTCGAAGCAGCACAAATCGCAATGGCGCAGCGCTTAGAACGACCTGATTCACGGGCCACGACGGCCTCCGAAGTCACCTCTGAAATCATTCCAACTGTCCTGACCATCACTTCAGTTGAAGATGGAGGACTTGGGGAACGGTATTGCATTGATTTCACTTCACTGCTCCGCCCTGGAGAAGGCATGCTCATCGGTTCTAACGCCTCAAGTTTCATGCTCGTTCATGGTGAAACTGTATCCTCCGAATTTGTACCTGTGCGCCCGTTCAGAGTCAACGCTGGATCGCCACAATCATACACGCTGATGGCGGACGGCTCAACCAAATACCTTGCAGAACTCTCTTCCGGTGATAACGTTACAGTGGTCAACCATGAAGGCCATTCACGTCATGTCGTTGTTGGCAGGCTTAAAATTGAACAACGCCCCCTTTTACTGCTAAAATGGATGAATGCCAACCATAAAGAGGGGCATATGTTCTTGCAGCAAGCAGAGACGGTCCGAGCCGTTGATTCATCCGGAATTCCAGTGTCAGTGACTTCAATCTCAATTGGCGATGAAATATTCGGCTGGAACGACACAGGTGCACGCCACATTGGCGTCGCTATCTCGAGCAATGTCTTCGAGAGGTGAAACAGTGGCGGTACTTGGAAACGGCAAAGCACATGGTGCTTGCAGCCTTCTTCATGCAGCAGGTTTGGGGTACGGTGCGAGCGTTGCGCTTGACTTGCCAGTTGCGGTTCGTCTGCTCGATGCTGCAAGTAAACGGACCTTAGAAGATCCTGATGGGTTGCTTAAGTGCGTGCTTGCGGCTTGGTCCAACGCCGGCCACCCTTTTCCTCAAGACCGCTCAGCGGAAGAGTTCCACTGGGCCGTTGCCTCAAAAATACCACCTCGTCAAGGCCTAAAATCCAGCGCAGCAATTGCAGTTGCAGCAATTCGTGCGCTCGCAGACGCCACCTCGATTGAACTTGAGGACGCAGCGATTGTAGCCATCGCCGCTCAAGCGCAGATTGAATCGGGCGTTTCCCTCACAGGTTCGATTGACGATGCTTGGGCCTGCGCAACAACCGGTTGGAAACTGATTGACACTCAGGCGGAAACCATCCAAGAAGGCGTGCTCCTCGAGAGCCCGGGTCCCAGTTCCGAGGATTGGTATGTTCTCCTGATCTGTCGAGGCGACCGAGAACACAAACCAGTCATGGAAGATTTTGTCCCTCATACGGCTGCATTCCAACAAGCCTTGAGCGCCTTGCAAGAAGGTCGGGAATTGGTCGCCCTGACGTGGAACGGGCGCGCTATGATTGGGGTTTTGGGCGATTTAGGCGGCCGGAAACTAACAAATGACGCCCTTATGAATGGGGCGCGCGCAGCTGGATTGTCTGGTTCTGGCTCTGCTTTAGTGATCGTGGCCCCAAAGGTCAGCAAACCCACATGTGAACGTTTGAAGAACTTCTTTGATTCTCGCAAGGATGGAATCACCGTCATTGAAACAACATTTTTGAGTCAAGTTCCAGATGAATGAGCCCCTATGGTCCCGCACGCACCTTCTTGAAGGAAGTACGGCTGGGTCGGATTGAATTACATGCAGATGCAGTTCGGAGAACAACTTCGCTTGACCCTTTTTGGGACAAGCCACGGGCCAAGAGTCGGCGCCGTGTTGGAAGGGGTTCCTAAGGGACTTATTGTGGATGAAGACGGAATTCGTTCTGCTATGATTTCACGCCGTCCCGGCGGCCGGTATGCGAGCAAACGCAAAGAAGAAGACAAGGTCGAAGTGTTGAGCGGTGTTGCAGAAGGGCGCACAACTGGCGAATCCATCGAACTCTCCATTGAAAATCAAGATGCAAAATCCAAAGATTACAGTTTCCTCCCCAATCACCCCAGACCAGGCCACCAAGACATGGTGATGCACAAGCGTACAAAGGGCCAGGCAGATCTTCGTGGAGGCGGTACATCTTCGGCACGTTTGACTGCCCCTTTGGTTGCAGCATCAGCGTTTGTTGCACCCTTGCTTGCTTCGCTTGGTGTTGAAATTGAAGCGCAGGTTGGCGCTGTTGGAAATGTCATATCTGGGCCGATGCTCGAACAACCTCCAAGGTGGGCTGATGAAGCCTGCAAAGAGATGCGATGCAGAGACCCAGTTGCTGCCCGGGCCATGGTGGATACCGTTGAAAAGCATCGTATGAGTCTCAATTCTATAGGAAGCAGGGTTGATCTCACGGTTCAAGGGATTCCGTTTGGTTTAGGGGAGCCGTGGTTTGATGGAATCGAACCCGCTATGGCCCGAGCCATGATGGCAATTCCTGCGGCACGAGGTGTGACGTTTGGTCGGGGTTTCTCCGTTGTTTCCATGAATGGACTTGATCACAAC
>Ga0209092_10005570_pt1 | contig 10182 bp, 11 predicted proteins | sample FraStrMetagenome_FD_187446 | JGI IMG/M metagenome (GOLD analysis project Ga0209092, IMG submission 187446) | Marine eukaryotic phytoplankton communities from Arctic Ocean - Fram Strait ARC3M Metagenome (SPAdes) (version 2) | ecosystem: Environmental > Aquatic > Marine > Oceanic | place: Fram... | reverse complement strand
CATTGGAGTTCGACGATTTTTGGATTTATTTGCATCATTATACTTGGAATTTGGATTGGTCGTTGATAATGATAAAATACATCATCAGGATGATGGTATTGCTGATTCTCATTTGAAAACATTGTGATTTGCGATATTCTTATTTATTGTATAAAGTATTAACATTAAAAGTGAAATTATTTATAATTTTCAAGCCAATTAAAAACATGGATTTTATTCAACTACAATATATGACTAGTACATATAGGTATACATCTTCTTTATAAACATTGATGACGATGGAACACTATATATTCATATTATTCTATTCATAGTGCAAATGAGACTTTCGCATTCCTTCCATGGGCATATTCTCAAAACTAGGAGCAAAGTTTGACAAGGAACTTAAGGTATTCACATAATGCCATTATTTTCAACATCATTGCGATTATATTTTACTTCACTTTCACGGTCTAAACATCATGATGTAATCTTTGCTTTACAGTATAATATGTTCGATTTTGATACTTTCACTGTTAAATTTTCTCCTCTTAAGATAGATTCTTGTACCTACACCGATAATTAATTGATATTGAAAGGAAAGTGAGAAAAGAGTTATAATACATTAATCCTTTGAAATTAATTTCATGTTTAGAACGTACCAATAACGACTCCTCCATTATTACTAATGCTTCATGAAATTTTCTCTGAGATATTTTCACATAACCAACATTTGCTTCACTTATAGACAAATTCAATAATGATAATTCGGCATTCATATCAGATCCAAGTTCTATCCGTCCGTGTGATGAAGAACGCTCGAGATGAATTAGTGCATCCGATGGTTTTCCCATTCTTATGTAGATACATCCCATATTATTGTGAATGGTACTTATTAAGGATCGAGATGTAAGTGAATCGTCATCTTGTTTTAATATCTCCATTGCTTCGTTATATAGTGATAATGCCGAATAGTATTCGCCACGATAAAACAATAGATTTGCAACCTCAATGAGAGAATCCTGCACAAAATTGAGGAAACAACATATGAGTATCGATGAGCAATCATCATAAGAAAAGATACATGTATACCTATATCTCATAACTCACCGCTATTTGTGAGTCATTCGGTTGTAAAATTGATTTCTTAATAACAATGGCCTTGTGAAAACAATTTATTGCATTCCCATAGTCATTTACTAGTAGATATGCGATCCCTAAGTTGTGTAAACCTACTCCTACAATAAGATGATGAGCTCCGAAGTTTTTCATGTCGACTCTACACATTTCATTGAATTTCTCTAAAGCTTGTTGGAATTTTCGTTCCTTCCCCGTTTAAATTAGATTACAATTACATAGCAAAAAAAATATGAGCGTAAACAATAATAAAAACTGCTGTGTCGAGAAAAAATTAATGTATCTTACCGTGAGTAAATTTATTGCAACGACATATTTTCGTGGCAAATAATTGTTGGCAGAGATATTAACGTTGTGTAAATTTCGAGAAGAAACACGAGGCATGATTTTCTTTTCGAGTCTAGGTCTCATGGAAGACGATGATTCATCTCGTTTCGTCTTTCTGCTGTGATCAAAATCGAATCTGTAGCCTTCTACGGCATCTTTGGAGTCTTTTTCATATGTTATAGTACCAAGAGACATACATAATTCCATTCTGTTGACCCATCTTTCACAGGCTTCTTCAATCATTTTGTCTTGTGCACTTTTTCCACATTCACCAAGATTGAGGAAACAAATACCGCTCAGAACAACAAACGAGGACGTGGCTGCAATGTCGTTGCTAACAGCTTTACTCAATGTATTTGTTCCTATGCATCCTATATCATTCAGAAACCCTTTAAGGCTTGTATTCAGTCGACCAGTTGGCCTTAATTTATCCATTGAAAGACGACAATCTTTACTTTCACGCTTCTTTACATCCATACCTGAGGATTTCCTGCTAAATGATGAGGATGAGTTCGACAATACTCTTTGGATCATCGATATTCGGCCCATTCTTGTTTTCTCATTTTTGGACTTCATGATATTCATTTTCCTAACCTGTGTGAGCTCTAGAATTCAGCACACGAGAAGAATGCACTTTTGCCGTAAATGTCCGTTTAGAGCTCAACCTGAAAGATGTATAAAGGCTAAAGTAGCAAATGATGTCTTAAGTTTTTCTTTTATTAGCTATCCATCCTATGACTGCTAATGCTAATTAGCTCATGGGGCCTTCTTTAGCGATCGAGTATATTCTATAAAATATTCGCTTTATTAAAAACGTAGCATTATCTTAAATATGCTCTACTTATTCTTATTCTTTTTTTGAAATTAAGATGTGCGCTAATAAATTGGAGTATCTATGTTATTTATATTCACATAAAGCCTTGCTTACTTTGAAGCCTAAGCACATATTTGAATTTGTACGGTATTTAGAGGTGCGGACCCGCCTAGGCAATATTCGTATGGGTGGAGACGTGGGCTGATGACCTGAAAGATTAGTATACGGGCACCGTCAAAGTCCGAAGCCGTATGCCTCTATAAACAACACAGCAACAACAACAACAACAACAACAACAACAACAACGTTATCAGAAGCAGCAAATAAAATAAAGAAACGAAAAATTCAATTATCCATTCACATACGTTTGTTTGTTTATTCTATGATATTTTTTTATACGATGGTTCCTACCCTGCAGTGCGTCAGACTTGGTACCGCTTCCCTCAATTCATGTACACCCCGTATACATGAGTCTGAGGACCCCGACCTTCAGCACAGCAATAGCAAGATCTTAAAAATCTCCGCCCATGGACTGGCAGCAAGCTATTAAGCAGAATTTTAAAAGGAATATAATACAACTCCGTAGCCTTCTCTGAATATGTTGCTTCTCTTTCTATCCGCTCTCCTTTACTCTAGTTGTCAAGTATAGACTGAAATGGAAAGAAATATTAGCGGGCAGAATAAATACGGCTGATGAAAAACAACTTGACGAAATGTCTAAAGTAATCGAAAAAGCAATAGATGAATTGCGAACCCTAAGAAGATTACTTGTTTGGAAACAACGCATCTATAAACATGATAAGCTAAATTATTACTGCGAAGTGAAAAACATGAGCGCTCTCACAAACGATTTAAAGCCAAAATCTCGGGAATCATCCACCTTACACAATCTTACCTATTGTTCGTAGTTCAGATGGCCTTATCTTATTGGGTTTCTTTAATAGAGAAACATCTAAATCTTTCGTCTGTCTATTTAACGGTGTTCCTATGTTAAAGGCATAATTTGAAATATTGTTGATCATCTTTAACACTAGAAGATTGTCATATTTGAGCGCACGATATGTTCCTATGTGTCGTTGAGTCATAGAGGAATTCGTTCTCTCACGTTTCTTTCTCCAATATGATGTTGCAGTTTCAATTGAACATAACGAATTATTCGTTACTTGTACACTGATGTTTTCTGGGTTTTTAAATTGTTGAATGAAGAATTTTGTTGTGTTATCGATATTTTTTGGTGCTTTAAAGGTACTTTGTAAATTTTTTTGAGTTTGGATAGTTGTGGCAGTTTGACCGTTTTGTTCTAGCAAAGGTTTTTGAAGAAATAGAGATGAATATACTGATGTGAATTTTTCTTTGTTTTGAATACATAATGCTTGTTCAATTTCAATTATTTCAGTAGTGATTCTTTCTTCATCTGAGGAATTCGTTATTGAAATAAGAACTTTTTCAGTTGCTCCATAAAAAGGTTTTGTAACAGATTTAATTCGCTTGTATAATTCACGAAGTTCTTCATTACGATTGATTCGAAGAATTGCATTTGATGCAGTTTTATTTCCTCGAGCTACTTGCTGAATTGCTAATTCTTGTATGAATTGAATTCGACTTTGCTTTGCATTTCGTTTCAATCTTTTATATTTTTTTGTAGCTAGTTGTCTTTCTTTAATGAAATCTTCGACGGTTAATTTCATTGGCATGTTGATTCCTGACTTTTTCACAATCTGTTTTATATAGGTGGAAGAAATATTGCACCCTTTCTTCTTTCTAATGACATTGTTCCAAACATTAATCTCTTTTCCTGCTTCATTGATTTGTGGAGTAAACGGGACCATGCCAGATTTTAATTTTCTACATTTTCTCTCAGTATGTTTTATTAAATTGGTAATGGATTCATCGATTTTATTTAACATTTGTATTGCCATATTGCTATTAATGAGTCCTGCTTTGTATTTCTCTTCAAATAGTTCGAATTTTTTTGAATGTTCGTTGATTTTCTAATTGCTTATTTAACAGTTGATTGTATCTTTCGACTACTGACGGTTGTTCACAAACTAATCTTCTAGCGGTATTTCGATGGATTGTAAATGGATCTTCTCCTAGTAATAAATGTATGGGAATATCAATGAATACTAAGGATCAATGATCTCCAATACTTTTCTGAATTTGTATTCATCCGCCTCTAGTAATATCTTGTAATTGTGATGAAACAAATATTGAATCAATAGGAACACTACCAGTCAAGGAGGTTGGAGGGAGACGTGTTTTCTTCTTTTGATATATCGCCCGAATTGGATCAATTAATTGACATTCATAACTTAATTTGGATTGTAGTTGTCCCATTTTTGCTAGATTTTCATTTGTGTCAACAATGAATTAAACTATGTTTTCGCCTTTCTTTTGCCAACATTTGATGTGTTCAGTTAGATGGGTATGCATTAATTATCGAGGACATTCAGTGTTTCCTAGTTTGTGAAAACATCGTTTATGCTGGTTATAAACAGTTTGTCTCCTATCGCAAGCCGTTTTGCATGGAATATAAGCTGAGATAATTCTTGTCATGCGTTTTTGTTTTCCTTCAAAAAGTATCCAGCTACAACGTCCAAGACCTTTAGGATCCGCTCCTGTAGACTTTACTCTATGAGCTGCTTTATTAAAGGCCATGACTGCAGTACCACCGTATTGAAAAGTTTCAATATTTTCATTTTTGTTATTGGAGGAACTAATTCGCATTTTGTTCCATCGAATTGTTTTGATGCAATGTGCCAATCTTTTATGTCTGGGGAGAGTATGAAAGGCGACACCAGTCTCCTGCCATCTGACAATGCCAACTGAGTGTTGGAGCATCCAATTCTTTGCTTTTTCTTGTTCATGATTAACTTCATGTGAGACACCAATACAATTAACATTTTGGCTTACAATACAAATTACTTTACTCTCTTATTCAACTAAATGATCTCCAAAAACTTTATTTTTTCTTTATTTTTCTTGATGACGAACTGAAGGATCAGGAAGAATAATATTTTATGGTTGTATGATATGAGTATGTAGATTTGATGAGTTGGAAGGTTTTTTTGCCTTTTGGATTTCATATTATTTAGATTGGCTTGAATGTTGTAGATCCTTTGGTCAATTAAAGTGTCATTGTTTGTTTTAATTTCTTCATATGCAGTTACATACGATTGTCCAGTTTGTTGTTGAATTACTTTGTTATTTGCTTTGAAAGTATATTTTTCACGTAAACATGTATTTTATTGTTCCCTATTGTTCCCCACCAGTGACTTCATTTCACAATCTAAAATTGAAGTCACGTCATCTGTGGCATTTACAGAGCATCCTCCAGAGCATCTGCTGTGTCGCTGGAGGTGTTAACGTTGCCTTGAGTGGGAGATTCTCTAGTCTCTCGCTCATTGATCTTATCTGGCGTGGTGATTGATAATTAAGACAATTAAGTATTATATTATTTTACGTGGCGCTGCCAGGGCCCTAATAAAACGGCTCCTACGCTACCACGACTCGCCCCGTGAAGACAAGATTTGGTTTAATTTACACATACGAATAGGACTCTACGCACAAGTACGTATCACCTGATCTGCGTGACTACAAAAAGAGAAAACAAAAAAATCATTTACAATGTATAGTAAACGATATCTCAAGATTTTATGTTTCAGCTCGAAAGTTCCCTTCTATTACGGAGGTCCTCCAACAAAAAAATTTTGTGAGCGGTTGGAGGCCCCCCTTCACTATCCTATCCTTGCGTTTGGAACGTATCGTTTCTGCTCGTTCATTTGCTAGCAACCTAAGCCATCGCGCTAAAGTGGTAGATTTGAGTTCGTCGGTGTATAGACTTTCATTGAAGCCGGACTGTTTTTGATTGATCCAGGAGCATCGTTGCCTCCATATTCTTTGTGAGAAACCCCATATTGCTTTTATAACTTTAGATGCCCAGGAAATATGGTGAGTACCATTTGTGTTACTGTTGGAGTATGCTTTAAAAACGATTCCCCACTTATATGATACATATCCCAAATGAAAAATGATTTTCCCGAGCAGTAATTGGTGAACGTATGCCCTTCTGATCAGATCATGCTTGTTCTTGTCTCCAAAAGTATGAGGAATGAGAGAGGGTTGTCGGTTTTCTTTAAATGCGAGAAAAAATTCCACAAACATATTTTGAAGTGGTATTGCCGTTTTTATTCGTTTCAAATCCTTCTTGAATGCTGAGATGGATTCTGGGAAGCTCGACTGTGCATGGCGATGTGTACACCTATACACATGATCTACTATATCTGGTGCTAGCGAGCATCTCATGCACATTGGAGATTTGCCATCTGTGCATATCACTACTGAAGATGAAAAGCCATAACTTATGTATGATTTTTGTCGCTGATGTTTTATATGATAGATCTAGACTAACGTACGCCGGAGTGGCGATTGATAGTTGATGGTTCGTGGATCGCTTTACATTTGAGGGTGATACGATGTTGGAGGGTTTATTGGTAATTGCAGAACTATTTTTTGCAAATGTTGATATGGAGTCGGCAACGGTAGCTCTACGATGCAAATCACTTTGAAGTTCAATGTTGGTTGTATCAAATTGGATTAGATTTTCTTGTAGATCAAGGAACAATCCAAAGGATCGAGATTCCGACGTTACTGCATCTAATTCAAGGTCGATGTTCGAGGTTGCGCACCATTTTTCCGGATCCCATTTTGAATTTTGGACACCCACGGCCCCTTCAGCTGTGAGCATGAATTGAATTTCATTTCCATAAATATAGTGAAGATAGACTGGAAGTTGTGCTATGAAGTCATCTACTTCACTTTCAAGGTAGGATTGGAAGGTTAAGACATATGATGAATGCCATTGGCTGTAATCAACGCTTAAGAAGATTTTCATTGGATTTCCTTTACTATCGGTAGATTGGAGTGTTTCTAAGTTAAGGACGATGTCTCTCGTGGTGGTTTTGAGGTTGACATTGAAACAATCGATTTCATTGAGATACACGCATGGTTTGACCATCAAGGTAGATAAAATTTGTTTTTGTTTCGCAACGAAATGACTGATTTTTAGTTTGGTATTAGATGGAAGATCCTTATTGATCATTGGTACTAGATGAAGGTTTGATCCCAAGACTTTGATATTGCTTTTGGAGCTAAAAACTCTTCCCATAAGATTGTACACAGCTTCTTTTTCTTCACGCTTGACTTCTATGATTAGAGCCTTGTTCCATTTTTATACACTGCTATTAAATTGTTTGGGGTCTTTTCGAATGCTTCCAAAATTATAACTAAAATGATCTTTTTTTGAAGTAATTTGACTGATGATTTGTGTTACTCTATCATGTAGAACTTCCGTGTCCATTCTTTCCATGGGCCACATTAAACAATAATTTTTGGCAGTATGTTTCTGTTCGAGTCTCTTCTCGTATATCACAGTCTCATTTTCGATAGCCCAATTTTTCATGTTGACAATGATATTTTCAGGGGTATCATCATGACCTATCCATACTTGGAACCATGAAAACCCACCGTTGGGCTTTACACTTATGTTGCTGAAAAATTTCTTTATGATGGATATGTCTGTAGGGATATTTTTACTTTTCATGATGGCATCAGTTGGAATTTCATTTTCATAACCGTAAATTATACATGTTGGATCAATAATTAACAATTGTGAGAACCATTTTTTTAATGCCTTGACTAGTTGTTGGGTGGGAACTTTTCCTTTTTCAACTTTCAACTTAATTGAAAAATATGTATCGTAGGTTCTTGCGATTCTTATTTTGGTTTGCTTCTTTGTTGATTTTTTTGATGAACTCTTCGATTTTTTGTTTTTAATACTATCATCAGGGATATTATCGTCTGTACTATCATCCGAATCATGCTCATCAGATTCTTCTTCATTACTTTCGTCATTCAAGGTATCACTAGTGTATTCATCATCATCGCTGTCGTCGTCATCAGGATCTTCAACTGATTGATCAGATTTAGAAATTCGACTCTTGCTAGATTTTTTATTCTTCTTTTTCTCTTTGATGATTTTAGATTTAATTGGAGTGGGTTTACTTTTAGTGTCGCTATTATTGGTGCTTTCACTGATCTTTTATGCGTGGGGGGCTCAGCTTTGGTTTATTTCATTGGTTTCTTGCATTTTGACATCAATAATCTTCTGCTTTTTTTGCATTGCTTCTATTAATTTTTGTAGTTTTGCTTTAATATTTAACTTAGCTTGTTTTCTCATATTTTCCATTTTTTTGACTGGGGAAAGAATTGGAAGAGCTTTGTTCAATTTTTGCTGCATGAAATTCATCGATATTTTGGGACCCTTTACTGGAGTTTTATCTCCTTCATTCATTTCTTCATCGTTTTCAATCATATTTCCAGATGAAATAGAACAGGTACTATCATCTACTTCTTTCTCATATTGTTGCATAGATTCAATAAACTGTTATTAATATTGTTTCTTTCTTGTATTTTTTGAGGTTGGACTTCTGGTAAATTGTTGTTGCTTTCGTCAGAGGATTCATCTAGGTTGTTAATTCCATTTTCGAAATTATCATATTTCATATTTTGATTTTCATTGATGAGTTTGTAAAACATGATTTTTTCTTTATCCAAGTTGATCATTTGTAAGGATTCTTCAGCATCATCAATAACGTTTTTAGTGATTTGAATACTACAATCTTCTACTTGATTTTGGAGTTGATGCTTTAGGATTTCAGACAGTTTCTGTACTGCTTTGCTGGGATGCATCCATGTTAACGCTTCTTGTTTCTCTGCGATCGCTTCATCTAAGCTTGCTTTTGCTTCTTCAATTTCTTCAGGAGAACCATTCTCTTGCATTTTATTAAAGATATCTTCGAGATTTGCGTCTTGCTTTATCCAAGGCTTGGATAAAATTGACTTTCATGATTTTTCTAATTAGTTGAAGAGAAATAATATCATCGTCTGCTTCATTTAATGCTTGGATTTCATTTTTAGATTGAATTTCTTCACTTTTTGATTTCTGGCGCGCCAGTAGTATCTTCATTTGATTCATCCAAAGGAATGTATTTCGTTATCTTGTTGGAAGATTTCTTCACTTTAGATTCGGTCCTTTTCTTAGGTCTTTTAGGTAGTTTTCCCATTTTACTTTAAGGTTTCTATCTGATGTTGGTTTAGGTTGTAGTTTTTGAATTTGTTTCGTTATTGGTTGATTTGATCACTTTTTGGTCATTGGCTATGTGATTGAAATTTTCAATTTTGCGTAGGTTTACGTAAGAATAGTATGTTAAGAGGTTTTATGTAGTACGACTTCCGAAAAAAGTTAATAGATCAGAACAAACAAACAAACAAACATACAAACGTAATTTGCACCTTAAAAAAAGACTTTTTGAAGCATGGAGCAGAAGGTGTTTTTCGGGACTGAACAGTTGTTGGGCTATTGCGGGGGTTTTCATCATTGGATCCTTCTTTTTGTTATTACGTTGGTTTCACTTGTTTTTGCAGAGCTATTGAAAGAGGTACCTTGGATAGAGTGGCGACTTTAACTTGACTCAGTCAAAGTCACATCACCAGAAGCAGAAGTTCATTCTGGTCCGAGGAGGTGCATCAACTTTAGATTCCACAACAATTATCGAGAGAAATTTACTTTTTAGTGGTTCGGAAGGGTTAATTCGGGTTGCTTTCAATCCTTCATTTCAATCCTTCATTTCAAATATTTTTTCAAAATAATTTCAAATTCGAAATTTCAAATTTTTTTACCGTAATTTTTATATAGGTATGTTGGGATTTCCTTGTTGATGAGCGTATAAACCGGTTTATTTTTTTTGCACGCGTGCAATGCCAGTTTTCTTGCACGCTTTGGATTCAAAAATACTCATTGATCAATATTTTATATCTTCACTATTAGTTCACCTAATTATTTTTATATTTAGGGATGACCAAGA
>Ga0209092_10005568_pt1 | contig 10186 bp, 6 predicted proteins | sample FraStrMetagenome_FD_187446 | JGI IMG/M metagenome (GOLD analysis project Ga0209092, IMG submission 187446) | Marine eukaryotic phytoplankton communities from Arctic Ocean - Fram Strait ARC3M Metagenome (SPAdes) (version 2) | ecosystem: Environmental > Aquatic > Marine > Oceanic | place: Fram... | reverse complement strand
TAAAAGATTGTCCATAAGAATTTGCAGCTGTTCTAATCATACCTATTATATTTCCTCTCTGTACTGTTAGCATGTCTTCCACACCACTAGCATCTATTGTATTAATATGGAATGTTACTTGAGCTGGAGCTCCTCCTGCTTGTACTTCGTCTGCAGGTGCTATACGGCCTGAGCGATCTGGAATAAACATTTCAGGTCCTTGCTCTCCTACCATAAATCCTGCGGTCTCTCCTCCAGAAGCTCTATATTTAGCTCCTGTGAAAGCTGGCTTAAAGTTACCTGAGCCGCCAGTACCGTCTGCACCTCTCATGTACGCGAGCTCTCCTCTAGCAGACTGAGAAGTTGCTATATCTACTTTATTACTACGATCTCCCATGGATATGGCACTTGGACCTCCTCCTGCGCTTACTCCTCCCGAACTTTGATAAGAAGTAGCCGAAATAGTAGATAGCTGCATAGCACCCATTGCTACAATTGCTCCAGCTGCTACTGCGGCCAAGGCGGGACCTACAAAAGGTATTACAGATAACGAAGCATATGCGCCCATAGCTGCTTGAGCTGTGTTAATAACAGTCATAGCCATTTGCATTTTCTTGTTCATATTAAACTGCTTTCGTTTTTCGTTATCTTTCTTCTTTTCAAGTGCTGCTATTTTTGCTAGGCTCTGCTTTGAAGATCCATCTCTTTTCTTCTCTGCTTCAATTTCTGAGTCAATTCCTCTAATTCTCTGCTCAGAAGCTGCTTTACTAATTGCACCTATTGAAGATATTACTGAGCCTACAGCTGATAAACCTGCTTGTACTTTTTCCATCTTACTAGCATCACTATTGATGACTTCGAATGCGGCAGTAAATGCAGTGGTCATGTTACTTGTGCCTTCTAGAACAGATGCCATAAGCTCGCCTTCTGGTCCTATGTTTCTCATAGCGACTGCAGTTTCGTCGAGTACAGTCTTCATGCCTGCGATTCCTGCTTTTGTTGCTTGAGCTCTTGCTTGCTCAGCGGCAATAGCATTCTCAGCTGCTACAGCAGGGTCGGAACCATCGAGTAAAAGATAGTCATTGGCTGTTTTATCGGCAGCAACTACAGCATCTCCAGCTGCTTTATTAGTATCCATAGCTGCTATTGCCGCTCCACCGATGTTGCTACCAGTACCTGCTCCTAAACTATCAAGGAGTTCTGCTCTTTTCTCTCTTTCTATACCTAGTTTTTCATTTAGTAGATCTTGAAGTTCCAGCTTTTTCTTTAAATACGAAATATCATCTTTAGCTAAGCCTTTCATATCTTCTCTTAGCTGCTTTTCCTCTTTATCGAGATTATTAAGTACAAGATATCTTGATAGCTCCTTTAAGCCTTGATCCGCCAAAAGAGTAGAGTACGAAGCTTGCATAGCCATACGTATTGATAATTTCTCTCTTTTTATCTCTTCTGTTAATAAAGCTGCTCTATTAGTATCTGCATCAATTTTTGCGGCTGCTTTTTTATCCTCTAACGAGAGTGCTTGTCCTAGTACTCCTGTAGTTTCATTAGATACGAGCTCTTTGCCGGCTTTTGCTGCCGCTTTAGCTTCCTTAAGTTGATCTGTGCTCCAGCCTTTTTCTTTCCCCAATCTGTCCATTCGAGCAAGCTCTAGGTCAAATTGTATTTCAAGTAGTTTATACTCAAGTTTTATTCTTTGTTTGGCTTGAGAAGTTTGTAGCTTAGCAGCTTGTGACTCAGGACTTTTTTCTGCTCGTGCTGCTTGAAGAACCTTCAGTTCGTCGTCTTTTTCTACTGTACTACCTGATTGTGCTTTCAAAAGTATTAAAGCATTTTTAGCAGTCTTTTGCGAAATCTTTAGAATCTCACGGGCAAAACCAGCTTCTTTCATTTTTAATTTAAGCAGCTTTTGCTCGCCTTTAGTTTTTGCCTGTAATATTAAGTTGGCATCGTCAGCACCGTCGTTAATCTTTCTATCAATATCACCCATCTGAATCCCCATAGCTAATATTTCTGCAGTATCTTTCTTACCAATATTTAAAAACTTTGCATTATCTATTTTTGCTTGTAAAGACGTTTTCTCTGCAGTTAAGGCTAGCTGTACTAAAGCCAGCTCTTGGGTTTTAAATACAGCATTATCTTTTGAGAACTTAGCGAATCTTTTAGACTCATTATTCAATACTTTAGATAAAGCTGCCTGCTCCTTTATAGCTATATTATTTTCAGCTACTTTTTTCCCTGCCGCTTTAAATATCTTTTCGACCCACCCCTTTGAATAAGGTAATTTTACAATTTTATTCATTAACATTGCTTGAGCTCTAATTTCTTTACTTATAGCCTTATTTGGTCCGGTCTGGTTAAGCTTTTCTTGTGCTAGTCTGGCTGTCTCAATAGCGTTAGTAACTCCATTTATATTTTGATATAGTTCGCCGTACTTACCTGCTTGTTTATTACTTTCTTTTACGACTTGATCTGTATACTTTTTTGACATAGAGGATGCTTCTGCTATAGACTTCTGCAAAGTATCTGAAGGTTTAGCCATGTCTTCTAGTGCTTGTGTTACTTGCTCACTAGTATACCCGAGGGCATCTCCTAAAGCAACATTTGCTGCTATGTCATTTAGCTTCTCCATTTCAAAAGCATAACGAGCTGTGCCTTTAATAGATTCAAGCCGTATTTTAGCTTCGGCAATGCCCGTGAGTATAGCACCTCGATTAACTATAGCAGCATCTGCCTGAGCCTTTGCTAGCGTTTTTTGTGCGCCTGCAAGATTTAGAGCAGCGTTGGCTCTAGCAGTATCGGACGCGGGCCCGGTACCTGCACTAGCGTTCGCTGTGTTTAGTGTTTTTTGAGCTTCAACAACACCTTTAATAGCTGCGGATACTTTTTCATTTTTTCCTTCTTGATCTACCGTCATTATTGACTGAATACCTGCTGAAATTTGATCCATTATACCAACTCTAACGGCTAGCGTAGCTTGATAAGCTTCTTCAGCCGTTCTGTTTCCCTCTAAAAAATGAGTCAACTGAGCACTTGCTAAGGCAAAAGAGTCAAAAGAGGCAGTAACTTCTTCAATAGTTTGCTTTAATTTTGTTTTCTTGAATAAATCTCCAAATAAAGGCAGTAACATAGATCCTACGAATAAAAGGCCTCCAATTGCAGGAATTGCATTCAGTGCTGCACGTCCAAATAAGCCCATACTTTTTGTAGCAACATTTCCTGCTGCTGCAAACTTACCCATCGTGCCTGTAGCTCTTCCTATTTCTTTTGCCTGTATTCTGGCTCCCATTGATGCTATTTTGAAACCTTTTAGAGGTCCAGCCTTATCAATCTTATTATAAAGGCGGCCTTGGTTTCTCGATGAACGAGACTTTCCAATCATATTATTAGCATTTACTCCGGCAACACCTCTTTGGCTTTCAGCAGCAATTTGTTCTTTTGTAGCTATGATCAATGCCCGTACTTGACCTAACTCTAAGTTTCTTTGCTCAAAAGTCAGCTTGTTACCGTTATGAAGCAGTGCGGCTCTCATACTTTCCGACTTTTGAAGAGTAACTACCATTGCCTGTAGCTGCTTTAAACTAAGGGTTCCCGACATTGCCGCAGCTCTCATTCCTTCCATGCTTGCAGGTACAGTTAAAAAAGCGGCTTTAACTTTAGTAGCAGCAGTAACATAATTTGCTTCCATAGCTCTAGCGGAGCTAACAGCTGCAGCTGCTGCTGCCTTGCCGGCAACAAGCTGGCTTGCTGCCATGGTATTCAAAGCAGGCAGTACTTGTCTTATGATTGTAGAGCCAAACAAGAGAAGACCGCCATATAGAGCCGTAGGAAACTCAGATAAAAACTTTGCTACAGGTTTTAATCCAAAGTTAACAAAGTTTATAATCTCTTTAGTAACGTCTTGAAAAGCAGCTCCTAGTTTTTGGTAAGGGTCTGGGTCAACTAGATCTAGCACAGTCTCGAATTTCTTTGTACCTTCCTCAATAGTAGCATTTAAGAAAGCTTGCTGCTTTTCAAATCTTGTTAACTGGTTGGCAGTTTTACCAAGTGCAGAGGCGTACTTTTCTGAAGCCTCATCTAGTCGTACCATAATGCCTAATTCATCAAGAATTTCAGGCTCTAACTTTGCAGTACCTCGTACTAGACGATCCATTGCATCGCCCATGTCTCTGCCTAGAGCTATAGAAGCTCCTTTTGCGACTTTTGTTAGACTAAGTAGTTGTTTAGTATTGAATCCTGCACTAACAGCAATTGCTGTAGAGCGCATAGCTTGTTCTAAAGATACAGCACCGTCTGTTACTCTTCTTAACTGTTGAGCTACGTAGGGCAGGTTAGCGCCGGCAGCATTACCAGTTGATACAAGTGCTTTTTCTAATTGTTGCAATGCTGAAGCACGAGAAAGTGCTCCGAAAGCGGCAGTTAATGCAAATACGTTTGCGGCTAAAGTTGCATAGGCGCCAACGAGACCGTTGTTGCCTGTCATTGAGTCTCTCATCTTAGAGAAACCCTTAGCAGAACTTAGCCCCGTTTGTCCAACACCTTTAGCACCTCTATTGTAATGATTTTGACTGGTATTTGCTTTTTTGGTGGCTTCATCAACCTGCTTCATACCCGCAGCTGCTTTTTTAGCTTCCTTAGATACAAGTGCTAAATCGCCATTATCATTGATTTTTAAAGTAAGAGTTACTGTATTAGACAATTTATTTTCTCTTTAGCTTATCGTGCTCCCTTTTTAACTGATCTTGGGATCTCTTGATAGCCCTTGAGTCTAGCCAAGATAGTATCTCTAGGAAGAACTCTGTATCTATTATGTTATACATAGCTGTAAAATAAGGTAAATTAGTATAGTCTTTGCCCATAAAGCCTATATCTGGGTATACTCTATCACCTAAACTATTAAAAGTATTTATTGCATCATGAACTATATCAGGAAAGTCCTCCCAGTCGGGAGGGATTTCATCATCTCGAGGCTCTTTATTTAGCTGTTCGCACATCTCTAAATACTTAGCTCTTGTCATACCTGTATCGAGATTCTTATAAAGCTTTTGGAGTCTCTCTAACGACTTCTGTTTTTGGGACTGCACGAAAATTATCTAGATCAAAGACTACCTCGTTGAGCCAAGTATCAAATTCAGTGGAAGAAGAGACTAAAGCCTCAGCATTTTCTTCTGTAAAGTCTAGCTCTTTTGACATGTCTTGGTCTTTAGTATCTATGAGAATTAACGTCTCAAGATGTGCTAAGGTTAGGCCCTTCCAGTTTTTTATTGTGGAAGTTGCAAACTCGCTGATAAACTTTTCTTCGTCTAAAGTCTCAACTACAGCTCTTGTTTTGCGATCGAACTTTTGTCCGGTGCATCTCTTACGAAGACCGTTTAATTCTTTTCTTGATAAATTGGCTACTTCTACTTCAAAACCTGGAAGACCGGGAAAGTCTACCCAAACGTTTTTAGTATCTACCATTAATTTTTTTAAATCCATTACTTTTTCCTTTTTAAGATTGTGTTGTGTAAGTTAGTACAGAGGCAATGTTGCCTCCAGTATTTTGAGCCATTCTCCAGTCCACGTTTTGTGTAAAAACATCTCCTGCGTTAGCTCTATTTGTAAAAGTACAGTTAGTAGTATTTAGATCAACCCCAAAAAAAGTACTTGCAATAGTAGTACCTGCTTTTATCCGTAGCGCTTTATTGAGTCCAAAGCTTTGAACAGTACTATCATTAGTATCTGTTAAATACCGAGTAATATTACCCGCTAAAGTCTTGTTTCCAAATTTAAAACCGCTAGGGTACTGCGTTGTACCTGCTATTGCATTATTTACTGTTTTATAGTTTGTCCAATTTACTTCGTGTTGTAGTTCCATTGAGAGAGAGCGTAACTCAGAAGAAATGTCTGCACCGTCTAACGTAACTGTCAGTTCTGGACATAAGTTATAAGTGCGAGGGGAATCGGAAGTTCTCAATACCATACCTGATGGCAAAGATTGTCCTGTAAGCAACTTTGTTGCCTCACCTGATATGCTCAAACTCAGAGGTCGCAATCTCTCGATATTGATCTGCCCATTTGTTATAACGCAATCATCAAGTTTAAAAACATCTGCTGCTGTTTTAATATATAGATCGAAACCCAAGCCTGCTAGCATTCGATCAAAGGTTATTCTAGTATCGTCTTCAATAAGAAGATTTGTTTTTAATTCAAAATTTGCTGGGTTAGCACTATTAATTACAGAGCCTTCGAACCAATTAGTTTGATCGTGCAACGTTTTTACAGAACGTGTCTGCTCTGTAAACGTTTGGCTAAAGCTTATAGAGATTATGTCTATCTGCAACTTAGTATTGCCAGACACTATATAAACCTTTGCTTCCTTTAAAAAACTATAATTTGCCATATTATCCCAGATATAACGAGGGGCTCCGAAAAGCCCCTCCTTTTTGTACTACATATTATATGTCAATCAACCACAATTGTCAAGAACTTTTTTTGACCTGTTGCATATATTATACCTTAGGGAAGTACTTGAGAGTAACTTCATTAGTTCCGTCAATAGTAGAAGGTAGAGCATTAAACGAAGTTTCTACAGAAATAACATCTTCAATAGAGTGAGTAGGAATCTCTAAGTGACAAGTAGGCATATTAACTTCTAGTCTTGCAGTATTCGATGTGGCTCCGCCAATTTTAAAGTTTAGAGCGAACGAGTTAGTTACAGTAGTAGAAATACTCTTAAGATCTTCCCATAAGTCAGCAGAATTATTAGTAGCTGTTGTATCCTTACTTAAGTAGCAGTTCATGGAACCAGATACAGAACGTGTTCCTGTTACGTGACCAATAGCAGTGTTTACAATACCGAGTTCTTCAGGAGTAATAAACGTAACATTGTTACTCATAGTAATGTTTCCACCTGTAAGAGTAATTGAGTAACCCCCGGCTTCTAGACTGCCAATATAACTAGTACCTGCTGTAGGTATTACAGTTAGCTGAGTAAGTCGATTACGAATAAAGTTAGTAGTAGAAGTAGTTCCTTCAAATACAGGAGTAGTCATAGTAGCAGTACCAGTACTAGTAGGATCAATAACTACGCTTAATCTATGTCCGTTGTCAGACTCTAACATTACATCGTCTGCTACAATAGCACCAGAAGCACCGCTTACTGCGTTGAAGGCTGGAGGGTAGGTAGTACCGGTATGAACTTTAGTAGTCATATCGACAATTTCTGACGACATACCAGACCAGTTAATTGTTGCAATACCGTCAATATCAAAGTCAAGAGATGCTTCATTAAGAACTGCACCTGTTAACTTATAAACTTTTCGGTTAGCGTCACCCAGTACAAAGAATATATCAGCAGTACCAAGAGTTGCTTTGTTAGACTCACTAAAGTCAATATCGAGATCAGTAGTGTCCGAGACGAACTGATCTGTAAAGGTATAGTTTGCATAAGCAGCAGGACCTGAGAAAAGTGCCCACAATACTTCTTCTACTGCGTGTACTTTGCCGACATCATCGTCTGCCACACCATTTGTAGCATTTGGTGAGCCTGCGGATTTAAAAGGTCGTACATAAGTTGAAAAAGAAAATTCAGCGGGAGCTAAAGAATCATTAAACTGCTTACGACCACGACGACTTACGCCGCCCGTTGCTTCCATTTCTGCGAGAGTGATCTCACTTGAGTTTGTAGCTTGCGAAAAGCTAAAGCCATCTAGGACGGGAAGATCCCATACATGGGCCCCTACTTTGATATAGACTTTACTGTCGCGACTAAAAAATAGTTGTTGTGCCATAGTTTATCTCCTATGTATCTTGAAAAGACGTGGACTTGAACTTTTGCTCGTGCCAGTATTTTCTAGTATCGAACCTCGATTAACATCTCTCCGATGCCTAAAGGCTCTAGTACACCTTCATCAGTGTCGATACTGATGATAGTGATCTGTTGAGTAGAGTAACTCTTATTCTGAGCATCTACATATTCTAATGATGAGTTCTGTTCCAAAACAGTCTCTACATCTTCCATTAAAGCGTTCAACCCTCTTTGGGCATCCTCTTCATTAACATAACATCTAACAGTTACAGATAAGAATCTATCTTTGTATCCTGCAGATTGATATTCTCTAGTTTCAGAACCTGCGTTTAAATGAATCGCAGGAAATTCTTCAATTTCATCCCAAAACTGTAGCCTGGGTTGAACATTTTCATTTACGTCTACAAGATAGGCTCCGGATCCATCGATATCTTTAAGTTTCTTAACCAAAGATTCGATTATATTCATTCGCCTAGATGTATACAGTCTTTCCGTTGTCACTATACTCTCCTCATGAAGAATCTACTCATTGCTAGTTGAGCTGCTATTTCTCGAATAGATCCTTGTATTAAATTTCGTGGATCTCTTAAAGGATCTCCTTGTGCATATCCTGTTTCAAAGGTCTGGTAAGGAAACTTATCATAAGTATATCCAATACTTGGAAACCCTTTTGGAGTCTTTGTAATATCTGTTACTCTTACTGAACTTGCAAAACGGCCTGTTTGATTCTGTAAAGCCGGCGATACCATATTCTTAGCCACTACTTGTGGAAGTTGTTTATTAAACAATGCTATCATATGTAAAGGACTTGACGCAGGGCTATCTGACTTTTTCTTTCTTCGGGAACTGGCAACAGCCATAGTACCCATTTTCAATGCTTCCTTCCCCCGTGTCTCCTTTGGAGTAGTTCTAAGAGTAGTTGCTTTCTTAGCACTCTTTTTTGCTTTAACTTTTTTGCCTTTAGTTTTTATGTTTTTACTTTTTAATACATTAAAAGGCTCTATTAAAGCTATAGCTGCTTGTTTCCTTTTCCTTTCAATAGGAGAATCTGACCCATCAAGCATCCAAACATTTAAATCTAATAGAACGTCGTTTAGGGCTTTTAATAATGCTTTTTTTGCTTGACCTACCGATCCGCCTCTTTTTAAATTATCAGTTGCCGATTCAATTTTAACAAACATCATATCTTTGTCATCGTTTCTAATATAACTTAATTCTATCCCGTACTGTTTCAATACACTATTAACGTTTTCTCTTTCTTTTTCAGGTAATTCCATCAATGCTTTAGACAGTCCGTCTTGTAGCTGAGTCTCACTAACGCCCATTTCATCAAGGTGTCCTAAGTGGAAAAATTTTCCTACGGTTGTTTCTTTGTTGTAGTTACCGCTCGCACTTTTTGACTTTTTCCGTATTGCATCATTAGTTATTAACTGTAAGTCTTTAAAATATTCTGCTAAAGAATCTCTATATATATCTTTAATCTTGCTAAAAGTAACATAAGGATCTCTTTGAGCCTTGTACAGTTTACTAGGCTTTGGTCCTATTAATTCGTACGTTTTAAATACAAATCTTAATCTTTCATTCTGTATGTATGTAGACTTATCTACATCAACATCTTTCTTTAGCTTTTTAATAACATCTCTAATAGCAGTATAGGCTTTTTTTGCTGCTTCTGCTATAGCTTTTGACTGCTCTTCACTAGGCTGTATATTTCGTAATTTAAACTCTTTATTTGTCTCTTTCAGAATACCCGCGGAGCTAACAGTAAAGGTATGGTACTTAGAATCTGCTGTCATTACTCTATATGTGCTACTAGAAACAAGAAGCTCTTTGTGCAACTTGTTTAAAAACTTATAGTGACTAGCTGAACTCATTAATATACCTTATAGAAATCTAGAATCCTTTTGATATGATCAGGGAATCCTACATTGCCTGTCTGACTTGTAGAAGCTGAGTTTTGTATACTCGCTCCTGCCATTACTTTTCGTTCTTTGTACTCATCTTTATGATAGTAAGTAACTAAATCAATCATTGCTAGTTTCAAATCTGCAGGACAAGTTGAGTAGCCTGCTTTATAAGTAATCTTTACAGAAGCTGGGCCTGTAGGCCAGTTCTTGACTGCTCCACTAGTGTTTACTCTATATACGCTGTCAGTAGACGCATCTATATAATATTCTGTAGTAGGAATAGTAGTATAACTATCTGCAAAACTTGTTCTCTCTTGTACTGAAGTTATTGATACAAAAGGGCTTTCTGTTAACTGAGCTATGTTAGTGCCCCAGTTAATAGTGAATGTTTCTACTTTATCTGTAGAGTAGTGGTCTACTATACTATTACCACAATAAGTTTTTACTAATTGACTCACGGACGGGATCAAAGCATTCAACTTCAAATCATCTTTAGGATTCGAAATGCCTT
>Ga0209092_10005564_pt1 | contig 10187 bp, 8 predicted proteins | sample FraStrMetagenome_FD_187446 | JGI IMG/M metagenome (GOLD analysis project Ga0209092, IMG submission 187446) | Marine eukaryotic phytoplankton communities from Arctic Ocean - Fram Strait ARC3M Metagenome (SPAdes) (version 2) | ecosystem: Environmental > Aquatic > Marine > Oceanic | place: Fram... | reverse complement strand
CAACCCAAAACGCTCCCACGAACGGGCAATCAAGCGCATCCTTCGCTATCTACGTGGCACGCGCACCAACGGCATCATCATAAATCCTACTTCACCACAACTACTCGATTGCTACGTCGACGCCGATTTTTGCGGGCTGTGGACTAAGGAAAATTCATGTGAACCTGACAGTGTGCGATCAAGAACGGGATACGTAATTATGTTTTGTGGCACTCCTCTTTTATGGGTTTCTAAGTTGCAGACAGAGGTTGCTCTGTCAACTGTTGAAGCTGAGTATATTGCCCTGTCACAGTCAATGCGAGATCTCCTTCCTACACAACAACTACTAAAGGAACTACAACAAATATTTCAAACTCCAAAATCGAAATCGCCTACAGCTACATCTACGATATTCGAAGACAACGCAGGTGCCCTTCAACTTGCTCGCTGCCCGAAAATGAGACCACGAACGAAGCATATCGCCGTCAACTATCATCATTTTCGTGATCACATAAAAAATGGCAACGTCAACATTCAATCAATCTCCACCAGCGATCAGATTGCAGATATGTTCACGAAACCTCTTCCAGAGGAAAAACTTTTTCGCCTAACCTCTTTCAGAGGAAAAACTTTTTCGCCTATGTAACTTCATGATCGGATGGTGATCTCAATTCTTCCTATATATGTACCTTCTATTCTTTTCATTTTGATAATCACACAAAGCTATCTCGCACCAAGAGGGAATGTTAGAGATATTTATGGTCCTACAATACCTTTAGGTGTGATATGAGTTCCTTATCTACTTTTAGGTGCTTTACTCCTGAAGTACATTGGAGAGTCTCATATATTTTCTCATTGTACTTCAGGTAAGGCATTCGTACATCATATTACATTATAGATCTTCTAGATCGATAATCTACTACTTAGCTATATATTTTCTCATTGTACTTCAGAGCATTACTTCACAGATTAGCAACGTAATACAATGTCATAATCTAAGCTCGTACTTTTTATCATCTACACTAGTGCTCTTTAATAGGTGTATCCAAATACATGGTACAATATGAAAAGACGTGAATTGGAAACCCGGAAACCATTAATCAAATTCATGTGTAGACAGTAGACACCAATTGACTTGTGAAAACGAACGTTGTCGTTGTCAAAAGATCTTTTTTGCCTGAAAAGTCAAGATACACTGGTCCATTGTGTTGTACATAGTATATAGCTTAGCTCCTTCCAAGCGCCAACACCAAGGGTATTTTTTGATTGGCATATAGAATTTGTCATCAGTTAGCTTGTTGCTGAATCGGAAGTTTCTATGAGTATATAAGTGACCTAAAAATTTGAAGGAGACAGACCACTTGAATTCGTCGAATTTAAGCTTTATGAAGTAAAGGATTTGTCGAATTTAAGCTTATGGAAGTGCAGCAAATTTTTTTTGTTTAAATTGCGCTTAGAACCGTGTCGCTCCCCTTTTATCTTTTTCAACTGACATTGTGAATACTTATTTTCTTAACGTCTATTTTAGTAACAAATTGCTGTTGTAGAGAAATGAGAGATAATTGCAAAAACCGACCAAGCATCAAACCCGAAGCGATATGACCGTTGACCCCAAACATCTTCCTTTATCCTTCAAAACACATGTAGTTTAAATTACAAAGAAGACTTAATAATTATGGGTAAAATAACTCTATTGTTAAGACGCCTTTCTAAAAAAGTCCTCGAAGGAAGAAATACAGCTGTTATTACTTGACATTCTATTTGCCGACTTAATACGATGGCAAATTCATACTATTTCCTTACAAGTCCGTACATGCAATTCATATTTCCTCACTGATTTTTCCTGACAGAGTACGTCTACGAATATGAATACTTCTCCTTCACAACATCATGTTACGTGTTACTGCCATACTTTTTAGACAATGCAATTGGATCTTTACGAATAAATACAGCACCTGGTGAAATTCTTTCATAAACTTCCCTGGAATAGGCAAAATTATCATCCGAGAATGGTCCATCCTTCTTCTTAGTACTGCTACTGTTGCTGTTGCTAGGAGGAGTGCCTTTGATCGTTGAAAGCTCTACCAAAATTGCATCGTTCACTTCAAGTAGTTTGACACCATTATTATGGTCATCATGAGTATCGGTCATTTCCATGTGGAGTGAGTGAGAGGAAACAGCTACGGTAATAAGATATTCCCACACCGGTATGTGATGAGAGATGAGAGATGTGCGTTGTTGCGGCTCACAATTCACAATTGTCCAAATGAAATTGTAAGGTCATCAAAGTTCGCTTCGGCTGCATCTACCGTTAACTCACTCGTACACATCCACATCCTGATATTGTGTCCAATAATCGCGAATACAATATAATTCAATATAGCCGCCCTTCGAATCGTTTAGCTTATGGCGCATGGCGGACTCCATGTACTATGTGTATTTGTCTCGATGCTTGCCAAAAATATATACACCGAACACATTACTTTACGTTTTTGTATTTGACAGAGGTGCATCCGAACCATCACAATCACAACATACATTCCATCCTTTTTGGATTTGACGAAGGAGTGCGTGTGTGTGTGTGTGTGTGTGTGTGTGTGTTTGTCTCATATCATGACGGCAACGGACTCACAGAATTCAATTGCATCGGATGATGAATTGATGATAAAGGTTCGTGTCGTCATCATTATTGTTTTATCTGGTGTTTTGTTGTTTGTTTGTTTGTTTGTTTGTTTGTTTGTTTGTTTGAGAAAGAGCTAGCTAAACAAAGATTCTCTCTTGGCTGCGACTGAGATTAAGATTGAGGTTGAGATAGATCGAGAATATTCGTTTTATATATCGTATGGGAACCTCTTCTAATTTCATTCTATATATTCAACTATATAAATATTATTCAGAATAACCATGCAGTCGAAGTGGATGTATCATCACCATTGAAACGATCTCGTGAGGATATAGATGCGGATGCGGATGAAACTGTTGCTGGTGACGATGATGAGTATGCACCGGAATATAACAAAGAGAATGAAGATGAAAATATGATGGATACTCCTACTAAGAAACCGCGTCAATCGAAGCAGTCTATGCAGTCTCCTTTGAAGGCTATTAATGCTCCTGGAAAACCGGCCGAAGCGGGTATTATCACAAAGATTTATTGTGAAAACTTTATGTGCCATCGTAAGCTTACTGTTACGTTGAATCGAAACGTGAACTTTATCCATGGTCAAAATGGATCTGGAAAGTCTGCCATTTTGGCTGCTGTGCAGATTTGTTTAGGTGCTGGTAAGGTATTCATTTGAACAAGGCTTTGTATCTGGCATCGTTCTATTGTAAACTAACGTTGAACTGAACTTCATCGGCGGTGTTGGATTGTTTTAGGAGCGCGTAGGACTCATCGTGCGAAAAATTTGAAAGAACTCGTGAGGAAGGAGGCGAACGCAATTAGCAGGGTGAGTGCATGTACGAATGATGAAGTTGGAGAATGAGCTCTACTTCTAAAATTTTGTTCCTAAACCAAATGTCTTTTGAGATAGGCTGTTGTTCGAGTTACCATCTTGAACATGGGAGAAGATGCTTATCGCCCAGATCTTTATGGGGATACAATAAGCGTCGAACGCATCATCGAGAAAACTGGCACAACTTCAAACCCATATCGCTTATTGGACAGCAATAGTAAAATCGTGAGTCGCCTCAAGTCAGATCTTGACAGCATGCTGGATCAGCTCAATATTCAAGTTGAAAACCCTGTCGCCGTTCTTGATCAAGAAGAGGCTAAGAAGTTCCTTACTGGCTCTCCTGCGGATAAATATAAGTTCTTTCAGAAGGCCACCGAATTAGAACGCATTGATATTCATTATAGAAACATTAAAGTCAATATTGAAGAATTGGAAGAAAAATCTGAAAAGGTTAAGAAAGGCCTCCGAGTATTGAGGGATCATGTGAAAAAGTTGGAAGAGGCGTGGAATAACTGTCAGGCGTTAGAAAAGCTTGAAGACGAAATTGAAGAGCTTCAACTTGAAATGGCATGGTCTGTTTATGCCTTGAGAGACAATACTTTTCAAGAGCAATTGCGAGCGATGCAAATCATTGAGGAAAAATGTTCAAAACGCAAACAGGACGTTGCCGCGTTAGAACATCGTCTCAATTCTCCTGATGGGGAGCAGCAACTCGCACATTTAAAGTTACAAGAGCTGACAGGAGAAGCCAATGAAGCCATGGCGACACTTAGGGAACTTGACCAAAAATACAAAGATGTCACTGCCCCAGTAAAGCAGGACAAGAAGGAATTGGCAATGACAGAGCGAGAAATTAAGGTCGCAGAACGTGAAGTTAGGTTGGCCGATGGACGCCTTCAAGAAGAGAGAGATAAGTATGCCGCTCAGGCTGGAAATGCTAAGGACGACATCATAAACTTTCAGGGCCAAATCCAAACTTTGGAGGTACAAATACAAGAGGCAGAAAAAGCACAGGAAGAAGAACGCCATCGGAGCAACCAACTTTTGGAACGGAATGAAACACTCGATCGTGACGTTAAGAACGCTGAGGATAACACAAGGTCTCTCGGAAACCAGATGAATAGTGTTGTGGATCGTATTCGAAATTTAGAGTCATCATCTGGTAATAACAATGTATCCATGTTTGGACCCAAGTGTTTGCCCATGTTGCAACGCGTAAACGAGCTAAAGCGCCAGAATCGTTTCAGAGGCCCGGTGTTTGGCCCAATGGGGGCGTTTATCAAAGTAGTTGAAGGAAAAGAAGGATTCGCAGCTTTAGCGGAAAAGGCGATGGGACGAAGGTCCCTGGATAAATTTGTGTGCGTGCATGATTCCGATCGTCGGCTTTTGACCAAGCTTCGAAACGACGTACAATGTCGTGGTCCGGAGTGTGGTCTCATTATGATGAACGAGTCTGCAGCTCAGCGAAGGTATAACATTGATCAATCCATCCCGAATGTTCCTGGAATCGAGACTGTGTCATCGGTGCTTTCTGTTGAAGAAAATCTTGTGTTTAATTGTCTCGTCGATTCATTCAAAATTGATATTAAGGCCTTAGCGGAAAGCAAGGAGTTATCTGAACAACATCTGCTCCATAGCGGACCAGGAAGTCGCTACTCTATACATGGAGGAAAGGTCACTCAGGTTTATTTCAAACCTCATGGTGATTACTGGCAGGTACGCAATGGCAACTTAAATATGACGAGCAATGATTCTGGGGCCCTTCGTCAAACTTTTGGTGTTGATAAAACAGCTGCCATTCGGACGTCGAACGAAGAGCTGGAAATTCTGAAGCAAGAACATACTACATTACGTGCAATTGAGAGAGAAAAGAAAATTGAAGCAAATGAGACAAAAAAGCAGTGGAATCAATGTAATAAAAAGATTCGCAACCTCGAAAAATTAAAGAATGATCTAGGAGGTGACTTGGAGGCCGCAAATGAACAGTTACTTGCTGTTCAGGCCAATATTAATAGTGAATTGGACACAACAGATTTAGAGGACGAAGTCAGGAACGCAAGAGAATTCTTGGCTAGTCAACAAAGCAAAAAGGGTCGACTCGAGCAACTAATTGCGGACAAATCTCCGGCGATTGAATCTGTAAAAAATGACATCGAAGAAATAAAAGCTCGAAATGTTCGTGTAGCCAATGACATAAGTGAGCAAGAGAAGATAGTGAATGACTTTGATCGCAATCGCAACATTCTGGAAATGAATCTGAATAAAAAGCGAAGTAATTTGAGAAAAACGGAAGAGGCTTTAGCAACGGCAAAAGGAGTCGTAGCTGATTGTCAGGATAAATGCGACAAGGCATTAGCGCTGGCTCGTCTAAATCAGTACAAGCACGACAAGAACCATATGTTGGAAGATGGGGAAGAGGAGGTATCGGGTGAACAGTTGTCTCAAGTAGAAATTCGGGAGTCCGACAAACATCCAAACGACATCAAGGCGAAAATCCAACGCAAGGAGAGAAAGCTAAGTAGCGAAAGGCAGAAGAGACAACTTGCCAACCAGGACCCGGAAGAAGTGAAACAGAAGTACGATAATGCAAGGAAGGACCTTTCTGACAAAATATCATTTGTGGAGAAAATCGAGGACAACATCATTGACTTGAATAGAGATCTGAAAGCCCGAAAAAAACTCTATAAGCAATTTAGAAAGCATATTGCCGATATGACCAATGTCACCTTTGACGAAAAACTTAATCAAAAAGGTTCCAGTGGCTTTGTGGAATTCGATCACGAAAATGGAGATTTGAATCTGATCGTACAGAAAGACTGCAATAATGAGCAGACTCAAACAAAAGATGTTAAAGCTTTAAGTGGAGGGGAACGGTCGTATACAACTTTGGCATTATTGATAGCGCTTGGGGAACATTTGGAAACTCCTTTTCGTGTCATGGATGAATTTGACGTCTTTCTTGACCCTATTTCGAGGAAACTCGCTTTAGAGGCAATGATTCAGATGGCAAAATCTATGTCACATCGACAATTCATCTTCATAACCCCACAAGATTTGTCTAATCTTCCTGCAGATCGTCTTTTGAAGATTCATCAGCTCAAACCACCAGAAAGAGGCGGGCAACAAACCTTAGCGTGAATTTGATGTTTAACTTCATCATATCCCCAAAATATACTATTGTAGTAATCATCTTTTTTATGTAGAACTTTGTTACCATCTCTGATACATTCCATCTCTTCATTTACTAGATTTACGAGTTGAGGCCCCTTCTATGATTTAACGGAAAATAAAATGTGACAAGGTCTTTGTAATGGATTTTTCATCTTCGGATGTAACCCAGTCCCTTCTGGTTCGGACAATCCAAGTTTGTCAAAAAAGAATTTCTCCCATTTTTTGTAGATCAGGAAGATATCTTGTCCTGTCACAAGGCGACGTGCTGCAAATTTCCTATATTTTTAAGGATCGTATTCTTGCACAATACCATGTTTGAGGAATTTTAACTGACAAAGGGCACTTAAATGAACACATATGTTCCTGACGTGCAAGGACAATATTCTTTGCTAACACGCACTTCATAAATCTTGCAGCACATTCAATTTTAGCGCACACATCTAATCCAAAAAGGATTAATTTTTCGATGAACCTAAACATAAAAAATGCTTTCCTAACTTTTAGAATAAATAATGTGAACAGAGTGAAGAAGAATCCACCATGTTAAACATCATGGACAAAGAAAGAGCCAAAGTAAGTCCAACTCCCCTTTTCACTCAGAAAATGGGCTAGGTTTACAATTCTTGGAAAGAGCACTCTATTGAACACACATGTTCATGACGTGCAAGGACAATACTCTTTGCTAACACGCACTTCATAAATCTTGCAGCACATTCAATTTTAGCGCACACATCTAATCCATAAAGGATTAATTTTTCGATGAACCTAAACATAAAAATGCTTTCCTAACTTTTAGAATCAATAATGTGAACAGAGTGAAGAAGAATCCACCATGTTAGACATCATGGACAAAGAAAAAGCCAAAGTAAGTCCAACTCCCCTTTTCACTTAGAAAATGGGCTGGAATCATGATACCTTGGAAGACATAAGTGAGGTGGCAACTTCGCTTTGTGGTGGGATACTCGATGCGATTTGTATACTACGAATTATCCTGTACACACGCAAGACCTTCAGTTGGATCGATCGCATGTGGAATAAAATAAACCTAGACAGTATTTCTAATCTCGTCCAATCGCTAAACCAATCACATTTCAAATGCAGGGATGCTACTAATTTGATACATGCTCTACGCGAAAAAGGTTACATGTCAGTTTACAGTAAAGTTTGAACAGCTTCTAGCAAATCTTTTTTAAGCAATCGTTTTCCCTCCGAGTTCGTTGAAGTAACTCCCTAAAATATTCAAAAGAATGAGAAAATGAATTTGGGACATAATATTTTATGATGAGGTTAACGTACCCTTTCTTCCAAAAATTCGCTCAAGTCTGCTGCAGTTCTTCTTTTTAGCGCGCTTGGCGATAGAGCAGACCAGGGATGCGCGTCGCCAATCACCGCCTTTTTCTTCGGTTTCGCCGCCTCTATCTCGACAGCACGCCTTGCTTCCTCGGCTAATTTCGCTTCAGCTTCCATTCGTTTTGCTGCCAACCTTGCCTCTTCCGCCTTTGAAACATCAATGTTGAGAAAACAACATTGACCCAAATCATTATGAACAAAGACTTACCGCTGTCTTCGCGTCTGCTTCCTTTTTTGCCTTCACCTCAGCCTCGGCTTGGGCTTTGGCCTCAGCCTTAAGTTTTATCAATGAAAACAGGATGAATCAAAATTGGTTATGAAGAAAAATACAAAAATTTCCATGCTTACCTCTTTCTTGGCCTTGGTTTCAGCAGCTTTCTTGGCCTTCACTTCTGCAGCAGCCTTTTCCTTAGCTTCAGCCTCGGCCTCCTCCTTGGCCTTCGCCTCAACAGCAGCCTTTTTCTTAGCTTCAGCCTCGGCCTCCTTCTTGGCCTTCGCCTCAGCAGCAGCCTTTTTCTTAGCTTCAGCATCGGCCTCCTTCTTGGCCTTCGCCTCGGCAGCAGCCTTCTTCTTCGCCTCGGCAGCTTCCTTCTTGGCATTCACCTCAGCAGCCTTCTTCGCTTCTGCTTCTTTTTTCGCCTTAGTTCTAGCCCTGGTCGCAGCCGCCTTTTTCGCGGCAGCGGCCTTCTTAGCTTTTTCCTCCTCAGCAGCTTTTTCCTTGACTTCGTCTTCTTCCATGATCTCATTTTTAGCAACTTCAACTTGACTCATTTGCAAAGCCAGTGTCAACGACTCTTTGTCTTTTTCCATATCTTGCAATTTCGTAGTCAGACTTGAAACTTCTTCTTTTAATGATTTGAGTTGTTGCTTGGTAAGCTTGGTATCCACTTCGGCCCACTCGCTCTTGCTCTGTAACAAAGATAATTTCAAAGCTTCTGCTTCCGTTGCTGTCGCTATTCCTTTCACAGCACTATCAGCCAATTTCTTTGCTAATGCTGCTTCTTTAGCTGCTACACTAGCTGCATCAGCTGCCAGAGCGGCCTTCTCTCTTGCATCGATAAGTTGACCTTCATAGATATCCTTAGCCTCGTCCATTCCGGCATTTCTTTGAGTAAACGCAGCAACCGTGGCAAGAAGGGCAACATACCACCCACCATATTCCGCAAAATTCAATCTTTCGAAAAATGTTGCAGCATTTTCTGTAGCACCACTAATGGCCCCAGCTGCTCCAGCTGCCGCAACCTTTGCTTCAGGAGGCACCAACTTCGAAGCCTCGGTCGAAGTAGTACTCATACTGCTCTGCACGTCCCCTCTAAAATGCATCAAATTTGATTTCATCAAATCAAGCTTTTCCATAATATTATTCTGTGGCACATCACCAGTAGTAACTTCGGCACGCTGACCAGTAAGAAATTCATAGAACGTAGGAGCACTTCCCGCCTTAACAGCTTTAGTAGCAGTCACAACCGTCACTTTGGCAGCAGCCGCACTCTTAACCGACGTCATAGCTGGAGTCAAAATAGAAGCAGCCGCATCCGTCGCCTCCTTAGCCGCAACCGCAGCTGCATCCGCTGCCTTCCCAGCCGCTTCTACCGCAGCCTCCCTAGCCGCAATAGCAGCTGCATCCGCTGCCTTTCCAGCCGCATCGGCAGCCTGATCGAACGCACCCGATAAATCCACAGAATCCGTCGTTGTGACAGCAGGGGGAGCTGGAGCATCCGGTGCTGACAATGTAGGCATCAGCGTATCTTCACTCACCAAACCCTTGCGTTGATAGGCATCTACTATACTGCTACTCGATCTCGCAACAGGACGTGCATTCAATCCAAATGATGTGAATGAGGATGTTGCAGCACGTGGTACTTGAAATGCTTTGACATTGCCCGTATTTAGCAGTAAGAGCATGGATGCTGCCGTGACTGTTATTTTGTTCCATGAATGATTCGTCATGATGTTGATGATGATGATGTTAATGTTAATTGAAAGGATAAGGTTTGGGTTTCGTATGACTTCAGAGGTTGATGTAAGGAAGGAACCTTTGCACACTTGTGTTTAATTTCTTTGTGGATATTCTGTGTTACAATTTTCACTGTCACTGTCCCTTGCAATCACACTACAATATAATATATATACTTCAATGCGGTTGACCTAATTACTTGAACTTGATTACAGTACCAACACAAAACCAAGCAAGGAAGGAAGGAAGGAAGGAGTCTAAGGAATGTATTTGGA
>Ga0209092_10005563_pt1 | contig 10188 bp, 2 predicted proteins | sample FraStrMetagenome_FD_187446 | JGI IMG/M metagenome (GOLD analysis project Ga0209092, IMG submission 187446) | Marine eukaryotic phytoplankton communities from Arctic Ocean - Fram Strait ARC3M Metagenome (SPAdes) (version 2) | ecosystem: Environmental > Aquatic > Marine > Oceanic | place: Fram... | reverse complement strand
TTTTTTTGGTTATGAAATCCGTAAAAGCAATTTGTGAGGGCAAATGAGAATGTTGACATATATCATTTGAGGGGAGTGTTTTGATTATCACAGTTAAGTTTTACGTATATGTTACGAAGTACGTATTAGATGATGACAGATATGTTTAATAGTGATAGAAATTAAAACGCTTATAATTTTGATTACCTTACGATTAAAACACCTTGATCGCTGGTGTCAACAATGTCAACGAATTCTTGCCTCATTTTGGAGTTGCTGTGATAGTGTTCGGTCGTGGGTGCGACTGTAGGTTGGCATTGTATTCATTTTTATGTGGGTGCTTGCTTTGGAGGTGGAGGATGTTTTTTTTTATTCCTGCAAACGCGTTTTTGTTGATGTTGTACTGATATTTGAGCAGTTTTTCTTGCGCTGTACTAGTTACAAACAAACATATGTACAACACATTATTGAGATTAGAATCCTCTTTACGTTTGAGAAAAATATTCCACATGCAAATTGCAATGAATATAAAGTGATTTACATCCCTTCACTTTTAAGATTATTCTCCCTTTGAAGAGTCATCTAAACTACTAGTTTCAATTGAAGACCTATCTCCTATTTTGGATAAGTTCACAGAAAGATCTGATATATCAATTGATTGCATCAGCCATGAAAATTTATCGGTAAATTGCAGAGTATGTTTCTTAATACATTTCTCCCGGATGCGTTTTAAGTTCACACCATCCTCGTCAGAGCTTTCAACGTACTCTTCTGTCATCTGTTTCGCTTGCAATTCAATTTCTTTCTTGTACTGTTTTGATGCGCTCACTACAAAATTTCGCAAAACTCGTAACATACATGAGAACAATATGAATAAGTATACTCCTGGTTGAAGATTGGTCAATATGTAAAAGCATCGAGCATCTCTCTCACTCAAAACATTGAAATGTGCAATTGTTGCGAAAAAGTCATCATAAGGACAAAATTGATTCCCAAAGTCGGTTGATAATCGTCCTATCTGGGCTGAAATCATGAACACACTCAAAGTAAATACATCTGTATAATGCCATGCTTCTATTATTTCGACATACAAAAGAAAACGATCTCTTTGCTTTGTCTTCATAGGAACGAACCATATAAAAAGCAGCAAAAATACAAATGTGAGTCCCGCAATAAGAGTGGTGAAGAGCAACAGAATGCTAAGAGTGACTAAACCTGCAATTCCTCTCGATGTGTTTATGACAGACATATGATGTCTCATCAAAAGAAAAATATCAAGCAGGCTGTACTCAGTTATGCTTGTTCCATTTTCTGCTAAGGACGCAATAATAAATCCAAAAACTCCGGATATCTCAAATTTGAACGAGGATATAGATGCTGCTGTAAAGAGAACTATCGCGGTACTGATTCCAAAGAAAAAGATGATTCGATTTACGAACGGAGAGACTCGTGCTAAATGATTGTGGTCGGCACCACTAAGCTTGCCATATGCGTGATTACACAATGCGTCAAGATCTATGTTGTCAATGATTGTTTCATCTGAATGTTCCGATAATGTTGTTTCACTTTTCTCTTTATCATAATTTCGCGTGATTTTAAATGTATTCTGAAGAGTAATAAATGAGCTAGACTTTGTGGAATCAGATTTTAGTAATTGAATCGGTTTTGTTTCGTGTATATGTTTTATACCCGACTCAACTACTTTTCGATGGTAGTAGATGGCTGCATGAGAATACAGCTGAGAGATTACTTGTGCAATTAGATTTGCATAGAGGCCCCAACTTGTCTTAAGAACAATCTCAAAGTCTAAGAATCCGTTTGGAAGAAAGATAGAGTCTGCACAACTAAGCATTTTTATAGATAAAGCCGCAATAAACGTGATAAATGTAAATATATCGAATATAGACCATTTGGCCAACTTGTCTAGTAGCATTAAATATGATCCACGACGTTTCACTGATACCATAGAAGGAGGAAAACACCACAATGACAATGACTAGAAGAATAAAAATTAGAATTGAGATATATTTTGTTTGTTTGCTTGAACAGTGTATAATGCGAGGAAAAGAGGTCATGAATTACTCACCAATACTTGCTTTGTGTACGGCCAAACAATCGATGTGAGAACAATCATCACAGCAAGTAGTTTTCCTGAACTCGTCCATAAATCTTTTACTATAGTTGCAATATCAAACAAGTAAAAACCAGGTACCTTATTCATTTCGTCAGCTAGATTTATATAAATCACAACTTCAGACAATTCATTGATATGCCCACTCAAAAAGAAAGCAATATTAATAAAAACCAATATTGGTATTCCATATCGGATAAGTATCGGTATATTCTCATTTCGTATCATAGATGGGGTTGTTCTTGAGAGCTGTTCATCAAGATAGTGTTCATAGCTTTCCTCTTTGTACAAGTTCCTAAGCTCCACTTCTTTCAGGCTAAGGACAAACTCGTTGTACTTTCGTTGTGCTTGTGTTTCGTTCACATAAGATAACCCGTATACAATGATGAAAATAAGTAGGATAACTGCAATAGCTACAGCTAATTGTCTCATAGCTTTAGACCCATTTCGTGGGGACTTGAATATTGCGTATTTTGGAGATGCATCTTGGAAGGGAGAAAAGTTGGGATGAAATGGGCAAGTCTGAGCTACATTATTCAAGTGTTTATCTATTTCAAATTGGAGATATTTTAAAATAGATGGGTTTTTAAACACCAATGATTGCACCAACATCAATCCTTGAGTCATCTTTGAGATTGCTTCAGGAGTAGAAAGCATTTGATTCATAATTTTGTAACCAGGACTTGTACACTCGATGCATTTCAATTCAACTTTTAGCTGCTCAATCAATACACTGAAACTTTCCAGTCCTACATTTGGTTCACTGTCGCTATCAAGAACTTTGCCAAATGTATCCAGTGCACGAGGAGGAATCAATGATAGCCAACACCTCAAGTTTGTTGTTGCAAATATAGGAATTGATGAAAATGATTGTGTGGATATGTTTAGTATGAATGATATCATTGTTGCGAAATCTTTTGCCGTAATGCTAACACCAAAATTGTTATGTGTGTACGATTCATCGCTCTCAATCTCAAATATCACTTGAGTAGAAAACTTGATTGAATTACGTCCTGCACCTAATGTAATAGCATTATCCAAAATATTTTCAGATTTTGGATCTATAACTCGCAAAGGATAACCGACGGAATCCAAGTTTTCAATACGAGCGTCGAAAGCCTTCGTAGTGAAGAGAGTGCCTCCAAGGGTCCCAGGTTTTGTTAAGCGATAATTTGAGTTTAGAAACGTATGTTGGTAATGGAATGTTCCAGTTTCTGATGACAAGGCACGAGTCAAAGGGCCAATGACTTTTGTATTTAAAATTGGCAAACCCTCTTCGTCAGGAGATAGCAAAATCACTTTTAAAAAATCCATGATTTTGAAAAGAATGTCTCCGTACATTGCAGATCCATTACCTCCTCTTTCAGATGAAGATATTGGATTCAATAATAACTCCCTAAAATCTATGAAATCAGATGACTCTATTCCAGATGGTTCAAAAACAGGACAAACGCCTGACGACTGCAATGCATACCCTTCAATCAAATCATTGATTCCTGATCGTACAAACGAAGAAAAGAAACTTGGTAACAGAGAAATCAACAGTTCACCATGTTTATTGAGAATATCTTTTGATGAAGCAGATAAAGTTTGTTCATACGCAGAAGGTATAAAGCCCGTGATCTTGATGTCTTCGATACCACCAAGTGTAACATTCAGATTAGTGAATTTCAATGAATGGATAGCGGTAAACATACAAGTAAGTGCTGTTGTTGTATTTAAGAGCGATCCAACCTGGAGATTTATCAGTTTCTCCTGTGATAAAGCCATAAGTAAAGCAAAATTGACATCAATTTTGTTTAATTTCAACGAAATAGTCATGGTTTCGACCTCATTAGTTGCTGTCATATTGATAGCCACAGTGAAATCTATTTGTAAGCTTTCGATTCCTACATTGCTCTTAATAGTTTGTGGACCTATTGCACTAAGTGCGTCAAATATGAAGAATGTATCTAGACCTTTTATTCTTGCTGATAATAATGATAATCCAACTCCGGCAAATTCAGTTGTGAGTTGTTGTAGGGGTATGTGTAGAATACCGTCTGAGGTTAGAAAGAACGCTCGCATAATAATATTTATCTGAAGATTGAGTCCACTTGGACGAGTTTTGTCATTAATTAGACTTCCAAATAGTGGATTGATGATATTCAGCAACGGGATTTCTTGGAAGTTTAAATATATTTCGTTAGACCCTTCAATTGATGTCTGCCCTGAGAGGGGATCAAGTATTTCATTTCTCCCAGTACGTAAAAATTGTGGAGCGATAGCAAGAAAAGCCTGCAAACTAACTCCTCCTGACAGCACGGCAAATTCTAGTACATCTCGTGATAAAGGTGGTAAGTTTTGATTTAAATCGAAAAAACTATCAAATGGTAATGATTCTGGAATACTCATATTGAAGCTGGGGTCGTACATATGATCATGAGGACATCCCATTCCAGCATTATTGAGGATTTGGTTCATGATCAAAAAACTTTCCGGAGACAATGCTGTTTTAGTAATAACTGTGAAGAGCGCAGATATTAAAAAATCAATCGTTCCATCAGACCTCAAAGAATCGATTATCTGAGGTATCTGAGATAAACCAGGTAAATCACATGATAGACACTCAAAGTCGATCGATGTTTCATCAGCTGATAAACTAAAATCATCAAAAGCGAAGAAAGGATAAGAGGGATCATCAACGATGTTTCCAAGATTTCTTACGGTTGGACCAGGTATCATTGCGGCCCAACAAGAAGGATTCGCTGCATCATTCATTGGTAGGTCCATAAATGCTTGTTCATCTACTTTGGCCAAAATCGAAGCCAGCAGTCTCATCTGTTTTAATTGTACAGATAATTTGATTGTATTGGGTATGCTGAAATCAGTCCCTTTCATTTCAACTGCAACTTGCGCACTAAAATTCAATGGCTTTGAACCAGCTCCAATTGTGATGTCAGTATCAAGTATATAAGGATCATTTGAGCGAGGTTGTATTATTTTTAGTGGGAATATCGTGCTATTCAGATTTTCAATTTCAATTCCAATGATATGTACCATGATCTCATTTTCGCCAAGTGGAAAAGAAAAAATCATTTTTGTTGGTATATTCAAGTACCCTGTAGTATTTGAGAGTAGACGCGTTACTGGTCCAATGAAATACTCATTAAGATATGGCAAACCATTTGTTTCATCAGCAAGTAAAAACCTATTAAACAATCCCATTGCATTAGATATGATATCTCCATAAGGCATAGTTCCAGATCCTCCTTTTTCCTTTGCAAGTTTTGGATTGAGAAGCAAATCCCTAAAATCTAAAAATGAGTTTTGTCGATGTTGGACATATCGAGGACAATTAGTTTGGGAAAATTGTGCTATTGCTTTCATTGCCTCATTTTGCATTATCTCAAGACCTACTGTTCGTGCAAGTATAGGTATAGTTTCGACCATATTGTACATAGCATCCAAGGAATCTAACATCTCTTGGGATAGTTTATCAATTCCAGGACTTAGCAGGCCTTGTATCCGTGGACCTTCGTATTGGTTAAATTCCAGGTTAAATTGTGTGAAGTTTAATTGTGACAAAAAGCTCAACGAGCAGTTTGCATGCAATACAGATTGCAACTTCAATGTTTCAAATGATCTCCGATTAATACCCGTGAAAAATGTTATCATGGATTCAATATCTGAAACTGAGACTTTTATATTTATTTCTTCCGCTCGGTTAGGAAATATAAACTCAATGATATCTGGAGGGAGATCTGGAGTAGTAGATCCTAATTCAACCCTCACATTAGCTTCTATATCTAACTTGCCTAATGCAAAAGATGTTTCATGAGTTTGTTTGGAAATTGCTTTCAAAGGCTTGATTTTATTGAAACTATCTAGTCCTTCGATGTAAAGCGAATTGATTTTAACATTGATTTTTGGAGTTGATTGATCGCCTTCATAAACATATGTATCACGGATTAAAAAATGTAGAGTTTGGAAATCTAAAGAAATTGATCCTTGACAGTTCAGTATTTTGTCTCGAAGCAATGCATTGATTGCAATTTCGTTATCAACAATTCTATTCCATGAAGAATCAACTTTGCCCAGAGTATTAAATAGCGCCGCCGATGGTGGGTAGTTCATATTCTTGAAGTCTATTAAAGATGAGGCCTCTCTTGCTGAAATGCTGGATTGTATTGAAAGTGGGTCGGTGATTTCGTTTTCTAATTTATTAAGCTCACGTGCTAATGATGCAATTTTTTCGTTTAATATGGGCGATCCTACATCTTTCAGCAATTTACAAATTTGTGTTTCGAGAATATTGGGAAGTATGGGCCGAAATAATTTTGCTAATCTGTCTATGATTTCCACAGCAAAACCGCCACTTAATTGAAGAGCTTCCAACTCAAAAGTCATTTCGCATGATTCAATACGTCCTGAAGTTGGAGGATCTCTCAACAAGTCATTGGATTGGAACATTGTTTTTAAAATCATGCGTGTATCTTCTATATCTACAAGAATATTCCCTTGGTTTGGTATTATTGTTGCAAAAATCGGCACGATTTCTTCTCCACTTTCATATTCCCAATTAAAAGAACATCGCAAGGAAATTCCAGAAACCCCAAAATGAATGAAAGCTCGTCGATTATCTGCAGTGTTCGCGTGGGAATATTCAATATTTCGAATGCTGAAATCGCTGCAATCTAAATCCTGGATTAAAAGACTTGAGCCGCTTGGAAAGATGCCTGGAAATGTAGTAATCTTTTCTGTAGGAAACTTCAAGGATAGGCCTTCCAAGAAAGAACTAAATTCATCGAAATCTTGCGCTTGTGTGAAACGTCGTGTGACTGTAGATTGATTGTATTGTGTCTTCTCATAAGTATCGTCGATAAGATCATAAGCTTTGATGGGGGAGGTTAAGATAACAAGGATGAAATATATAAAGGTTATACAAGCCATTCTGTTGTCCTTATGAACGTTTTGTTCTTTTGTTGAAATAATAGTAGTTCGTTTTTTGTTGTGAAGAATTATTTTGTCCCTTAGAATAAATCAAAACATAAGGATTTTATATATAAATATGTGTATAATTATAGGTTAAGTAAAGGTTAACTATTTTTGTTGGAGGGAGTGCAATTAGGAGGCTTGCACTTGATTAAACTGCAATGTTCTTACAGACTATTCTGTTGGTCTCTGTAGGCTCATATTTTCTCTCTAGTTCCAATGATCTAAATAAAATTGTTTCGTATTAAAGCTCAGTTGTAAATTCAAATCTTCTAAATATTCGAACTTCCCTTGGAATTAAATAGGGAAACAAATAACGAAAAGAACCTAATTCTTTCACTTTACCGTTAAGAAACTTTAAGGAGCGATGCTATTTATACGTTTTAATCAATAGAGTAAATCAATCGAACAACGTGAAAAATTGCGCCAAAACATACTTAAGGGATTAACATTGGACAAGGATTCTCAACGTATTCTACATTTAGCTGGTTATCTTCTACTGAAGTTGAACTGCTTAAGCTTGTCAACATTTGTACTTTAAGATTTTGAACCTAGTTAACCGAGAGACACTCGCCGTCATTCTGACGCAAGAAAGGGAGCTATTTTTGCAAATGACATCATCAAGAATCCTATGGTTATTTGCATGAAAATTAAACAATCTTTTTAAACTTCACAATACTACTAGGCATTGAAGAATTCATTCCAACAAAATGTTTATTAAGTGTTTAAATCAAAATATCAAGAACTCTGATATTAAGTTAGGTATTTCCATAATTCCAAAACTTGATCTTTGGGAGAGTGATTATTAAAATACAACATCGTTCAACTAAATATTAACATTTTGAATTATTTATTCAGAACATTCGAACAGAACATCATCATCATCCTCGGAACTTCTTCATTTGAAGAAAAAGAACAAAACAATTGATCGGCATACTTCCAGAATTAAAGTGTATGCATCATTGAACATTCATCTAATTATCAGCTCGCCAAATTAAGATTGGCCAAGTTTTTCCTAATTATTCTTCCCTCTCTCTGTTCTGGACCTCTTCGGAATTTATTACATTCTCCACCAACTTCTGATTAACATCTAGAATCATAGATTGACAATACATTAGAATCTACACCAAGTAATATCAAACTATATTTCCGCCCATCAATCACTCTCTTCCAGAAGTTCCCTTCACTCTACTCCAAATCATATTTACATACCATTTTCAATATATTGAATTCCTCAGTTCATTTCCAGTTCCAAATCTCCTCAGAATTTCCTTGATTGAAACAAATAAATCAATCTCATCTTGAATCTTGTGTAGGCCTCTATTCGATCAAAGAGGGTTAGACTTTATTACAAAGAGAACCGTTATAAAGTTCCAAAACAAAAACGTTTTCTTCCGGTTGCATGACAGACGCTCGTCGTGGTCGCATTTGTTCTCTTGCCCTTCAGATTGATCAGCTCTCAGCGGAGTTGAATACTCTTCTGAATTTTGAAGCTCCTTGTCATACACAGCAGTACATGCATGATAATTTAATGATTAAATGAATTAAATCATTATTTAGGCGTCACATATATATATGTAAAGAAATAAATAATAGATCTGATTCAGATCCATGTTCAAGGGCAAGACCCAATGCATCCCTCCATGTCAGAGGTCGACGCACGCAAGGAATGTCAGAGAACATTTGTGCAAGTCGTAAAGATGCATAATCAAGCAAGACACGTTCCAAGAGAGAACAGCTCACGGTTGAAAGTCAAAGACGTGGTGTCTGGCCAGCACAATATTGTACTTACCTTAAACAAATTCTATGACTAGTTTTTTTATTTTATCAATTCATCTTTACATTTTTTTCCTGTTAAGTTACACTTGCCAATGTCCTTTCCAAAAAACAAAAACGAGTCTCCACCAACACATTCCGTCCAAGATAAGAAACTTGCTGCCTCAGTCTATTTGAAGGAAGTTTCATCACGAATTCATGATGTTGCAAAAGAACTTAGCACACTTCATGGGTTGATCACTCCTGTTCAAAAAGATCTGTCGCGTGATCATAGATCAGCTTTGACAAATCTAAGAAGAACAATTATACCCTTCCTTGAAGAGTCATCTTCAAAGATGTCATCATCGGCATTAGTTGTTTCTCCTATAGCATGTTTGAATTATGTCCATACACGCAATGAAAAGAAGCGAAAAAAAGAGTTAGAATCAAATACAGTAAGGAAAAAGTTAACTATTGGAAAGAGCTCACCTTTAAAGCGGATCAAAAATGTGCTATCAAAACAGCCTCTCAAAAACATAACCAATACCACACCAATTCGAAAATCTTCACTAACTAGGACCAACAAAACTAAGACTGTGCTCCCTACAATATCATTATCTATCCCAGACCCAGCTATTGGCTCACAGTACACGCCCCAGGAAGTGATTGGCATTGATAAAAATTGTAAGAACACGCTTTCCAGAAATTGGTTTATTAATCACCTGTTGCAACACAATCTTATCCCTGTCAAAAGAGCACAAGAAGCTTACCGCCTATTTCAGAATTATGATCAAGGAAAAAACATCAAAGCTGAGTGGGGTCAACAAAGTAGAGTATCTTTTTTAAGTGACTCAGACATACAAGAATTGAAGGCTGAGCTTACCTTGTTCAGTGGGAAGACAATTGCGGAGGATGAAATCAAACAGAAGATACAAGAAAATCAAGATAGGAATGTTAGAAAGAATGGTAGAGTTCCATTAACAAAAGTCAATATTCAACCATCAACAATGGCATTGCATAATTACCGTGCAGTTATTGCAAGTACAGAAGGGGTGTCCATTTGTACATCAGCATCTCCTAAGACATGGACTAGATATACAGTTGAGAACTTGCTGATATCGGCAATGGCATTATGCTGTATTGTTGCCTGTACTCATTATGACATTGCAACAGAAGAGAGGATGGATGTTAGAAAGCTGATGAAAGATAAAGATACTCCTACGGGAGTATCACTATTGTATAACATGGTATCAAGAGCTCAAAAAGACTTACCTATTGTTCCAGTCCTCCCAGCTCTCATCCTGTCTACAGATGATACTGTGAACTATATTTTTGAAGGAGGAGTTAAG
>Ga0209092_10005561_pt1 | contig 10190 bp, 2 predicted proteins | sample FraStrMetagenome_FD_187446 | JGI IMG/M metagenome (GOLD analysis project Ga0209092, IMG submission 187446) | Marine eukaryotic phytoplankton communities from Arctic Ocean - Fram Strait ARC3M Metagenome (SPAdes) (version 2) | ecosystem: Environmental > Aquatic > Marine > Oceanic | place: Fram... | reverse complement strand
TTCTTTTTCTTGTTCCTTGATTTAATTGGTAATTATATTTGTGGGTACAGTAAGTTTTGTGAACAAACGAGGCCAAACTTTATTTTCATATGTGTGCACCATTTCCAATGAAGCTTTTGCTATTTTGTTTTATGTAAGAATTGGAAAGTACAGCTTCAACAATGAACAGATCCAGGATTATCTCATTAAAATAGGAAACTTCTAGAGGAGACAGATGTTGTCCTGTCAGGATATCATACGAGGAACAAGACCAACAAGAAATTTGAAGGGTGACATCTCAATGCTATCAAGGAATACAATCAGCTTTTTGACAATGTTTGGTTAGCAAGAGCTACTGAAACAAGGAAAAAATTGAAAAAGAATATCTGCAAAGCAAATCATGTTGTTATGATGATGTTCCAGAAACTACTAGTTTGTCGCAATGTCTTTGCACCATGCAATGAGTTGAGTGTTGTTGTTGTTGTTGTTTCTGATTCAAGTAGTAGCTCAACCAATCATTTTTCTGATGTTTCGATGACCCAGGGTTCGCAGGATACCACTGATACACTTACTAATACAGCTGCTGTTTAACGGCCAATCAAGCTTAATTTCTATTAATTCCATTTTATTGACACTCTTTAACGGTCTTCCTTTCTGTATCATTAATTTAGCTTGCATTAAATTTGAAATGACTTTCTTGAGGCCATTTGGTGATATCGTGAACTGGGAAATAGATTTTGGTATACCAAATATGATTTCGTAGATACCAAATTTGATTTTGAATGCCAGATAAAAATATTGGTCTAGGGGTTATGATTTCATACAGGTGATATTGTTCTTGGTAGACCAATTTGATTTTGGTACGTAAAATATATTTTGCTTTGGTGCTGCATGCTGTAAAATATATTTTGGTAGACCAATTTGATTTCGGTACGTAAAATATAATTTGTTTGGTGCTGCATGTTGTACAATATATTTTTGTACAAAAACCGGTTTTGAATACAAAATATTCCGTTTAGAGAGGTAGTCACCGCTGTTCAAAATTATTATTCAGTCACGATTCTATGGATTTGTTTTATTGGCATCGTGAATATACTTAAAGACTACTAAGACCTATTTCAAACAAGATTTACATTCAAAATAGTGCTGAATAACTATGATGATCAAGCTTCATCGAATTATTGTTGAAATAGCAGGGGATGAATTATAAAAATAAAATTATGCGACAAGTTAATGGACTTTTAAAAGATCACTTGTATACCTCTAACTGATCATTCTATACAGACGGTAATAATTAGATGGATCATATGAAATTAATCACTATTACTACCATTTCATGTTCATGTCTGACTCTCTTTTAAAAAAAGCCATAGATATCATACCCCGCGTGATAACTGAAACATGTTTCAATTATAATTTGATTTTAAATTATGAATAAGCTCAGGAAAAGGTCGACTCTAAGATGAAAGCTCCTATTATTTATCAATTCCACTTTCTACGAAAGACATTTAATTGTAAGTTTAGTTCGTAAGCATTGATTATAAATTGTAAAACTTCATTATGATAAATAATCTAAATTTTCATGAAACAGAATTTACTGCAAAAAATTTGCAAGCTTGTGTTACGGTAACCTTGTCAGTAATCACTCACGCTTCATTTTCAATAAATAAATCGATCTAAGCAATTGTATTATGCTTGGTCAACGAGATTAAATGTATTTTTAAGAATATTTGGCTTTATGAACTTATGAGAAATAGACAGAGATAAATATGAGAATGGAACGGACGTATGTTTGATAATTATGGACTAAAAGCTGTGCGCTATATTGGATCTAGAATTCTTGAACTCTACATACTCTATAAGTAGAAATCAATGATCAATTCATTGACATCATTTCATGTCTTCGTATTTTAGTTTTAATTTGAGGAAAAATAAAAACAGATTAAGGGGGGCAATAATAATCTAAAAAAAATCAAACTAAAACAGTTTCTTTCCTTCGCAAAAAACCTCAAAGTTAACCACGAAAAAATTGAGCAAAGAATTTCTGGAGACAGCCTGCTGCCTTTTCTGGTTCATTCACAATAGGTAATGTCATACCAAAGGCTGTTACGGTGGCTTCCTTTTGACTTTGGAATTCAAGGAAAGCATTTCCTTTCAGATCAACAGTCGTATCGTCAGTGAGAACGTAGAAATCAGCAATGATGGTTAGTGTGATTTTTAGTTTTCCTGTTCCTGCTTCTGGAGTTACTCTTGTTAAAACGTCTGGATCCCATGTTGTAGCACCTAATGATACTGGATCGTAATCCACATCTCCACTCGTGGTTGAGATCCTCAAGTTAAAATTGGTGATTCTTACGTTGTCAGCGTCAGCAAAAGCCGTGGGGGTGATGCATATGTCAAGAACCTGATTCTGTGGTACGGCTACAAGAGGAATCAAACAATTGAAACTTCCATCACATTGGCACGTGGCAATACCAAAGGAATCTGTTACTTGAGTATCGATACTCCCAATAGTATTTGACACAGCCCCTCCAATTCCTGTGATATTGAAGGTCGAGTTTGCCATATTAAATGGAAGACTCAAACTACTGTCGCGATAAGAAACTTGAATGCCGGAATTGAAGGTTGACACTCGTGTACAGAATAGAATATCACCAGCAGATTTGCTGCCTGATGGATCAGTGTAGTTTACGAATCCACCCGGGGCAGTACTTAGTAATCCACGATCGACTTGAACTAGATAGGTAAATGGTTCTGATAGATTGGTGTATGGAGAGCTGAAGAGCTCAACTTCCAGACCAGTGCTACTTTTATTTTCTGCACAAAGATAATCCATCAAGATCACTTGCACATTTCCAGCTGATACTGAATGACCTATTTCGTTTGAAAGCGTGAGCTTTCCCAATAGTATGTCTGGGTCATTTACGTCAAATGTTGTCTTATTTATAGAATAATCTTGGGACAGTCTTCTTCGAAGGGAATGCTCTGCATTTGTGTGAGCGCAATATGCTAGAAGAAGCACCAGAATTTTCTTCATCATCTTTTAATGAATTCAATTGCGTACAAGTGAGACCAGTTGTTTCGAATGATTATTCTGAGCATCATGGAAAAACAATCCCTCTTACCTTTCTTCACTTATCTGAGAAACTGGACTTGTTATACAGTATTTTGTTTTGATACAGTAGTTCTGATTCCTGTTCCCGGTGAAAAAATTATTAGTGAAACAATGGTCTTCTTGAGAGTTTAGGACGATTTTGCAATGTGCATGTTCAAAAAACAGATTGAATATAGTAGAAATGTCATATTGAATAAAAATTTAAATAATTAATTAGGTTACATCGTACGAAAGATCCAGTATGTCAACTGCTAAAATTTGAATCACAAAGAATCCAAATAGAAAGCCTTCTCTATTTTAGGCTTTTTACTCTTCTTAAGTAAAGATTTTGGTGCCATGACAATAAGAAAAGTTTGTAACAACTTCACAGAATCAATCGAGTTCAGGGAATTTAGTTTTATTACATGCAGGTGCATTCTCATATTGACCGTGTCAAAATTAGGTTCAGAATTTCATTTAGACAATGGTTCAGAGACCAGAATTTAGGAATTGTACTTTATTCGTTTTTGATTTACGTCAAGTGAATTTATTCTTTTTAATCGACTTTGACGTACTGGAAATACCTGCACTCCCCATGTGGGTGAAAGGATTCTTTTAAAAAGATGCAGACTTTAATGATATGACATGACACCAGGTCATTAAATGCATGAATAAGATAAGCCTTGTAAAGACTTTTGTTGACTTACTTTTTCTCCGTGATACAAAATTAATGATGACTCGACGGAACGCGAACCTTTTCAAATGAAAATGTTAACACAGGTACGGTAGAATACTTTCTGCAGTAGATATATTTATGAAAATTATCGATCTTTATGAACATATCAAAATGGATGTATGATTAGAAACGAATTGTTATGCCGAAATATTTAAATATGACTTCTAATTTGATAGAACCAAGCAATAAAGTAATCTGACAAACAATGAGAATAGAAATTATATAGGTATATAAATAATAATGGACCGTTCCACTTGATTAAATAGTCATACTTCTTTTGTACTGCCCCGCTTTGCATGGATCCTTTTTGATTCACAATGCATGTATAAATGTACGAATTAGTCAGAAAGTAGTAACGCTCAATATGATTAATCTTAAATATAAAGCCTAAATATTGATTCTGTCTGATGTATAGAAAAAAATCATCAAGTTTACTTTTCAAACTTTTGACTGATGAATGCAATCCAACCATTTGAGCAGTCGGCGAGAGCCCTTGCTCCGAACCCGTGGGTTGTAGAAACCGCGCAAATTGAATCAAAATCTTTCGGTTACAATGTACTGCATGCAATCGGAGACGGACCAAACGATGTCACTGCGACACTTTTCGATTTCGGGTGCAAAAATGAAGTTTCAGGACCTGAGGTTGTAAGCATTGAAGATGAACAATATTCGCAAACGTTCGACAATTTTACCTATGATATAGATATTCATCCAGGACAAGTTTACAATAGCAGTTTGGTCTCGTTCGATACCTCAGATTCTATGACAGGATTCTCTATTGGTCATATTAAATTCTGTTCTTTGGTGCTTACCAAAATGCATAGAAATGGATCCCCCGACCTTGACGTCAGTTACCTCAAGACCAACTTTGATGTCACTTTCAATTTGACAAACAACGCATTTGGAGAAGATGGAAATCTTGCACTTCCATCTCAAAACGTCACCTTCCCTACCAATTTTGCAGTGACTGGAGTCAATCCGGCCAATCCTGCAGAGGCCGCAAATATTACAAATGCACTTCAACAGGCTATATTGAGTCAACTTGTAAATGTATCGATTCCTCAAGGAATGACTATTGTCGTCGATGCTAGTAACTCGACTTTCGGAAATGGCCAAATGAACGCTACCGCTTCTGTAGGTCTTCAATATAATTGTAACAGTCCGACTACTTGTGCTGCTCAAAATGCCCTAGCTCAATCGTATTTGCCCAATTTGATGGCAGCTCTATTGAACGCATTAACTAATGGGTCTGTGGCGAATGCATTGAATAACATAGCGAATGCGAATAACATTCCAGGAATTAACAATCCAACAATTCCTTCCGTTACGCCACCCGCGACTGTACCTGTGACTGTTCCAACCACGAACCAAGGATCAACTCTCCAACAAAGCTCAACCGCACCTGCCTCATTAACTGTAGCCAATGTTACAACTCCTGCCAGTCAAGCAGAGGAAGACGCAATGGTTAGCACAGTTCAACAAGCGGTCACAAATATTCTCTCGAGTGTGACGCTTCCACCAGGATTCAATCTCAACGTAGCCGCAGGAAATGCCACTTTCGCAAACGGAAATATGGGTGTGGACTTGGGTTTAACAGTATCATATCCCTGCTCTACTCAAGCCGAATGTGATAGCATTGAAAACGACGATATTCCAGGGATTATGGCTGCACTGATAGCGGCATTGCAAAATGCAATCAATAATGGAACCTTGAACAATCAAATTCAATCCTTAGCCCAACAAAATGGTACGACAGGACTCAACAATGCAGGCGTTCCTTCTCCTGGAGGATTAACTGTCCCAACAGGACCAGGTGGAGGACCCGCAACAGGACCTGGAAGTATTTCTGGGCTCGCCTCCTCAAGTTCTCTCCAAGGAACTCTCAACTTGTTCAACGTATCCACTCCTGCTAATCAAACCGAGGAAGATGCAATGGTTAACGCTGTAGAGAGTGCATTACAGACTGTCCTATCTGGTGTCATTGCATCTCTGCCACCAGGTTTTGGTCTCAATGTCGATCTTACAGATCCAAGTTTCGCAAACGGAGGAATGTCAAACACTTTAGATTTGACACTGACATATCCTTGTTCTAATCAAGCCGATTGTGACAATATTGATAATAACGTCGCCCCAGCTATTTTGGCTGGTATCATCAATGCCCTTCAAAATGCAATCACAAATGGAAGTCTAGCAGCCGCAATTCAAAATGCTGCAGCTCAAAATGGTGCACCTGGCTTGAATAATGTTTCTATACCCCCTACAGGTGGTCTAAATGTACCCGGAGTAAATTTACAAGGACCTGCAACAACTGTTTCTCCCATTGGCGGCTCATCGAGTGCCCCAGCATCAGTATCTGTTCATAATGTCACGCACCCCACCAGTCAAGCCGAAGAAGATGCAATGGTTAGCACAGTTCAACAAGCGGTCACAAATATTCTCTCGAGTGTGACGCTTCCACCAGGATTCAATCTCAACGTAGATCCAGGAAATGTTACTTTTACAAACGGAACCATGGATCTAGATGTTGACCTCACCGTATCTTATCCTTGCACTACTCAAACCGAATGTGATAGCATTGAAAACGACGATATTCCAGGGATTATGGCTGCATTAATAGCTGCGTTACAAAATGCAATCAATAACGGAACCTTGAACAATCAAATTCAATCCTTAGCCCAACAAAATGGCACGACCGGACTCAACAATGCAGGCGTTCCTACCACTGGAGGATTAACTGTCCCCTCTACAAGTACACAAGTGCCAACCACGAATAACCCTGGAAGCGTGTCAGGATTGTCTGCGTCCTCCTCCGTACCAGCGGTTCTTAATATTCAGAATGCTGCTACTCCTGCTAATCAAGCTGAAGAAGATGCAATGATTGATGCAGTAGAGCAGGGTATTGATTCTGTACTCCAGACTTTCGCACCATCTCTTCCTGATGGTTTCGACATCTTTGTAGATGTCTCTAGTGCATCTTTCATTAACGGCACAATGTCCAATAATTTGAACATCACAATCTCATACCCATGTGCTAATCTAGCTGAATGTTCCAGTATAGATGCAAATCAGATTCCTGTCATCATTGCCAATCTATTGCCTTTGTTGCAGCAAGCTATTATCAACGGAACGTTAGGGAACGCAATCTCTAACGCGGCGAATCAAAATGGAGCGCCTGGGCTTAGTAATCCATCTATTCCTACTCCCGGTGGGGTCGTTGTCCCTACAACTACCGTTACAGGCCCAGTAACAGTTCCCGGCACTTTTACTGGAACATCACAGTCCACAACTGCCCCTGCTAATCTAACTCTTCAAAACGTTACTCCTCCTTCAAACCAAACCCAGCAAAATGCTATGGTCAATGCGGTTCAACAAGGAATTAATAGTATCATTCAAGCACTCCCAAGTATTCCTCCTGGATTCAACGTCAGCGTAGATTTAACGAACGTTTCATTTCAAAATGGTACCATGGATAACGATTTGAACATTACGGTTACATATCCTTGTACATCACAAGCAGACTGCGATAATACAAACAATTTGTTAGTACCAGGAATCATTGCGAACATTCTGGCAGCACTACAGGCAGCAGCTAACAACGGCACCCTTGCCGCAGCCATCCAGAACGCTGCCAATCAAAACGGTGCCCCCGGGCTTAACAATCCCACTGTGCCCCCTGGAGGCATTAATTCCCCCACTACGAATGTGCAAGTTCCTGCAACAGGACCTGGCTCCGTATCTGGATTGTCATCTTCTTCATTAGTCTCTGGAAATTTTACAGTGAATAATGTTATTCCTCCTACAAGTCAAGCTGAACAAGATGTAATGGTTGATATAATTGAACAAGCCATCGAAAGCGCCCTTCAAAATTTCACAGCCAGTCTTCCAGATGGATTTGATTTCTTTGTCAATACGACAGGGGTTTCCTTCCAAAGTGGCGACATGCTTAATGATTTGGACTTAACGGTTTCTTATCCTTGTTCCAATCAAGCTGATTGCGACTCTATCGATAGCGGGACTGTTCCTGGTCTTGTCAATAATTTCTTGGCACTCCTTCAAGCTTCAATTGATAATGGAACCTTGACAGCTTTGATTCAAAATCTAGCTGCATCAAACAACAATTCCAATTTAGCAAATGCATCTGTTGGTGGTCTCGGTGTACCAACTCAAACTATTCAAACACCAAATACTACTGCAGCAATCATCTTGAGTTCAGATGTTGACGCAACTTTTACGGTAGGAAATGTAACTTCGCCATCTAGTCAAGCCGAAGAAGATGCGATGGTCTCTACTGTTGAACAAGCAATTGCGAATGTTCTTTCAAATTTTATTGCAAATCTTCCTCCAGGATTTACACTTGGCATTGATATTACTGATGCAACATTCAGCAACGGTAACATGGCTAACGATTTAACGTTTCAATTTACCGCACCTTGCTCCTCTCCAACTGAATGCAGTGCGTTAGGCCCACAATTTCAAGCTTTGACTAATCAAGTTCTCGCATTGTTGCAAGTTGCAATCAATAACGGATCGCTGGCGGCAGCGATCCAGAATGTAGCTGCGCAAAACGGCACACCAGGTCTTAATAACAGTACGACTCCACCAGGTTCATTGGTTCCAACATTAACGCTTCCAGCCCCAGGGGCCGGTCAAGTTAATAATACATTAGTCCAAAATCCAACATCAGGACTGATTGACTCTACTGTTATTAATGCGAACCTTACCATTTCTGTTTTCGCACCCACGACCACGCCTTTACAACAAGCTATCGTCACAAATGTATTTCAAAATTCAGTTGCTGCTGTTTTGAGTAATTTTATCTCAACTTTGCCAGCTGGCTTCAGTCTGAATATTGACGTGACTGACTCCGACTTCAGCGGAACTAATATGGCAAATGCAATTGACTTTACTTTTGTATATCCATGCGCAAATACAGCGTCCTGTGACAGTATTGAAAATAATGTCATTCCTGGGCTTGTTACAGCTTTATTGGCCGCTTTGAATAACGCAATTGGTTCTGGTGCACTGGCTAACACAATAGATCAAGGTTTGGGTGCCGCTGGTTTACCTCCCTCTCAACCAACCTTGACTCCAAACCTCCCTACAGTGCCACAAAATCCTACTCCACTTATTACTACTAACCCCCCAACAACACTGGGACTATCTAGTATTTCGACCAACATGACTGTGAGCAATGTTCCTCCCCCAGCGAACGACACTGAAGCAGATGCTATGGCTTCCGTCGTTGCTGGTGCTGTTGATTCCGTTCTGACAAATTTTCAAAATAATATCCTTCCACCCGGCTTCAATCTTGTCATTAATATTACTGATACATCTTTCGCCAACGGAAATATGCTGAATAATATTGACTTTGGTATTACATACCCATGTACCAATGATTGTGATTCCATTCATTATAACGTTATTCCCGATCTTATCCAAGCCATTATCGATGCTTTGACAAGTGCAATCAACGATGGCTCTTTGAACGCAGCTCTTACATCTATTGCTGCCACCAATGGTGTTCCAGGATTTTCGAATCCTAACGCAGGAAACCTTCAAACACCCACCACGACTACCCAAGTTCCTGTTAGTACGACAAGTGCTTTCACAGGAGTGTTACCTGACGAGTTTGAATTGGACGTATTTACTCAATTCGCAGTGACTGCCTGCCAATGCGATGCTTTCACATTGCAATGTCTCGCTACTCCCCAGGCTCTACTACAGAATCAAGTCTTTGCCATTTGCATCATTCCAAATGACGATTCCGTCTTTGTTTCGAACATGGAACTTATTATCACAGGAAGCAATGGCTTTGAATATAAGGCCGTTCAGTTTGGACAACAAACCTATGTTCCCAATGCCCCAATTACACAAGTGACATACACTCAAACCGTGCTTGTGAGGACGTATCTCGTTGCTGGATTCTTTACTATAGATGGAGGAAGTAATAGTATCGTCGTTTCTGGAACTGCATCACTCGAGAATGCACCAGGAAAGATGGAAATGAAGACTGGATCGAGTCAGGGTTTTGATTTTGCAATCCCTCTCGTAACTGGTATGCCGAAAGAAGAAACGCTCGGATTCTTGGGTCAATTCATTCAAATGGTGCAAAAATTCCTTGAATTAATTGAAAAATTCGTGAAGGGCATTTTTTAAAAGGGAAAGTCCATCGTTGGAAACCATGGAGTTGGAACTGTTTTTTTGTTTCTCTTTTTTCTCAGTTTCGTCCTGGAATATACTCTATTGAAAGTATCAATCATGTTTGAATTGAACATGATGATAAATAAAATATAATCCGGCATTAAAAATCAAAATTAATTCGGCTCATATGTACCTCTAAATACGCTGTATAGTACGACCTAATTCATTATATAATTTCCG
>Ga0209092_10005560_pt1 | contig 10191 bp, 13 predicted proteins | sample FraStrMetagenome_FD_187446 | JGI IMG/M metagenome (GOLD analysis project Ga0209092, IMG submission 187446) | Marine eukaryotic phytoplankton communities from Arctic Ocean - Fram Strait ARC3M Metagenome (SPAdes) (version 2) | ecosystem: Environmental > Aquatic > Marine > Oceanic | place: Fram... | reverse complement strand
GCTTGCCTGAGTTAGTTTTAATATATTATCATTTATCTAAGATCATTGCATCACTGGCTGTTGTATCATCTCAATTATTTGATAACCATTTGATTCTAATCCAATATTTTGTCCAAGAAACAAAAAATCTCAGTTTGTTTAGATTTTGGAAGAAATCAAATGAAAAAGTGAATGCCGCGATAAATTTTTCGTTTTCAGACAAAAATGCCCATCTTATTAAATTCTGATTTGCTTCCAATAAATTAATTGCATTTCTATTTGTTGATAACAAATACGATGATAAATGATATCTAAAATCATCTTCAGTTGATTGTTCTGTTTCATTAAACTTAGATTCTATAAGATCAACTGCATTTTCATTTTCAGATAAATAACCCCAATGTATTCTTGATCTATTTTCTTTCAATAATTTAATAGCATTCGTATTAGATGATAATCCACAAAAACACAGTTTATTTGTATAATCTAAATTATAATATTGTTCTTCTGTAAGTTTAGATTCTAATTTTAATTTTTCTTCAATTAAATTAATTGCGTTTTCATTTAAAACCAATCTTGAATAATCTATTTTATCTTTATTTTTTTTTAATATATCAATTGCATTTCTATTTAATGTTAGATACTTCCAACTTATTTTATCCAAATTAGTTTCTAATAATCTAATAGCATTTGAATTTTTTGATAAATATTTCCAATTTATTCTATCTTTGTTTGCTTCCAATAAATCTATAGCATTTACATTTGCTGATAACATCTTCCAATCTAATTTTTCTATATCTATCCATTCTAATAATACTTTCTTTTTGGGTAGGAAAGACCAATAATATGTTAAAATCAATTCAATATTATTATCACTCAAAACTTTTATATTTTTTAGTAATCTTTTAACAATAAAAAATCTACTTATTATTTTTGAATTATCCATTCTACTATTATCTTATTTTTATTATCATTTTTATATAAAAAATATTTAATATTATATTAACAATAGCTTAAAAGAATGATTAGTCATAATTTTACAGCTTTAATAACATATTAAATAAAACAACTTGCTAAAAATATTATTACAACGCAAGAAAATGAAATTAAACTTATTATAGGCTTTGCTTTTTGTTGCCACCGATGGGGTTCGAACCCATGCGGAGAGATACTCCAAAAGATCTTAAGTCTTTCCCCTTAGACCAACTCGGGCACAGTGGCATAACAAAACCTATAATAATAATAAAAATAATTAAATATTCAACTTATAATACTTATAAGTTAAATATATTAGTTATATTGTCTTTATATAGTTTTCAATAAAAATACCTTAGTATTTTTTCAAGTTCATAAGGATTTTCAGTTATATTAAAACCTGTTAGGAAACTTAAATCATTACATATTTCTGGATCTTTAATTTTATTTGTTTTTTTAATAGGTATTGCTGGTTTTATAGTATTGTTTTTGCTTAATCTTTTATAAGGCCATTTTTGAATATTAAAATGTCTGCAAATCTTTTTTAACGATGTTTTTGATATACCTAGATGATCACAAGCATTCTCCATTGTCATATCAAATAATTGTTCTATATCTTCGTAATGTATAGTAATAAATCCATCATCTTTTCTATTTTGTACTCTTGGATTCAATGTATAAGACATCTTAATTTTTTTATTTTTGTGTTCATTTTTATATATTATTGAAAAATGATATCATTTTATTAACAATTTAAAATGTCAAATATCTCTAATTACAAAACAATAAGTAATATTATTCAAAAAAAATTTGATTACAAACCAAACAATAAAACATATAAAATTATATGTAAATATTCTTATACTATTAATTACATTATATTATACGATTTTATTGAAATTATATATCATTCATACAATAAAAATTATGATAGTGCTATTGTCAAACTAGACACATTATATAATAAATATTATGATTTTAATTCTAATGATAAAGCAATTATGATCAAGTTATTTAATACTAATTATAAATCATTGGATATTTTTGCAGTTTTCTTTATTTTAAATCTAACATCTTCTGTTAAATTACTAGAAACAAATAAAGAATTAGCAAAAATATATAATATTCAATTATCAAATTTACAAAATAATATTCAAAAATCAAAACAAATTCCAAAGATATATATTCCAAAAATTATTAATATTATTGAGAACAATAAAAAATGATGATATAAAAATACCTAAATCAAACCAATGTTTAAAAAATGTATTCATAATCGCAAATTATATGAATGTTGTAAAGATTGTAATGGTAAAGGTGTTTGCCTACATAATAGAGTTAAGTCAAGGTGTAGAGAATGTAATGGTGGTAGTTTTTGCGATCATAGTCGTAGAAGATCTAGATGCCCTGAATGTTGTAAAAATAAATACTTATGCCCTCATAATAGACAAAAAGCATTTTGTTATGAATGCGGTGGTTCGCAAATATGCCCACATAATAAATATAAAGCTCGTTGCAAACAATGCGGTGGTTCGCAAATATGTCCGCATAATAAACACAAACAATGGTGTAAGGAATGTAATAAGCCTATGATATGTATTCACGGACTTATAAATTGTAAAACTTGTATTTTGGCAAATACCGAAAAATTAAAAATGTTAAATATTATTCGCAAACTTAATAATAATACTAGCGAACTTAATATTAGTATTGATATTATTAAAAAACAATACAATATTTGTAATCATAATAATATTAAAACAAATTGTGTTCAATGTCAAAATACTTTCATAGAATCTATTTTAAATTAATGATAGTTCTACATTGTTTGTATCTACTTCAAAATCTTTTATATTTAATATTGGTTTTCCATATGTTTGCGGATGTTTTGGAAATAATTTAACCTTATGTGGATAATGTGTTGTCATTCTACCATTTACAAATGCTAATTTTCTTTTTTCTAATTGCTTTTTTGTCGCAAAATTACGTGGCACCATACATACATATACAACACACCTATAATTGAAATTATCAACTTTTTCTACTGGATTACCATAATGAACTGTTCTACTATCCCAAAATACACCATAGCCTTTTGGACATTTTATATATTTTATTTGACAATTATTTTCAATATAAAACTGTGTTTCTTCTTCATTTAATTTATACCAATCTTTCTTATCTAAAATATTGAAATTATCTTGAAATGCTTTATGATAATTATTACTTCCTTCCAATATTACTAAAGTAGCATCACCCTCTTTTGTATCATATGCATTTATCCAGCTTTGAATACATTCAAACTTATTTCTCGTATAACTTTGATCTACGTGAAACCAAGTATTATTCTTACGGGTTGGTTTATCCAATATATATACACTTACACCATCAAAACTTACTATTAGATCATCAGTATCCCATAGATGTTTAAAAATATTTATTACTTTTGGATTCTTTCTTACATTCCAAGCCAACTTAGAATGTCCTACTTTCCAATGTTGCAATAACATCTTATGTGATGGATACAAATTCAATATCTGTTTATAAGTTTCTTTATTATTTCTATCAATTGGTATAGGTAGATCTTCTGTTAAATATTCTAATAAATCCCATTTATCATTTATCATTTGTGTACATTCTTCTTCATCTAATAATGGTATTATTGCTACTCCATATTCTTTAATTTTATCTTTAATAGTTGAATAATCTGATAAGTATTTCTCAAATTCGTATGACATTAATAAAATACAAAAATTAATTACATCATTTTTTACATTCCATACATATGATCTAGATCATAATCATAATACCAATATCTATCAACATCTTCTACAAATATTTCTACTTTTTTAATTTCATCTGTTAAATATAGAATATTTAATTCGATTATCTTTAATACTATATCATCATCCAATAAATCAAAATAATTCATTTATAAATATTTTTGACATATATGCTTTATATTCCAATACCATAAAGTATCTTTAAATATTATTGTTGGTTTATGTTTTTACTTTTCTGTGAAAAACAAATACCATTTTCTAAACATATGTTATCTATTTGTATTTTTGCTTTTTTCTAAATATTATTTTTAATCCAATTATCATACGAATACCATATATGGTTTATTATTAAATACTATTGTTGGTTTATGTTTATCAAGTTTATTTAATTTAACCAAAGGTTTCCATATGAATATGTTAATAATAGTAATATTATAATCCGTTTCTTAATAATTCACGTATATCTAATAATATATCTTTAATACTTTCTTCATTTTTAATTAGTTCTTCTGTTATATTAAGTTTATCTAAAACTATTTTAGCAGCTGCTTGTTTTGCGGTTTTTTTATTTAGTTGTTCAGAACACCATTCGTATTCTATATTATCAACAATTAAACGTGATATAAATGTATTATTATCTAAAGTTTTTTCTTCATATGTTATACTTAATTTATTACGATCTAAATACGTTTTAAGTTGTTGTTGATAAGACATTATTATTGTAAAATGTATTTATATTTTTATATGTTTATAATTATAAATGTTAGATTGCAATTGCGGTAAATGTCCGAAAATTAATACTAAAAGAGTTAAAGAAATTAATATGAATAGTTTTATTGATAAATTTCAAAAAATTAATGAATTATATACATAATATTATTGTTCCTATTATTATAAATATAAATCCTATCCAATGTTTTAATTCTATATTAGCTTTAAAAAATATAAAACTTATTATTAGTAATAATACCAATTCATATACTGCTAATAACTTAAAATACCCTGGATGTGAAGAATTATTTATTAAATAATAAGATGCACAATTCCACAAAGCCAATAAAATACCACCTAATATCAAATATTTATAATTTTCTTTATCTATATTATATATTTCCTTACTTGTTATACCATATACCAATAATATAATGCCTGCTATTATAGATGCTACTATTGGAAAAATATTACCGGAAAATGATACATATTTTTGTAATAATATTATAGATATTCCAACAACAATACGACCTATTGTAATTAAATAATAATACATATTTATATTAAAATGACAAAAGAAGAAAAGATAATCGTATTAATTGATCATTTCAATAAATATGATTCAAATTATTTTATTAAAAATATTAATATAGATAGTATTGATTATTCTAAGTTTTTTAATTGTCTCTTAAAACCTGATATTATTGGTATTTATACTAGTGTTATGAAAGATATTTCACCATCTTCAAACACTGTAGCAAGTAAATCTACTTCAAATAAAACTGATTATATTTCAGTTTTAAATACACACTTTAGTTCCAAAGATATTAAGTATTTTTTAAATAAAATAAGTTCTAATACTAGTATTAATTATAAAAATTATTTAAAATGTTTATCAAGCACTAATATTAATTCTATTTATAACAATGTTAAAAAAGATATATCACCTAATACACCCTCACAATCACCTAATACACCCTCACAATCACCTAATACACCCTCACAATCTAAACCTGCCAAAACAACTACAACTGATTCTGTTGATTTTCTACCATTTACAACAAAAAGAATACCTCAAGATCTTAATGCTGAAATTGAAAGAATTAAAAGTTATAGAAGAAATGCTAAAAAACAACAAGGATTAATGCAATTAGCACAATTATTTCAAAATGATATTATAACAATAAGATCTAATCATTATAATTATATTTTACAGATTCAAATAATTAATTATTTATCTTTAAGAGATGATACATTATTGTATATTGGAAAAGTTCTTAATAGTCCTGATACACAATATAGTAATATTCCAAATTTAAAAGACAAAAATGTTGTTGTTAAAGTTCAACCAAGATCACCCGCTGGTTTTAAATCAAATATAGCATTTCAAATTACCACTGAACAATCAACAATGATGGTATTACAAAGAGATTGTAAAGATATTTTAATTCCACAATCATATTCATATGGATTAATAGAACCACTTATTAGAGGCGACATTGAAAGATATATATTAGTTAGTGAATTATTAGGCAAAGATCTATCTAAATCTTTAAAACAAACTAGCGTTGCTAATATCAAGAAAAATATTATATTGGCTTTAAAAGCTGTTCAAAAAATGCATAAATGTAATTATATACATTTAGATATAAAACACGAAAACATTGTATTTTCAGATTATACAGAAAAAGAAATAAAAGTTATTGATTTTGGATTAGCCGAAAGTATTTACAATAGAAATAATGAAAGAAATATTGTTCCACGAAAACCAGGTGAAGGATCACCATTATATATGTCTACTATGCAACACTATGTATCTGTTAAAGATTTTATGGATGATCTTCAAGCATTTGCTTGGATGCTCTTAGATTTGTTAGGAGATAAACCTATTATTGAAGGTATGCCTTGGTATAGATTAGATATTAAGAAAATATACGAAGCTAAAAGTTATTTTATAGCAAATTATAAAAATCATAATGATCCTTTCATTTCTAGTATGTTTAATGGAACATTAAATAAAAATAACATAAATGTTATAGGCGAAATTGCAGAATATACAATTAATAGAGCTGATAAATCAACGAAATACAATACAGATCTTAAAACATCTACAGGATTATATTTTACTGAATATAATGAACAATACTATACAGATATTGAACGTATTATCAATAAACTTTCTTAAACTACGCCTTCCAACAACAATGAAGATAATAGAATATTATCTATACCCATATTAATGTATGTTTCTTCTGGTATAACTATAATATCTTTAATACTTTTAATACGATCATTACTAGTATTATCTTCCCATTTAATATAACACGTATATTTACTATATATTTTTACAATTTTAGCTTTATAATAATATCCGTCCTTATACTTTGCAAGAATATTCATTTTATTAAAAATAAAATATGTTTTCATTTTTTTATAGCTAACATCAATTTAGTAACAATTATAACAAAGGCATAGGTTCATCTTCAAATATTTCTGGATTTGAAGATAATACATACCAATTCAATTTTGTTATATCTTTATTTGATTCTTCTACTGTCTTTTCTTTTATCAATTCTTTTGTTTCAATTACATTTGAATTAATACATAAATTAAACCAATTTATTTTATTTTTATTTTCTTTAATTATATCAATTGCATTAGGATTTAAACACAAATTAGACCAATCAATTGAATTACTTCTATCATAAATACCAGTTTTTTCTAATTCAATTTGCGCTTTAAGCAGTTTAATTGCATTTGGATTTAAACATAGATTACCCCAATGTATTTTATATTTATTTTTTTTAAGTAAATTAATTGCATTTGGATTTTTAGATAAATTAATCCAATTAATTTTTGATATATTATTTGTTAATATTTTAATTGCATTAGGATTAGTAGATAGTTTATCCATATGAATTAAATTCATATATTTTTGTATAATTTTAATTGCAAATGGATTGGAAGATATTTCAGCCCAATTTAAGTGTTCATTATAGTTAAGATATTCATAATCTCTACTAGATATTTTATTTTCATATATTATTCGTTTTTCAATAAGTTCCACTATTCTTTCATTTTTATATTTACTTAAGATCATCCAATCTACTTTATTATATAACTTAACATAGTCATTAATTGTTAGCGTATGTTCATAATCAACACGTTCCCTTAATAAATCAAATGCATTTGGATTATGCGACAACTCATTCCATATTATTTGATCTTTGTTGTTTCTTAATAATTCTATAGCACCTGGATTCTTACATAATCTTGACCAATTAATATTATCTTTATGCAGTTTCAATAAATACATTGCATCTGGATTACTACTTAATATATTCCAATCAATATAACATTCTCTATTTTCCCAAATATAATGTAAAGCATATTTGTTTTTGTAAATCAAAGAAGTTAGTTTTCTTTTATCTACCCAACTAGATAATAACCTTTTCTTATTATCTAATATATCCCAATAATATTTTAAAATTATATGAACTATATGTTCATCAAATACTGATTTATTTAGTAGAATTTTAACAACCTTAAAGTTATTGCTTGCAAACATAGCTATTATATAACATTTAATTATGTTATCATTTTTTTAAATAGGCATAGGTTCATCTACAAATATTGCAGGATTTGCAGATAACAAATGCCAATCTATTTTATCTTGATTATTCTTTATTAATTCAATAGCATTAGGATTACTAGATATTTCACACCAAGAAAGTAATTTACAACCAAAACTTAAATAATCATATTCATCAATATTAAATTGTTTTTCATATTCTATACGTTCTTTAATTAAATGAATAGCATTTGGATTTTTAGATATATTAAACCAATCTATTTTATCTTTATTGTTTTCTAATATTTTAATAGCATTTGGATTACCAGACAATAAAGACCAATCTATTTTATCGGTATTGTTTTCTAATAACTTAATAGCATTTGGATTTTTAGATAAATATAACCAATCTATTTTATCTTTATTGTTTTCTAATATCTTAATAGCATTTTTATTACTAGATAACATAGACCAATCTATTTTATGTAAATTATTTTCTAATATTTTAATAGCATTTGGATTTCCAGACAATAAAGACCAATCTATTTTATCTTGATTTTTTTGTAATATGTTAATAGCATTTGGATTACCAGACAATAATGTCCAATCTATTTTATTGCTATTACTTTCTAATATATCTATAGCATTTAGATTTTTAGATAATTCAAACCAATCTATTTTGTCATAATTATTTTTCAATATATCTATACAGTTGGGATTTCTAGATAACCAAGACCAATATAATTTTTTATATATATTATTCTTTTGTTCGTTTAATCTAGTGCCTAATAATTCATTTCCACTTGTATTTGTATTTCCAGACAAATTTAACCAATTAATTTTATCATAATTATTTTTTAATAAACTTATAGCATTTGGATTTACAGATAACCAATACCAATCTAAATTATTTATATCAATCCAATCTAATAATACTTTAGGTTTATCTAATAATTGCCAATAATATGTTAAAATTACATAAATAATATGTTCATCAAACTGTGATTTATTTAGTATATGTCTTACAACATTAAATTGATTATTTGCCATTGAACACATTTAATGTTTTATTTATTGTAAATCATTTTTATGCAATATAACCAATGTATTATTTTTAATAATAATACTATAATTTTTATTTAATATAAATCTTTGTTCTTTTATTTTTGCAAAGTCTTTCAAGGTTTTATAAGATACTTTAATATTCAATTTTCTAAAAAATATACTTGAAACTGAAACGTATTTTAAGGTTTTAATTTCATTATCAGTATAAATACCCTTATCATACTTTAATAATAAATTATCTACTAATAGATCTAATATTATATTAGATTCTTCTAATTTATCTTTCAAAATAAAAAACGATTCTATCATATTTGTATTTTGTATAGTTTCAATTGAAGGTCTAATATGATCTCGTATTTTACCTCTAACTGACCACTTAGGAGTGCTATCACATAAATAATCTAAATTGTGTTTATTTGCATATGCAATTATTTCTTTTTTATCAATATTTAACATAGGTCTCCATAAATTAATATTATCAATTGTAGATAAAACAGACATTCCACATAAATTATTATAATTGTTTTTATTTCCTATATTTGTAATTATATTTTCAAAACAATCATCTTTATTATGACCTAATAATACATATTGTGATTCTATAATATTATATAAATTAAATCTTATTTTTTTAGTTATATCTTCATATAGATCACGTAATCCATTATGTAAACATTCATCTCGTGTTATTTCATTAACTGTTCTATACAATAATTTAATATTTAAAGAATTACAATAATATTTAACAAAGTTTAATTCATCTTTTGAATTTTTATAATCTATATGAACTGCTATTATATTTTTATGATATTTTTGTAATATATGTAGTGCTGTAACACTATCTACACCTCCTGATAATGATACAATTATTATATTATCCGTTTTAATTTTATTATATTCAATTTTAATTAATTGTTCAATATCAACTGTTTGTTCATATTTTATACTTTGAGTATCTAATATATTTTTATTTATATTTACATTATTTACATTATTTACATTATTATGTGTTAATTGATATTCTGTAGTTAATTTATAAGATCTTTCTAATGTATTTCTAATATATTTTTTACAAGTAATTTTATCAATATTATGTGAATTATTATA
>Ga0209092_10005556_pt1 | contig 10195 bp, 8 predicted proteins | sample FraStrMetagenome_FD_187446 | JGI IMG/M metagenome (GOLD analysis project Ga0209092, IMG submission 187446) | Marine eukaryotic phytoplankton communities from Arctic Ocean - Fram Strait ARC3M Metagenome (SPAdes) (version 2) | ecosystem: Environmental > Aquatic > Marine > Oceanic | place: Fram... | reverse complement strand
TGCTGAGATAGCACGAAGAGCAGTAAAATGATCTGAAGAGATCATTCTTTTTAATAAACCAGCGTTATTCAACTTAGTGTACTAATTAGGAATTCAACAGCCATTATCCTGCTCTCGACACAGGAATGCATCTACGTCTTATAGACTACGATTGTGAAAGAGAACGGAAAATTAACAGCTGCCTAGAAATAGGATCGTTGGTATAGGTGAAGGGAAGATTACTTGACTCATGAAAATTGGATTTGGTTTCAACATCAATTATGTCCACTACCGCAGTTCATTTTACAAAATGCCCGTTAACTCTGCGTAAAAATAAAACAAAATATTCGTCACTTTAATAGATACGAACATATAATTTCTCTTCAATTACCTTAATTTACCTCCTTGAGATGATTCATATACTGTTTGCAAGTTTATGCTGTAAATCTGACGATGTATGTGCTGCTTCCTAGTGCAAATTATCTTCATTTACGAATTTGAATAGATAGACAATGTTCACCAGTGTATACAATAAATACAACCTTCCATATGTAATAAAAAGACTATCTATGATCATTATATTGAATGATTTATGTATAATTAAGTATGAGATCATAGTGTATCCACCCAAAAAGCATCGTAAAGGTCGATGTCTTTTTTTTAACTGTATGCTTTTATTTTATTAACTTCTACTCTTGTACCAGGTATCTTTTTTTTTTACGTCTTTAAAATATTAATACATTACTTTAGTTGTTAGGTATTACGCTAATTTTCTTCTCGCTACATTCATATGATTCTTTATGTCTTTTAATGTCTTTTAACATTTGGACAAGCGGGATGTCCGTCTTTTAACTGTCTGTGTCCGTTATCCGCTAAACATAAAGGACATCGGACATCCGATATCACCTCTACACACAGATAACCTCATAACCCGTAGAAAAATAATAATAAATACAGTTACACACACAACACACCATATCATACCATAACATAACCAATTTTCAAAAACAAATATACCACACAAACGTATTACACTCATCTACTACATGGTAACGTGATCTTAGCGATAGGAGTAAAATACGGATAATATGCCTGTAATTGATGAATCTAGGGGTTTTCGTAGCCCGGATCTAGATGATGATGCCGACAGCTATGGAACACAAGATAGTAGAGATTTTGGAACAATCCCTGCTGATCAGGGGCTTCTTGATGATATGAGAGATGATTTTAGCGGGAGAGCCGGGGCTATGGGCGACGGATATATCGACGTTGGTGTTGAAAATCTAGACCTAGAATTTGAAGAAACTGCCGTAGATAACGCACCTGATAACAACCATGTCGATGAAACCAAAATCCCTAGAGGAAAGTCTATTTTTTCCCTCAATATCCATCATCAATAGAGGAATTGAGGAAGACTGGACGTCGCCATATCATAAACATAATAAACCAGAATGGTTGAATAAAATGTTGTTCCGTGTGCTTGTAAGGAATGTTTCTTCTGCACCAAAGAAATTACATTAGGAATGTTTGGATCAGAGAAGAAGAAGAAAAGAAGAAGTAATGTACATGGAAATGATTCATCTGGATCAGGGAAGAAGAGAAGTATTGAATGCACTCATGAATGTTATACACTTCCAACATACAAAGGAGGTCGTTACTGTCAACAGTGTTATAATAACCAACTTTCTCGATTTTCGTCAGCTCAAAAGAAAAAAAAATGTTACAGATCTATAAAAGGATGCCCAGCATGTAATGAACCTATTTGTAAGGAATGTTGGAATGCTGGCTACGACAATGTCCGTCATAGGCCTAGGATTACATAAATATTGGAACGCTAAACAGTAAGGTTTTGTATAAAGTAAATCACAACTATTACTAACATGAACATAACACCACTATGTACAAAGTGTAATTGTTTATGTTCAAGTAGTATGGATGACTCAGTACTTTAGAAAAATCTGATACAATGAATGAAAGGCCTCCAATGCATAATGTATTTAAAAAAGGAAAAATTTGCTTCCAGAATTTTTTTTTCTTCTCCAAAAATTGCGCAATCGCGCACACACGAACTTTTCTATTCGCAAAATGAAATTTGACAAAGTCTGATGGTTGAATGTCGCGATGTTTCTCACCTGCTCGTTTATGTTATAACTTATAACCTATAAATATAGAAATAGATTACAAACAATATGAGAGGTCTATGTACTTAAAATGGTTTTTTTTTGAATTTTGGAAAGAAATTCTAAAAGCTGTAACATTTGTGCGAAATTGCGCAATTTTGCCAAAATATGGTGTTTTCAAGGCTTTGTATCTCACGATAGAAACAGGCTATCACTTATTTGGCACTTTCCCAACAAAGGCAAGGCATTAAACTTTTATATTACGAGTAGACCCGGGGCTATGACGATAGTTTAGTCTTCCAACAAGCATCACCTTTTAGACCTGATTTTCTCGTAGGAAATTACGTAGAGCTATATACCAGTTATTCCAGAATATCTCAACTTGCACTCAACTATCTTCATTAAAAATTTATATCGACATCAAAAACACTATGATGAGGAGTTTGGGGTACTTGAAATGGTTAAAATTAAGTTTCTGGAAGTAAAGTTATAAAATTTCGGGAAATAGGTACCAAATAGGTACTGCGTCAGGAAAGGGTTAACAGTCGTGCTCTTCATCAGTGTTTTTTCTTCGAATCTAATAATTTTTGTTACAGATTTTTATCGAGTCATCGTCATCAAATTTGAATATAATATGTATGCTTTCCCCATATGATATCTGATAAATGAATTCGTACTTTCTTTTCTTGCCACTTAACGTAATCCGTTCTCTTTCGAGTCCAATGTTTGAGAAGTTAGAAAGTATAATTAAGGAAAAAAGGTTCGTTTGACAGCAGTCATGTGTATTTGTATTCATCTTATAAACAAATACAAATATTTGATAATTTACATTCAAAGAGAACCGCATTCGACTCGACGTCATCATACCAGATGAACAATACCTGGTGTACAAGAGTAGAAGTTAACAAAATAAAAGCATACAGTTTTAAAAAAATATATGTGTATTGTTTTTTTTTAAACTGTATGCTTTTTGTGTACACACATATCAAATCGCTATTGGGCAAGTAAGGATCTACCAAACAAAAGGGGTATCCGACATATATTTGTATACTCTTTCTTCCCAAGAGGGTTAAGGGTGCCACTGCTCCACTCTCGTCTCTCAACTCCACCGGTATATTATTACATACCTACCTGAGCGACTCTGTTGATTTTACATTGCCCCGCACATCTATTCGTTTGAATTCACGTTAATTGATCCAGCCGTCCCCGGGCAAGAGAAGTTCTCACCGGTTATTTCTTTTGCGAACTGTGTTTCGAATAGTTGCGCAGTTATTCCTAAGAAATATAATGAATCAATCCAACGACAATTCATGGAGTGGATCTGTTTGCACTTCCATTGGTGATATGCTCAACTTTGTTACCTGTCGAACGAAGGGTCTTGACGGGGATAACAATACTACTGATAAACGGGGGATGATGTACTCGGACCCCATCACAGTTTCAAAGAGCTATCTAGACCTGCAAAATCATGATATTGATTTAGGAAGAGGTGCAGATGAGAGGGGAGAACGTTATTTTCCTGAGCACCGAACCGAGTCAACCCAAGAGGAAAATAACGATTCAATAAATGAGTCGGATAGCGTTGGCAATGTATTTATATTTTCGGACTATGAAAGTGAAACTGAAGACGAAGATGCTAATGACAGTATAGAGGCTCAAAAAAGAAAAAGCAACGAGTTAGAATGCGGCAAAACGATTTTGGAGAGTGTGAAAGCTTGAAGCACATGCTTATTCTTTGAGACGACTATTGTTATTTATTTTATGTATTGGGAAATGTTTTCACTTTTGCACGCTGTCATTAAACTGGTTTGTAATGTGTTCAAGATATGCTCTAAAACATTTTTAAGAATTCGAAGTTTGAGCTTCTCTTTGATTATTCAGATTAACGACATGTCACACGGCTTGGTAGAGGGCGTTAAGTTTTTTTTTTGTAAAAAGAAAATTGAAGTGTCAATTTTACTTTTTAAATTAGAATGATCCAAAGTTTCCCAAATGATGTTACTTTTTTTAGAATAGCTATGTTTCTTAGGATTCTCCTAATTTTGTTTCGTTTCTTCGGCAGATGGCAAAATGTACCTTTCTGTGGAGACACGATGAAAATGTAGTCACAGTCAGAAAGTAGAACGACGCTACAAATACTATTCAGACGTTACCAAGTGAACATTTCGCAAAAAAAGCACACTTTATTTTTCAGTGAAATAGTAGAGCGAGTGGTATGCTAAATATGCTGGAACTGGATAATAGAAATCATTGAAAAAGGTGATGCTGGAAATCGTTCAACGTCCCCTACTCGATATGTTCGAATTAAAAAAAATTTTAAACTGTATGCTTTTATTTTATTAACTTCTACTCTTGTACCAGGTATAAATTACTTTAATTATATGGAATGTTTCGTGACCAGCAAGCTTAGTCAGAAAGAGGCATACTTCAATCATTTTAATCTTTTCGTAAACAAGTCTAATATCAAATTAGTCCTTCATCATTGTTACTGTATAAGCTATTATGTGCCTCCACAGGTCTGTTTGAGATTAGTAACTTAGGAGTGCCACTGCCTTCGACAACGTATTTGTATCGCTTTGGAAATCACTTTAACTTTGGTCAAATAAAAAGGATATATTGGAAACGACAATCTTTGGAGAAAAGCAATCATCGATACCAATATTGTCGCTTATTAACTATTGTTTTAGCAAGTAAAACAAATGATTAAAATTCAAGCCTAATTAGATAATATCTAAATGTGCTTGGCCTCTTTACCTTTACTTTTTATATTCTCCTCTCCAACCGGGCGATATCCAATCAATGACACCACCTTCTCCAACGACCAAGTCGATCCAATCACTTGTACTTGTCCCTGTCCCTGCGGTTGGATCGTTGAGAGCTTTCGATGTCATAGGGCAGGTGTTATCAATTCGTGTAAAGGAATCAAAATCTAACCCTGCCTTTTTAGCAGCTTCCCGTACTGCTGGTATTGCCGTAGATGGTAAAACTGGCTCCTTTGCGTAAACAAAAGCTCCCTCGTAGTTTCCTTGAAGCGTATGTCCCTTGTATGCAACTAGTTTGAAAGGAGGGATATCTTTTGTTCCATCCGATTCGCCAATAATGTACCAGTTTTCACTGAACTTGAGGCCGTACATTTTTCCTGCTGTGTGCATGGTACGCTTTGTGGGATTTGGAGTATCAAGATCAACAGCATCAACAATCATGTGCTCCGTAAGAGAGTTTTCCCAAAAGCCTTTGTAAAGTAAAGAGAAAGTTAGACGTTCTTGAAAACAGGTAATGAAACAATGCGAATTCATGTGCGTACCTCCACCCGCTTCAACTGGCCTTGCCACACGAAAGAAAATTCCCATATCAAGCTCTCTGTTGCCATCAACGCCGAGACTTGCTTCGAACGTATTTGTTTGGCAATCAAACAAGTCATAGTTTGGATTGAGCCCGTCAGTTTTGTACCATTTTCCAATCAAGGATGCAGGGTCAAACTTTGCTAATGCGTTCGGTACTATATAAATAATCAAATTAAAAACATGAGGATTTGATTGCATATTTTGTAAAATGTAAATATTTACCAGCTACATCTTCGGCACTAAAAGCATGAAGTAATGGTTGTAAAGTCAGTAATTTTCAAATTCCGAATCAGGTGATCAATTCTAAAAATACCTGTTATCTATATTCTTTGGAACCTTGACACATTCATTCTCTTCGATTGTGCAACTCAACCATTCATTTAAATCGTCACTGCCGAATTCGGCAAAGCAACGAGTAGCACTTATTATAAAAAGAGGTCAGTAAATTAATAATTTAAGTCAATGGACACAAGACTAAAAACAAACTCACCAAGCCTGTTCTCCTTTACATCGACCAAGGCATGTAACACCCTTGATACCACGTGGGTTACTAAATAAATTCTTGGTCTGGTCTCCGCATTGATTAGCAAAACATTTCACGTCACTCTTTTCCATTTGATTTTCTTGCGCATACTCGGCAAATCCATCGTATTTCTTATCACCTGCTGCCAAGCTCGCGCTCGGATCCACCACAATCAATGCACAAGCGAAGGCGATACCTATAGCAAATTTATCAAATTCTTTGCAAAAATGATCTCTGTTTTTCATCGAAATAGGAGAGGGCAGAGAAGATGTCACGTCACCCGCCGATCGGTGAGGCAAAAAGGCCTCAACTGTTTGTGACATCACAAGAATCGATATTACGAAATCAAACACGAGTGCTCGCATGATTTTTCCCTAAATATGGTGGTTGTAAGCGGATTGGATTACTTTATTGCAAAGGAATTTTTGGATAGACGAGATGTATGTCAATATTTTCAAAAAGTTTTCCGCAAAACATGTTGAAGTCGGTCTTTATCCGTGTCATCATCTGAATCTATACCTTACTCAGTTTGCTTACACGTGTCTCAAATTAAGCTAAAATAGACTTGTGATGCGAAGAATTCAGGAAGTTCCCAGTTCCCAATTCGCAAACCCAATGCAATATTTCAAATTTCAAATTTCATCGAAACCGAAAACGAAATGGAAACGTTTTCGTATTTCTGACGACATCGCATTTAACCACTCTACACAGTAAGTGCCCTCACTTTTCGGCAACGATCGCGACATCACGTGTAAGTATCGAAAGCTAGGAGAGCTCTTAGTCTTACACGTTTCTTAAAGTCTGATTGATCCACCAACCAAATCTAAAGAGTGTTATTTGTCAAGCACTATTTAATGCTCCCGTCTATTGCCTGCTCTACGCAGTCAACACAAGTACAGTCTAGTTGACGTTGATACTCTTAAGAGATAATGCGAGGTATTCCACATCATTGGAGTCGTAAAGAGGCAGCCCACGCAACGAAGGTCAAAACAAAAATCAATCACTTCTATCAAGATGCTCAACGTATCCTGAAACGAGCCAAGATCCAGGACGCTGCTCAGCTTAATGCCTTTGCACGTCAGCGGATTAATCTATCCCTATAGACTTTCGTGATGCACTTATGCTCCGATATACATGCTCATCTACGAATCTATCACCCGGTGCACATTTTAAGGCAAATTTTCAAAAGTCGAACTAGTCTTAATAAATCTTAGAGACTAATTCTTGGATATAATGTGTTGCGTTAACCCTGAGTATGAGAAACATATTATGTAGGAGAAGGTAATTAGAGGATTACCAGACCTATACGGTATCTAGTCAGTCTTACTTGCGTGTAGTGTTCCATGTCTCATAGACATGTATTCACCTGTGTGACTCCTCATATTCGGGTGAAGTGCTTAGGCTGCATCTATCCAGGTATATAGAGATAACTAAACATCTGCGCCAATAATCCGTGTATCATCAATTGTTCCATTTAAAATTTCAAGCAACATGGTTGTCACTAAAGTCTTTAGATAGATGTCAGTTCCGACCAACTCTGATGAGACGAGAAAATCTATTTACCCGTTGTGCCGCTGATGATTAGAAATTTGCAAGGAATATACCACCTCCAATTCTTCTTTTGCTGATACAATTTCCGCCACCGTTGCATTACAGTTGACGTATCCTGTTACATGCTCGATGTCAAAATACCCAAGTTTGGCCACTTCTAGTGTATCGCACTTAGATTTGGAGCGTCGGTACCATGATTCCTGTGTTTCATGCCTGCCTTGTCTGATACTGGTCATAAAACGTTACAGTCCCTGTACCATCAGGGCGTAGGTCCCATAAGTCACCTACTTGATGGTATGAACGTTTTTCTGGGAACCATAGTTTTTGCATAACTACGTGCCCTCCATGGAAAAAGAAGAGTAAAATTATGCATTGTCTTTCCATATATTATCTTTGTTATATTATTCTAAACTCTGTACACATATATTTTCGATAGTAGCGATGAGAAATGTCGTTTACCTTATGCTCTCCTTACTTTCTTTTCATTCGAAGCAATTTTTGGATGACAAAGACGAAATGTAACGATTTTACGCATTCTCTACAGACTTTTCCATTCATCTATGGGCACCTGCACTGCAAAGTAGAGAAAAGTTTTGAACTGCATGACGCGTCACGTCGATGACACGAGACAAGATTGCGAGAATAAGTATCTTGTATTTCATATTACATCCCCTATAGGTAACTCGACGCAAATATTTTACTATACTTCAAAGTTGAAAACCTAGACAACAAAATGCGCGAAAAGTACATGCCATTAAATCCAAAGTGCAGTATCTGAAAGTGTAATTTGGGGCATTTCTGTAGACACGACACCAGATGATATCATCTCCTCATAACTCTCAAATAGGAGCTTTCCCTCTTTAATGACATCAATTTCGTGATTACCGCCATTTGGTAATAGATCATAATCAGACGTTCCAATGTGTCCATCAAAGTTCCCATCACCTTCCTCGACCCGGTCTTCTAGCACTCCTGTCGACATATTGCTGTCCGGTATGACCATAGTTGGCTGAGCGATGTTGGTACTTCGCTGGTTATGCTCTAGATCTTTTGCATCAGCAATAGTCATGGATCCGGTTGCAATCGAGTATGCATTGTCGAGCACAAATGACGGCATGCCATTGGGAAAATTTATATTAGTTTGTCGCTCGTCTTCTTGTTCTTTTTGAAATAAGATCGAATCGTCGCTCGCGTCTTGATTTTTTTCTCCTAGTTTTTCTGCCGAATGAAAAAGATCTAACTCCTTCTTGTTACAGGCTCCCAACGATAACAACTTATTTTGATGTCCAGACATTATCTCATTCATAGAAGAGGAAGGATCAGAAATGGAAGAAATCATTCCATTTTGATGCTGCTGTTGTTGAAGATGGTTCATCAACGATAAAATTTGTTGCTCATGAAGACCTCCAATACCGCCACCTGCAATGGCATTCGTATTGACAGTTGCAACATTTGAATTATTATCAAGCCATTGCATGGCCATAGCGGAAGACAATGCATGATTTTCTTGATCATAACTCCCCCCAATAATACCCTGTAGTTGTTGTCGGGTGGTAGGTTGCTGATGTATTTGTCTCCCCTCTTGCAGTTCATCGTAGTCCTGGGGTGTAACGGTACCTGTATCCCTTTCTACTCCGTCAAATGTCTTTGGATCATTCTTAAGTGCAGCCGCAATCACATCACGAAACGTTTGACTAGTTTTAGCCATGGCACTCTTCTCATCAATCTCCATAAATTTATCCTCCCCATCTAATTCTCTTCCTTTTCCTTCCTCTTCCAACAGCACTCGAAGATGATCATTATGATTAAGTTGATGTAGGTGTAGGTGTTCCTCTACGACTCTATCGGTAACTCTTTTCGAAGTACTACTGTTTCTACGACTTCTTACCTTTTGAAGGAATCTCCCACCACTCTGTTTTACAAGACGAACTATTCGTTTGGTAATCACCGGTTTATCACCGCGTCTGGCGTTGTAATAAGGCACCATATCTCGAGCCACCAACGCACGAAATGTGATGTTTCCCGGCTGACGATTTACCTTAGCTCCTCGTCCTAGAATTACATCGTGCTGATTTAGCTGGGTAATTTCTAATGTAGCAGTGGGAGACGGTGATGATGATGATGATGATGATGATGATGACTCGTAATGAATGCACGTACTTAAACTCGTATGGTCCTGACTTTGTTGATAAAGCATGTGAAGGTAATGCTGTTGCTGTTGGAGGTGTCGTAGTTCCGGCTCGCGAGAGGATGAGGATGAGGATGTTGTCATGGTACGTTCGAGTATTAATATATTGGATATGGTAACGATAACTAGAATGATATAATGATAATGTCAATGATAATAACAATGGGAGTTGAGCAGATGCAGATGCTGTGCTGTGCTGTGCTGTGCTGGTATTGTGACGGCTACAATATAATCAATATATCAGTGTTGTTCGACACTCGACACTCGACACTCAATGTGTGGAGAAGAAATCAGACGGTCCTTTTTTGCGGTTAGAATCGGGATTAATGCACGATTGGAAGCTAAAGTTTTTGAATACAGAGAGAGAGAGAGAGAGAGAGAGAGAGAGAATTGAGGTGTAGAGATCTACAAAAAAATGTAAAGTTCGCTTACATGTACGTGTTAGTTGTACTTTGATCATTGACACATTTATTTTACACGAGTACCTGTG
>Ga0209092_10005553_pt1 | contig 10199 bp, 8 predicted proteins | sample FraStrMetagenome_FD_187446 | JGI IMG/M metagenome (GOLD analysis project Ga0209092, IMG submission 187446) | Marine eukaryotic phytoplankton communities from Arctic Ocean - Fram Strait ARC3M Metagenome (SPAdes) (version 2) | ecosystem: Environmental > Aquatic > Marine > Oceanic | place: Fram... | reverse complement strand
GCTGTTTTACTCACCCCAAGCTTAATTTGAAGAATCTTTATATTATGCAAATAATAACAAAACATTTCAGGTTTTGAATAAGTAGGTAGTGTAACATAAGATGGTATGGTCCTTGCATAATTTTGCCCTCTAAAACTGGAAAATGATTATGTGCTGATTCACAGAAATCGAAACATAATCTTAGATGGAGTACAGCATCGTAGAAAAACATTCATGACCGACAGGATGGAAACAACATGACTCATATAAGATATTTAGGGCACTCAAAATGAAAAAGAATTGAAGAAAGATTCCGATGACTTCTTCAAAAACACCATTTTTATGTGAGCAAATATGAAGATGAGTTCTGTATGCCATAACAACTTTCAGGTTCATGAATTAAATCTACTAATTTTCCTTGTAATTCATTGCCTCGAAATGCTTCAAATAGAGATACAGTCGAAGATGATACCACCATCATGGTTCAATCGATCTTTTTTAATCATGTAATTCAATGGGTGCTAATTCATACATTGTTATTATTAGAGACGTTGTTTGACTAATGATTTTTCGCAATGCCTGAAACTGAATCAAAAATATGACAGCATATTTCTAACTAACCAATTATTGCCTTGATTATTCTAGTATTCTTTATCATATTGAGTCTTATTCACTTCTATTTCTGGCGTCGAGTTATTCAAGATCATCAATCAATGATAAGAAACTATTTCAAATATTATACTTTCTCTATATTCAAGTGATTCAAATAATAAATGTTTCATTGAAGAGTAACGCATTTTTCTTAAAGTTATCATCAGTTTTTTTTCATATGCAATAGTGTAAATATGTAGTCGTTTTCGCAATGTAATGCCCTCCACGTTGACGATAGCGTATTCGTATCTTTCTGCTGTCATCAATGACACATTACCATAATTGCGATGATAAATATCAATCTGGATCATTTTCAAAATGGGAGCAAATTCTTGAAAAAGGTCACAATCGATTCAAAGAGTTTTAATACTGTAGAAGTCAATTCTTCAATATTTAGTGGAGCTGTTGTTGGTGCGGTCTTTGATGAAGTTGCTGGTTCGCTTGTGGGTGCATTATTTTGTGCAAGCGATGAGAGTGGATCTCTGAATAAACATTGAAATCCCCACTGTTTGGGTACATCAACCCATTTACCTCTTTCACTCAATAGAACTAAATAATGTGCATCATAATAATAGCCTTGCTCCTCGCGCCAATTAGTGTAGGTGAAATCAGTCCAGGGCGTCCCATCTAGCCATGCCCAATTACCAGCAGGCTCATCTTCATAACTGGTTTGATATCCACCTAGCCAAACAACCCAAATGCCATTATTCGACAAATAATCAGCAACAGCATCATTTTCTTGTTGATTTTGGATAGAAGCAAAGCCAAAGTGATAATTTTCGGCATGACTTTTGCAGTCATCCCAAGTCTTCACATTAGCGTGAATGTAGAACGTTGTGTTTGGAATTTGCAAAATTTGGGGATCCATAGATGGTGTTGGAATTAAAGAGACAGATGGAGATGTGGACGGTGGAGAGGAAGTGGATGGAACTAAAGACGGAAGTGTGGCAGGAGAAGTGGATGGATAATGCGTTGCAAAAGGGCAAAGATCTTCTCCACAAAAATGTTCAATTGCATTGAATTCAAATTGGCCACCATTAAAAACTTCTTTCCTACCGTACATGATTCCTTTGTAATATCCATCAAGCTCATCAATTTCTTCAATGCCATAATAGTTAAAGAAATAGTCATCAAAATAGTATTCATCATCAAAATAATCACTAATGCAGCATATCCCATCACCATTGCTGTCATCAATAACGAAAATATAGCATCCCATCGGCAAACAATATTCATAATTGAAGATTGTAAATGGTTCAATGTTGTAATAACCATAATAAGGATAATAAGTTTCACTGTGAAGAATGTCTCCATTCTCATCCTCAATTCGCCAGGAAGTTTGATGGAGGGAAAAATCTGTTTTCAACTCAAGCTCAAATTTAAACTCCCCGACACCGCAGGAGCAATCATAAAATGTTGGGCTGGATGACACAGATGGAGATGTTGATGAAATCAAAGACGGTGAAATGGAAGGACGTGAAGAAGCGGAAGGAGAAGTGGATGGAGATGACGACGATGTTGGGCTGGATGAGATGGATGGCACTCCTGATGGAATGCCACGACTCGGATCACAACCAATATCAATCTTCCACTGATCAAAGTATGCATCACATAAAGCATATAAATTAGAATTATCGACTGATTCGAAAATGGACAATCTTCAGTGAGAAACGAAAATAAAAAACAACTCCACCACAATCATCATCACCTTATACACTTACCAACACGAATTCCACCCCGTGCTAAGTTTGGAAGAGCAAAGAGCTCCGATGGAACATATCCTGACAATTGAGTATCATCTAATATCGATGCATCATGAAGAAGAGAAAAGAAAGCAAAATTGGATGTTGAGGACGGATTCAATAATAATAATAATACCATGTTCCTCCAAACATAAATCTACTCCATGTACAACCGTACTTACACAGAACTATCCCCTTAATATTTGTTAGGAGGCCTAGCTCTGTAGGGATGCTTCCTGACAAATTATTCGCTGCTAAAATCGATTCATCGTGAAGAAGAGAAAAGAAAGTAAAAGTGGATGTTGAGGACGGATTCGAACCATATTCCTCCACACAAATATTTACTCTACAGCGTACTTACCCAGATATATCAAGTCAGCTTTTGTTAGGAGTCCTAGCTCTGTTGGTATTGTTCCATTTAGATTATTATGATCTATGAAATATCGAAAAAGATGTAAGCATATGTATAATTTTTAAAATACTTAATCAATATCATATATCATATATCATATATCATTCTTCTTACCTAAATCGTATCAACGGATAGTACATAGAGACAAGAAAGAAACGCGTTTGTGTGAGTATGATACCTCATGTGTTTTGTTTTCTTTCTTACAAATGACATCAGAATTGATTCAATCCCTTTTCCAACAGCATAACATACACCCAAACTAATTCCAAAAAATGATTTCTGAAGGACTAATTCAAGGCACTTACCCAATTCCAACTTTTTCATATTGCTGAGATTCCCCAACTGCGATGGTAGGGTTCCATGCAAATTATTACCCACTAGTACAAAAGACAAAAGATTTGGATGAGAGTCAATCAAGTCAATACTGCAAAGCGACTCAAAAAATGATTTCACACTCACAAAGCCAAAGTTGCTCTAATTTTTCCATCATTTCAATCTCGCTGGGAATACTTCCTGATAATCGATTACCCACTATATTATGCAGCAATAAAAATTCATTGAGGACAAGAGTTTGCCTCGATTTTCAGTGTTTGTTTTATTCACTTACAAAAATTGAGGATTCTTGTGTTCCGCAAATTGGAGATGGACGATGGTATTGTGGAAGTGAGGCCAAAGTTATCTCCTGCATTTACCAAAGGAATATTTCATAAGTAAAAATCATGTTGAAAGTCTATAATGCATCCAACAAATTAACGCACCAAAATTTACCACTTCTAGATTACTCCCGTTCTGAAACAGTAACTCTGGAATAGGACCTGTCAATTCATTCAGAACTAAAACATGCAAGGTGAACTCTAATGAGAATATCTTATCCTCAATGTTGATAGTGCAACAATATGAACTTACGCAGATCGAGAACTTCAAGGGAAGACAGCAGCCCTAGCTCTGTAGGAATCGTTCCATGTAAATTATTCCGATCTTTGATATTATATGTAAATGTGCAAGTGAGTATTGAACTTCTTCAACAAAATGCTTTCTCTTTATTTTGTTTGACTCACCAAATATAATTGCTTTTGAATTGGTCAACTTTCCAAGCTCCGTTGGCAATGGACCTGTTAATAGATTCTCGCCTATGAAAAAAAAATCATATAGATAAAAGATACAGTAATCAAAAATTATTCGTCAAATATTGCAATGAAATTATTTTTTGCTTACCCAAATCTATTACTTCTAAAGACTCCATGTTACCAATCTCAGTTGGCAATGAACCAACAATTCTATTTTTATCTAAGAAATGAAATTTAACAAAAAAAGTTGTTTCGTGTTAAATATAAGTTTTCATTCACGATAATTATTACATATATCAATCACAGCATCTTACTTAAATCCAAATACTCCAAAGAGGTAAGATTTCCAATCTCAGATGATATTGTACTCGAAAATGAATTTCTTCCTATTCCAACCAAAAAATAGTGCAATGTAAAGGTGTTAGGTAATTTGAAATAGTACCTATCCAAAAAAAAGATAAATTACTCACGCAGGTCTAGATATTTGAGAGAGGATATCTTGCAAAGCTCAGATGGTATAGGCCCCGACATGCCATTATCACCTTTTTTACAATATTGATTACATTAAAAAAAATATTTAGAATAGCTCTCTAGAGCATCGTCGAAGGTTTACAATCAAAAAGAACTTACCAATAATAAGTACCTCCAAGAGCTCAAGATTCCCTAGCTCAGTAGGTATCGTTGATGATAATCTATTATTTTCTGGCCAATACAAATTATATTCCGAAAAGATGAGTATCAATTGTTTCATAACACTTTACATTCTCCACATTCAGTTATGAACTCACCTAAATTTAATTTCTCAAGAGAATTAAGAGTCCCAATCTCAGTTGGAATATTACCATCTAGCTGGTTGTTATCTATTTCCAAATCAACAAGAATGTTGTGAGCATGGGACAAGAAAACACAACACATTAAAAGACTCAAATCAGAAATTGCTTACCAAGAAAGAGTACCTTGATATTTTTCATATTTTCAATTTGTGGATTGATAGAACCTGTTAGGATGTTATTGCCTATACATATTAAATGTTTCATACTTTAGTTTTGTGGAGACAAAAATAAGGAAAGATCAAGAGAAAAAACTCTTACCAACATCAAAGAATGTAACGTTTGGATTTTCAAAGCAATCCACTGGAATCGATCCATCCAATCTATTCTTTTCTGGTAATGAAAAGAAATATTTGTGTCAAATCAAATGCGTTTCAATTGAGCTAGATTATCGATCCTACATCTCTATCCAATATACTTACCTAAACTTATTGCACGCAACGTTTCTAAATTACAGAAGCTCGCAGGGATGCTATCTGTAAGCTTATTATTGTCTAGTTGAGAGGAAAGGAAAGAGATCACAATAAAGAAAATGATTATGACAAATTTTGACAAAAATGTATAAAAGAAAAACTTACTCAGAAGAAGGTTGGATAAATACGTCATATTTCCAATGTCATTAGGTATTTCACCAGCCAATTTGTTCCAACCTTTGTTGTTGATAAATCGAATATAAATAATCGTTTAAATTAGAAATTCAATTAGAGATTACTAACATTCTCTTCAATTTGTTACTCACTAAGATCTAAAGATGTTAAATTAAGCTCCATCAACTCATTGGGGATGGAATTTGTCAAGGAATTATACCCTGTTGCAATATTCGTCGTATTATAATCATAAATTTGAGAAATATTTCAGTATGAGCATTTTCAATGCATCAAATAATTATTCGAGTACGACACAAATAACTTACGCAAAGAGAGAACACTTAACTCCTGTAACTGACTAAGTTGAGTTGGAATCATTCCAGTAAGCTCATTATTGCCTTAAAATTATAATGTAGCAACAAAGTAAGTGAAGACTTAGTGAAAATATAAAGTAAATTAATTCGCCACAAAACCTACCAAGGAATAAGTAATTTAAGCTTTTTAGACTACCTAGCTCAGATGGGATCCTTCCAGATAATTCATTGTGCTCTGTATTCATATAAGAAATCATATTTTTCAATTCCTTGAAGGTGCCGTATATAAAAGTTACAAAAAATTGAATTTCTTTCACGTACCTAACCACAATGTTTCAAGAGAACTAAGATTACCGAGCTCGACAGGTATTGAGCTCTCCATAGAGTTATTGTCTTCAGATATATGCACATGAAAGAATATTGTACTTCAGTACAAGGTATGATCACAGATTTACAAATTCAGCATCAAAACTTACGTAAAATGAGTATTTTGCACTTATGTAATTTCCCCATTTCCGAAGGTATAGATCCTGCATTGTGAATGTTAGCTTCACAGAGAATAGCAAGGAAGAGATGTATCAATGTTTCATGTTGCTTTGTGAAGGTCTCTTCATTACAATACATTCTTTTGTTATTGAACTTACTCATAATAAAGCTCAACAAATTGGCTAAGTTGCCAAATTCACTCGGAATAGACCCTGTAAAATTATTGTTGACTATAAAGAAAAGAAAAGAAAAGCAAACGTGGTGAGCATGTTACGCGATAATTCTAATTGCTCACATTTCAATTTAAACTCATCAAAACCTACCGATCTGTAGAGTCTCCAAATGGATCAATTTCCCAAGCTCACTTGGAATGGCGCCTTCTAGTTTATTATTGCCTGTATCAATAATAGAGGTTTTAGCATTTCCTCACAATATTATTACACAATTGAGAATAAGACTTACTGAATGAAAATGATCGAAGCTCAGTCAAGTTTCCAATTTCTGGAGGAATGGTGCCTTCAAAATTGTTATGATCTGTACAATATATATAGCACACGTATAGAGTCAGCATCTTTTCAAATAGTTTTTGGGATTGATATATTTTCTTCTTACCAATAATAAGTTTTTCTAGCTTCAACATCTCGCCAAATTTTGTTGATAGAGATCCATTAAAGGAGTTGTTATCTAAGAAAATATAAGAAGAGTCATGTTAGAATTTAAATGTCTTAAAATGAAAGTCACATATGAATATCGTCACTATGTTTACTTACAGAGATTCAGTACTTGAAGATTCTGCAAAGCTGTAAAGGACTCTTCAATATTACCGCCAATGTTGTTATTTCCTTCATTGGATTTGATGATGTATTAGCATAAAAATGTATTGTCAATTATCGGTGGGCAAAGTCAAGACTTACGAACGTCAAGATATTCCAGATTGACTAGATTATTCGTATCACCAAATAAAGTTCCTTCGAATTTGTTGTCAGCTGCAATAACAGTAAAAGTAATTAGTTTTGCCCAAGTGTTTTCATGAATATTTTAAGCCATAAAACGTTCCATTGCAGTAGATCGAACGTACCTAAACTTATATTTGTCAAAGATGCTATTTTAAACATATCGCTCGGAATTTCGCCCGAAAAATTGTTACCATCTATAGATTATTAGAAAAGGTTTCGGAAAGATTTTTTTGAATAAAAATGATATGGATTGAGGATATGCACAAAATTATTGTAAAAAAACTTACACAGCGACAGAATCTTGAGCATTTGAAGCTTATTTGCTGAATCACTATCAAATAGTTGTTTGGGGAGGGTACCGGTGAGATTATTGTTTCCTATTACCAAGAAAGGATCAAATTATTATTAAATGATAAGATGTGCATGTGTAAAGTGAAAAATATCTGCACGTCCCTATATTTAACATACCAAAATTTAGATAAGTAACGTTCCCAAGAATTTTGTATACCGATGGTATAGTTCCTGTCAGTAAATTATTGTCTATAATTTTATGAGAATTGTTTGATCTCATAATAGACTACAACATTCAATAACATGTACTTACAAAAACTCATTTTTTTCAACTTTGGCAGGTTTGCAAGCTGAGTTGGCAATGATCCTGTAATATTGTTTTCATCTGCAAATAAATATATGCAATAAAGAATCTTCGTTGAGCTTAGTTTTGATATTTGAATTCTGTAATGGTGAAATGAACTTACGAATGCACAGAACCTCGAGCTGCTTTAATTCAGATAATTCACTTGGTATAGAGCCAGTGATCTCATTGTTATCTATTCATGATTTTAAAGGGATGCAAGGAATGAGCACAATAATTATTCACCGGATTGCATAAGATATTGTGACCAACTTACTCAAATATATTCCTTTTAAATTAGGTAAGGAAGCAAAATCTTTCGAAATGTTTTTATTTACTATTTCTTTATTTTCTGTGCAAAATGCGTGATTTGAAAGAAAATATTAGAACGATATTGTGCATAGAGAACTAAAATTAACAATAGAAATGGTTTCAATACTTACGGAGGAATATTTGTGTCACAGAATCATCATTACAATTGATGTCATCCCAAAAACAAACATCAATAGTATCATCGAAATCTACATCATAATATGTAAATATTTTTTCTACTAAAAATTGTTCCTCTGCACATTTGTTGCCGCATTTCCTTCTTGGATTAACATAGTATGAAAACTCTAAGGTTACATCATCAGATGAACTTTTTTCAGTTATGGAAATATCCTCTGCTTCTAAAAGGGAAATCAACCCTTCAAATTCTATTGCACGATGCTGAAATCTTGCTTCATTGTGGAAATTACTGTTATCCGCATCTTTTTTCATTATAAGAATAGCCTCGTTGTTTACTTCAGGTGGTCCAAGTCCATTGGAGTCAGCCACTGCTCTTGTTTCTTTAGACCCTGCCTCAATTAGCTCTGAAAGGAAACCAGGAACTACACTAATATCATCAGAATCAAAATCAAATGAAATAGAAAGATCAATTTTGTAATCGAAAGTTGAAGATATTTCTAACATTCGCTCGGCAACAAAGTCATCAATGACACTATTATCATTGCATTCATCTTCAGAAAGATTAATGGCACAACTTGTTCGAAAACCAAAACACACTCCTTTCACTAATAGTTCTCCAGTACTATTGACTAATTTCACATTCTTGATTTTAGCTTCGCTGCATCGTAAAAGATGACTTAAATATTTTTTCAGACCTTGTGCAATCTCAGCTTTTTTTCTCATGGCTCGATCAATATCAGTTGTATTTATTTTCCACTCAAAATTATGATTTTTTTCCACTAGGGTTGTTGGTTGTAGGCTGAGAGACGGAATATTTGTTGGTTCAGTGGATGGCTCATTGATTGGGCTATTTGTTGGTATATTAGATGGTTCGTTTGACGGCAAATATGAAGGTAGTGTAGACCTAGATGGAATAGAAGACGGTTCCATAGATGGTTCGTCTGAAGGAGCATTTGAAACTGATGGTGTAGAGGTAGGCAGATTGGAAGGTGGCGGCAATGAAGAAATTGAAGGCTCAATAGATGAATCTGAGGACGGTTTGGTAGAGGGATAAACTGAAGGTTCAATAGAAGGATATAAGGACGGCTCATTTGGATTCGAAAATGGTGGGGGTTGAGTGGGTGTATCATTACACTCATAAAGATGCACCAGATACTTCTTCCATCCAAGTTTTTTATGCGCTAACGAAGAAAGAAAAACAAATAGGTTCCTATCATTTTCATTATCGGTAGCAGTTGATACTGTGGTTAGGTCTACAGAATCTTCGAATGCTTGGTGAGGTGAAGTAGTTGTTTGTTCTGACGTAGTACCATAAATAGACGGGTGTAATGAGGGGGTTTGAAACACCGACGGACTAGTTTTCACAAACAGATTAGGCTTCTTAAATTTCTTTGAAGCAAAGCGAGGAAATTTATCCTGGAATTTTTCGTGATCTTCGACCTTGTTGTCGGGGTGAAAGATTGAAACAGATGTTTCTGGTAGAATAAGCAAAATCAATAATGTGAGTGTAAACGCACTCCAAATGATTTTTGGAGTCATGTGTTTGGACTAAGCAAGAGGCAGGGCAGTCTTGATGAAAGGGGCTTCGTTTATGGATTGTCAGAGCTCGTTAAAGTTCAAGAAATGCTAGTATTTGTAAAAGATAAAAATCTCCACGGGCATGATATATTTTTACTTAGCAATAACCATTGTTGCGGATAGTAATAAATTATTAGCTTATGTGTATATAAGGTGTCAAATCGCTTAAATAAAGAATTCAATAAAGAAAACTTCCCAAATATTGAAAAGAATGTTCATATTAAATTTGTAAAGTCGCATTAATTTACTCTTATTGCACTTTCACTTATTTTTTATTATATAACGTACCATGGAATATCGGTCGTTCAGCACACGTATGACACACGTACGTATTCTTGAATAATTTTGAATGCGTACTTAAAATCTTTCCTTTCTTCAAATATAACAAAATCTACAGAACCTGCCGAACTTTACTTAGGGGTTGAATTTCAAAACGTGTTACAAAAGTTCGGCAGGTTCCCAAATACTCTAAATAATAATTTAATTAGAGATACCACTTTCTGGTAGAAACTT
>Ga0209092_10005550_pt1 | contig 10209 bp, 7 predicted proteins | sample FraStrMetagenome_FD_187446 | JGI IMG/M metagenome (GOLD analysis project Ga0209092, IMG submission 187446) | Marine eukaryotic phytoplankton communities from Arctic Ocean - Fram Strait ARC3M Metagenome (SPAdes) (version 2) | ecosystem: Environmental > Aquatic > Marine > Oceanic | place: Fram... | reverse complement strand
TCGCGTATGATTTGGAATTCTCTGGTATCAAAGAAAAGGTTTTATTTCTAATTCCAAATCCAATACTCATTCGCGCATATTACGCACTTAATTCCGTACACGATAATTATGTACTGATCTTCCATCAAATAATAATAATGTACACACTTATTTCTACTTAACGTTCAATCGTACATAACAAAAGTTTGGTACGGCACAATTCTCAATAGTAGTATGTTACACCTACACGTTAAGTAGAAGGTATACCTATCTATATATTATACACATTTATAAGAATTATATATTGTCAATGGTTTCGAACAGGATTCAAACGAATATCCTGCCAAAGAACGTGACACTATTGGTGAGGAGACGATGATGGCATCCTACTCGGAATCAACAAAGGGAGAGATGTTGGTAGTATTGAGGATGATAACGTTGGTACTGCAGAAGGGTAGGAAGACGGTCGAGAGGATGAAAAAATAGTGGGTATGGTGGATAGCGAGGATGATGGTAATAATGAAGGGTGTGAGGAAGGAGATAAGGATGGAGATAAGGATGGTAATAAGGAAGGTGACAAAGAACCAGTGACAGAGGGTGAATAGGTGGGTCTACTGGTGGGAATGTTGGAGGGTATGGAAGATGACATGGCGGTAGGATCACTGGAGGGAACCGCCGAACTGACATCGGTGGGAGGTACGGAAGGAGCACTGGATGCCACACCACTCGGCGCTATCGTGGGGAGAGAGGACAATGTTGGAAACAGAGACGATGCCTCCGTGGGCAGGGAGGAAGGAACGACACTCGGTTCCACGGATGGAAATTCGGTAGGAGAGGATGTGGGGTAGCAATTGGGTACCACATAATACACGCATCGTTCAAAGAAGGCTTGGCAGACATCATAGGTACAGTCATCTCCATCATCGCACAGGAGGGTGGGAGAATAATGACAAGTACCCTCCACACAAGTCTCCACTCCATCACAAAATCTACCATTGTCACAATCTGAATCTTCCACACAAGCTGTACTTGGAAGTGTTGATGGATAATCTGTGGGAGATGTGGAGGAGATCATCGTTGGTAAGGAGGATGGTTCTTCGGAATCAAAGGTAGTCGGAGACAAGGAGGGTGACATTGTGGGTTCTCCAGAATCCACCATCGATGGTGCATGGGAAGGTTGGGAGGATGGGAAATCCGCCTGTGAAGGTTCCAAACTCGGAGATGCACATTCGGGAGCCTCTTCGTAAACGCATATATCTTGTTCTTCATTACAGCTGTCCAGTGTGCAAACATCATCATCCTCACATGGACCTTCCGATGCTTTCATACAGACATGGTTGGAGCATATCTCTTCTCCATCGCAAAATAAACCATTGTCGCAATCGGAATTCGTCTCGCAACATCCAGGAATTGGAATGTGTGTACATGTTTGGTCTCCTTCATGGCATATATCTTCCGTGCAAATATCCCCATCATCACATGGTGATACAGTCGATGGTACACATCCATATCCATCACATGATTCGATACCATCGCAAAATAATCCATTGTCACACTCTGAGTTATCCACACAGCATAGATGTGACGCACATACATCGGAACACCTTCTACTACTCAATATGTCCAACATAGCATCCTTGGAACCTACTGCAAACCCATTTTCTGCCGAATCTATAATTTCATGCATTATGTACCCTTCACTTGAATGACTTGCACCTATGTTATGACCTAACTCATGGGCTATCAGGACAGCTCTGACATTGGCACTTCCAGTGAACGTCACATGATTGACTCCATACATGTACGATTGACAAACTGCTTGTTTCCAGGAACATCCAACTTCGCCACCTTGAAAGTCGGTCCCTGAAAACAACGCCATTGAATCTCTCTTGATAGGTTGTCGATGTTCGATCCAATAGTCTCGTACTCTATGTATCGCACCCTCTTCACATTCATCGCAACCAGATATTCGTAAATTCACAATGGAGGTATAGGGATCCACTTTGGAATCGCAATATCCTTCTAAATGAGAAAGGACTATCTTGATACATACTCCTGGTTGTTCAAACTTGTGATTTACTGCTGCTACGAGACTTACCACTTCGTCCACGGCAGCTTCTTCCGTCCCCCCAACTTTCGCACAAAAGGAGGATTCATACGCTACTGCTAGCTCCACAACATAATATTCCTGACATTCGTTCGTTTGTTCCGTTAGTTTCCGTCCATTGGGACGGAAGTAACTTTCAAATCGAGAAAAAAAATTATGTGCCATGGAGGTTCCATTATGAATTGTTTTTTCTGAATATTTAAATTTTCGATTTAGTTCCTCATAATCGATATCCTCTTCCTTTATCATGGCATATATTCCTGGTAATATGGGTGCTATTTCAGTATTCCTACCATTCTTTTTATTGGTTGTACTTATTCGTTTAATGGGACCCTCTTTTGATTTTGTGACCAACAGAAACTCCTCTTCGTCATTCCTGGAATAGACATTGACAGTGGGAATTTCTTTCTCCACATCATTAAATGTATATGTAGCATCGTTTGTAAATATAGAAATAGGTTCCAAACCTTCCAGAGAGAATTCTTGATCTTGCGTTTTGAACGAATTATCATCATTGGACATAGGTTGAATGGTAATTATGGCATCTGACTTTAAATTATAGTTTTCTCTAAAATCGATAATTCTATCATCTAGGATCGATGTTTCAAGCTTTCCAATAAACGAGCTATTTGTCACATTATTATTTGGATTGAATATTTTCGATGGACCACTTGAAACTGCAATGTCTTTCTGTATGTGATCGGCATAATCCTCACTTTCTTTCCAGGAATTCAATAATGTTTCATGTTCGTTCTGATTCCTAGTACTCGATTTGTCCGAACGAAGTGGTTCCAAATCCTGATTTGGAAGGAAAATGTTTCCGTTCTTTCCAAAAGTGCAAGTATCGACAAGTAATAGCTTGAGTATTTTTTTCATTGGAAAACATCAAAATGCAAATGAAAAAAATTAAAATCACCAGATTTTACTCACCCAATCAACTTTCCTTCCTTCTGTGAACGAAAGTTTGGCTATGACTAGCATGGTGATGAATAATAACTTTTGAAGTCCTCCTGTCATTTTGATTATTTTGGAAGTTTATAGAATTTTATGATCATTCTGATCTCCGTGACGAAGGATGGGAGCTGATGTCAAAGTTTGTTGATTAGTGAATGGATAATACTTGATTATCATCAATGTGACACATGGCAAGACATGATAGTTACAAAAATAACATGAAGAAAATAGTTTCTTGTCTTGCGATTGTTGAAAAAAATCTCAGGCACTAATCTCAACTCATTCACATGTAACATACATAAATAATATGATTTTTTTATCAAGAGTTACTCAATCCCAAATTTATTTTAATTAGGTGAGACATATGACTTGTGTACGTAAGTCTTCGTTGCGAATCCTTGAGAATATTGGCAAGTGAAATAAAAAAATTAGTAGCAGCAATATAGGAATATGCATTTCGTTGTAACAATCCTTTCTATATAAATTTTATAAACGTCTATGCTTTTTCTAATATCTTACATTGACGTTAGGAATATCAGTGAATTAAGTGTTACTTAGAAGGAATGGAAATAGGACTATGTAATGGAAGACTTTTTCGCAAAAGATAGACATTAATTATTTTGATTCATTAGGGATTAAACATAAGGGAGAAACACTTATTCCAATAAGTATTGCACAATGAAAGACTAAATAAAAAAGAGATTTTTTGCGAGTCACGAATCAAAATTTTGAACGAAACCACAATCTTCGTGGTTTATTGGCTGAGCAATTGAGTGTGAAGTAGGATTACTGGATAGAAGGATATGTACGACGTACGTACAAAACCTATTTTCCGTCTAAAGTAAGATTGCTAAACATAGGAATGATTTAGACAAACAACAAACTAATGATTTCTCATCCTGCAGGTGTGAGATGTTCATCCCGGATTGCTTCTACAAAGTTTTCATTGGTCAATGTTTTTGGACCGGTCGGTGAGTTCTCGTGGGAAAGAATTTTTGTGCTTTCAAAAGGATTTACCACTAGTATGGTATCACGAAGGCGAGAGAAATGATCTGGATCTTTGTCTTCTTTGCTGAATAGGTCAGCAATATTTATATCACCACAAACATGTTCAATACTAGCAATTATATTTTGGCTTTCTCAAATCGCATTTTCTTGGATTTGAAGGTATCGGATGCCTTTCGTTGTGAGATTTTTACTCCACAAGGCACAGGCCATATTATCATTATAAATGGTAGTTTTTTCATGAAGCAGTTCCTGCTCTAATTGAAGGTCATGAATGTGTAAAATATCTTTTACATATTCATTGTGATGGTTTGACGTTTGGAAGTCCAGTGGACTGGGCCTAGTAGTAGGGTGATAACGTGGCCAGAGGTTGATCTGAACATAAACAGGGGTAACTCCGGTAGGTATTGACCAAGTTTCGGCTTGGATTGGTCTTGCGGACCCCAGTTTGCATCAGACAGTCCATGTAGTTTATCTGTTCCTAGTGGAAAATGAACATAGTTGGTAAGTCTTGCTGTGGTATTGCTGTCGAAAGATATTCCTTTACTTTTGGATCCTTTCAGATGTTTAATTGCATGTTTTGCGGATGTGTTATGTGTTCATCATTTGGAGAATTTCTATGTTTGGAGAGCATATTGGTTATTGTTGATAGATAAGGTAGCGTACTCTGACTTAATCATAAGAGTGATCCAACAAGTCTCTGATACTGATTTCTTCTTATGCATTTGAGAAGAAAAGATACAGCCTCCAAATTATTTACAATAGCAATGCAGAATTTACAATTGGAATGTGGGCCAGAGGACACCCTTCTAAGTGCCACTAGTCACTCTTGTCAAGGGCCTACCCACCCGTATACAATCATTCAACGTCAAATCTTCTTCGGCCTTCAGTGGATGTATCTTGCAAGCTAAGCACTCCAGATAATTGCATTTAGTGACTTCTATAATGATTCCTATTGGTGTACGAGGCGGATTTGGACTAACTTCCTTCATCTTTGCATGTATTGCCCCCATTTCATTTGTTTCAGCTTTTTGTTTCCTATGTTGAATAATCTTATTCTTTTTTTTCTTCGCCATTTCATAATTATTTGGCTGTGGAATTTCAAACGCTTCCTCTTTAGGTATTTCCTTAAATTTATCCGCAACAAGGTCTTGGGTAGGGCACTCCGTTTGATTGCTTGATTCATCATCCGTTAGCAAGAGTTGGGTTAAACACATGGATAACTTCAATTGGTTGACCTCAGGAGGTCTCCCCACCAAGCTTGTCTTATTCTTATTACGAGTCTTTTCGTTTTCATCTCTTTCAGTTAACAATTCGCAATGTCTACACAGAGGACACAAGAGAGCTTGATATATGAAAGTTTAGAAAACACTTCCGAAAGTGAGTCTGAGATAACGATTGGACTTCAGGATGATCATATGGATCTTCATGCATACATGGAAATGCAACAAAATCAGAAACCAACAAGACGACGGAAAATGCTGAGAAGACTTATCAATTCTCAATCTCAACTAAGTCTGAGTACGGAATGTGAGGAAGTGGCAGCATTATCGCTAATTAAAACAAATCCATTAATGATGAATAGAAGAGAGTATGATGATGGGTCGAATGAATTGTGGCCTTGTGAGAAACCGGGACGAAGGAAAGAGATAAGGTCGGCGAAGGTTAAAGCGATTTTAAATGAAATTGAATCTCGTGGAACGTCGAATGAAAGCAGCGAGGACACCTATCAACTATGCGTGCTTGAAGAAATATCTCTTGACGAGCCTTGTAGCGAGAAGTTTTCACTACATGTTGAAAGTGGTCAATCTACCATCCAAAATGAGAAAGGTGATGCAAATAAATTGTGTGAGAAAAGAAAGGTAACAAGACTGCAAACATGTATTTCAAAAGAGGGTTGGCCCAAGTGTAATGTTGGGGACATGAAGACTTTGAGAGCAATAGGAAAGAGTAATGCAATTAACGAAGTTCCTTCCAATTCGTTTCTAACAATGATTAAACAATGCAAACAAACAATACAAAAAGCAATATACATTGTGGATGACCAAAAATTGAATACGAGAAGTGAGCTGATGAATACGATACCGTGGAGAGATGCTAACACAGTTAGAGGAGGGAGTGGAGGCAAGGTGAACAAGAACATATTCTTGAGTCAACTAAATGACATCGACGAAGCGTGTCTTCAACAACGTGCGCACGGGCATGTTGCGAAGACAAGGGATCGGGACCTCTTTCGTTGGCTCAAGCAACAAACAAATGCGTCAGAAGCGGTACCTCAAGTGCAACCAAAACAGAATAGACAGATCAAGTGTGCATGCAATACATCGAACTATGAAAACTTATCTTGTGAAATGAATTATGAGATTGAAAAAAGGAAAAAACTTACCAAAAGTAATAGTGGACCGAGCCCTAATAAGATATTGAGGTGGGCCAGCGTGACATCAAGGTTTGGCACCCATTTGATTGGAGAACCAAAAATTTCGAAAGAGAGAGAGATGGAATCAAATAATGTGAAACGAGAAATGACATCATGTGTAACCGTACATACGGGTAACGAACGTCAGTCAACAACTACAAACGGGATTCAAAATGAACATGGGAACGGGACTCAAGATACAATCCAAAAAAAGATCAACGTGTGTATACAAAAACTTTTTAATAAAAATAAATTAGGGTCCTAAGATTTGGGCCAGTGTATATACGAGACCTCTACTGGTATGTCTCGTGTATCTACACTTAAAATAAAAAATATTTGCAATTGCAATCTTTCAGTTAACAATATCTCCTCTTCTGTATTATCACCACCACCTGCATTAACTTGGTCATCACTCTCAGGGGGTGACTCATTGAAGAACTTTTTCCAATCAGGACCGTCCACATGAAAATTTTCGCTATTGAGCATGTTTTGGACAGGATTTTTTCCATCATTTGCATGAAGTTCTTAATGCTCAAAGCTTTCATTATTTGAAGGGACTAGGTGTCAGAATCGTCACTGCCGTCGTGGCTTTGTATGTTTTCATATACAGTGCTGGTTACGCTACTCAAGGATACATCAATAGATCTATCATCTTTTCTTTCGCAATTATGATGCAGATTTTGAACATTTGGAACTGTCTTCTGCTCTAATCCACAAGTTTCCATAAAGGTTATTTCCTCTTCTGATTCATCCATTGAGTCATTCATGCTCACTTTTTTGTTTTTCCAAGTCCCCAATTTTGTCACAAACCCCTTTTTCATCTTCTCGATCATTGCTTCGTTTGATTGGGTAAGCTGTTTTGGCCCTTGGCATTGATCACGTAGAGTGCAATTTGGTGGTGGTGGTAAGTCATCATCATCATATTCTTTTCCAGATGATTCCACACATGCTTTATTCTTATCTACCTCACCTTGTCCATGTTCACACTCGATTAAATGATTTTTTTTTCGTTTGAAACTTTTGATGCTCCTAGGGCAATCGCTGCAATTTTGTCGCCTTTCCTACTCCATTATTTTGTATGGAAATTGGATCATACGCATCATTTTATGTATTGAAGATTTCTGTAGTCACTTCCTCGATATCCGTCAGTGCATTATTGCTAACAGGGTCGTTTCGGCTTGTCCAATTCTGCTTGATGCTTTCATCTGCATCTCTTTTCATATTATAATTCACTTTTTCCCATAGTATACTTGTATCATTTGTGTCTGAATCTCCACCACATCTCACATTAATATTGCTTTCTTTCAACATATCTAGGTCTATCATAATCTTGATATATTCTTCTGGTTGGAGTGATGAAATAACCAAATTCTTGTCATTATTTTTATGTTATTCGCATTATTAAGTATATTTTCATATAAATCATCAGGTAGACAAGTGTAGTTCAATGAGCCAGAGACAAATCCGCAATCATCCAATAGACTTGTTTGCTTAAAGTGCAGTTTTACTTTCCAAAAGTCTTGTACGTTAAGCCATTTCCTTATATCATTTCTTTTGATATTTGACTCAATTCTATGTGGTAATACCCTATCTTTAAATAGAGGGAGGTTGCATACGTTAAACCTTCTACTTTTTGTGGCAAATCCTGTACCCGGGGGATTGGATAAGGTTTATGTTTAATTTGTTTTTAATTCGCAAAAATCGGAAATAAAACGTACGATTTGATCCTTTTTTGGAATTATAAACATAGGTACACTCCATTCTAAACGGTTTACACGTCTGAGAACACCTACTTTGCAAAAAAATTCAACTTCTTTACGTAATGTTTTTTGTAGCATTTAGGTAGCGCAAATTGGCGCGAGTGATACGGCGTAGTGCCAGCTTTTAATTGCCTGTCCACTTGCCCAGCTTTCCGTCGAACATCCATTTGAATTTATTTAGAAGGTCATATAGGCATTTCTCGTTTAATTTAGGTCAAATGTGTACATTCTTGTACAATTTCACTTAGATTGGCTTACTTGTATTTTGCATCTAAAATATATTAAAGTCACAAATCGTCAGCTTGAAGTGTGTAGCTTTCTTCAATAGTGTAGTTGAAGTTATTTGCGCTTTGAGGTTTCTTCATTAAAGTTGAAACATCGTTCCAAGAAATCAACTGATTATTGAAATCTAAAGAAATCCCAACTTTCTGAAGAAAGTGACGTCCTAAAATTACATCATAATTAGAAACTTTCGGAACAACGAACAAAATTTGCTTAAACGACGCAGTCGGATTTTATTCAGGTAAAGAAAATTCTGCATAATACTTAGAGTTGGTCGCAAACGTACCCGCCAGAATGTGCCAAGTAGCGGCTTGTGCTGGAATTATTTTTTCTTTCTTTGTGAATTCTTTTGAAATTATAGATTTACTAGCTCCTAAATTTAATAAAATCTTTATTTCTTTAGTAGGTTCATCAAACGCACCTGTTTTAATATGCATCTGTTGCCAGGTGCTTCAAGTTCAACTGTGAAGGCGAAGGTCGGAAGTAAGTCTCTGTGTCTTGTAGGTACATATTAAATTTCTTGGACCCGCAAAGACACAGAGAGTGTTTCCAGAGTGTCAATCGTAAACACTTATTTTTTCTTACGGATGCGCGGATGATTAGTTTCTCGCACACAGTGTCCATGTTAGAAAAAGATGGGGATAGAACAATGTGTGGAAGAATATGTATCCACTTAACATTCGAGGTAGAAGCCTCAATCTACAGCAAGGACATTATCCCAGGATACGACCTCTTCATGTGTGATAGTGGATTTTTTACATACCCATAATAGGAGAATGAACCAGGAAATGAGGGAAGTTTTTTTTTGTTCCAAACAATCAAAATCAACCAACAAATCAACAATCAAATCCACCAAATAATAGAACAACGAACCCTAATCCTAATCGCCCATGCCCCCAATAAGTCCATCAGCTCCACTCCTGATAAACAGCAGATGGTAGTAACACAAAGGAACTTGTTATGGACAAAACAACCCAGGAGGAGGGAAATAGAGGAGCAAGAGGTGCACAAACCAATGGAAATTGATAATGTTGGTCCATTGATCAGGAAGTATCATGGACCCATCCCTAACCCTACCAATTTTTTGAAACCTCCCCTTATGACCTTGAAAAAGACTGCCCCACAGCTGTCCAATTTATGCATGGTTTGGAGGAAGATATTTCTTTGGGTGATTTGAGTCCTGACATCAAAGAAATGTTCAATTATGATATTGGACTCAAAAAATGTGATCGAAAAATGTTTTTTTGATCATGTTCGGGCTTTTATTTTTTATTGCCTTTCCAACTTCAAACTATACAAATCAATGTAGTTGAATTATTTACATTTATCACCAGTGTCACTATTAGATATTGTGAGTAGAGTGTACAGTGCAAGTGTCTAATACGGCTGTGGACCCCCATATAAAACGAGTATAGGCCAGTTTCTGGTAGAAGTGTAAATTTTGAATGCGAAGTCATGTTTGTATTATATTGTCATTATTTCGTGTAAAGTTCTACTTATAATTAAGTACAATAATAGATTGTTATTTTCCGGAGGTTATTATTTCCTGTAAAGTTCTACTTATAATTAAGTACAATAATATATATCTTTATAAGGAATTTGGGCAGTTTCTGCTGCCTAATTTATGGTATATATACTACATCTCCAAATTACGTAGGTTGGTCTAAAAAAACATCATTCATTCACGATATGTTTTGAAGTGTGGA
>Ga0209092_10005548_pt1 | contig 10211 bp, 6 predicted proteins | sample FraStrMetagenome_FD_187446 | JGI IMG/M metagenome (GOLD analysis project Ga0209092, IMG submission 187446) | Marine eukaryotic phytoplankton communities from Arctic Ocean - Fram Strait ARC3M Metagenome (SPAdes) (version 2) | ecosystem: Environmental > Aquatic > Marine > Oceanic | place: Fram... | reverse complement strand
GCTTATATAATGTCTCAACCTGGCGCAGCTAAGCGTGTAGGTAAAATGGCAGAAGTAGCTATGAGACAGTTAGGTGCTAAGGCTATGCCTGGAATGGCTGAAGGCGGTTATGTAAAAGGTTATGCTATAGGCGGTTTAGCCAATCAAGCTGTTCAAGGTTTAACAGGTGTAATGCCTGAACTAGCACAAGGAGATACAACAGCCTTTGAGAACTTTTTAGGAAGACCTTCCTTACCTACACCTGTAAATTCAAATTTACCGATGCCACAAAAGCTACAGCAGTTTGACCCAAATGATCCTAATATGTTAATAGCAAAACCTGCTGTAGAACCTTATCAACCACCTCCTGATTATAGTGGTATGACCTTTGAACAGGCACAAATGAGGCAAACACAAAGAGACATAAAAAGCCCAGAAGAACAAGCGGCAATAAATGCAGCACTGCAGGGAGGTTCTGGTACAGTTAAACCTGATGAAGAAGGTAAGACAGAGGCAGTAGTAAATACTACACCTGATAATATAGCAGGATTGGTACAAAAATCAATTCAAGACCCTACATCAATGACAACCAAAACAGAAGTTGAAACTATGTCTGATGCAGACAAGGCTTCTGGTACTATAGCGGCAGGTACAGGTGAGCAGGGTGTTACTACAGATGCTACATCTACAACAGCCGAGGCAGGTACACCTGTAACAGCACCAACTAAAACAGAAGCGGCTACAGTAGACCCAACAAAAGCTACACCTGCAGTAACTGAAGCAACAGAGTCTTTAGATGCGGCAGTAGGTAAAGTATCTGAGGGTGCTAAAGTAGAAGCGGCTAGTCAAGACCCAGAGAAACTAGCTGCATTAGGTCTTGATGTAGCACAAATAGATGAAGCTCAAACAGTAGATGCGCCTGATCCTCGTACTGTACAAGAGGGTGAAATGATTGACGGTTCTACTGTCGATATGGATCGTGTTAGAACAGAGGTTAACTTTGAAGCTGTAACTGGTGCGCCTTCTACAGATGCTACAGTACAGGGACAACTTACAGGCTTGATGGCTGACTTTGAAGGTAAGTCTCCTCCTGCTTGGGCGGCAGGTGCTATGCGTAATGCAGCAGCGGCTATGGCGGCTCGTGGTTTGTCTTCCTCTTCTATGGCAGGACAAGCAATGATACAGACTGCTATGGAAGCGGCTCTACCTATAGCACAAATGGATTCACAGACATTTGCTAAGTTTGAAGCGCAGAACTTATCTAATCGTCAACAGACAGCTATGTTTGCCGCAGAGAAACGTGCAGAGTTTTTAGGGTTAGAGTTTAATCAAGAGTTTCAATCTCGTGTTGCTAACGCAGCTAAGATATCTGATATAGCTAATATGAACTTTAGTGCTGAACAGTCTATAGCATTAGAAAATGCACGTATGGCACAAACAGTAGACTTAACAAACTTAAATGCTACTAACGCTAAGGTTATGGCTGATGCCGCTGCAATGTCTCAAGCAGACATGGCTAACCTAAATAACCGTCAACAAGCGGCAATACAAAATGCACAGAACTTTATGCAGATGGATATGGCTAATTTAAGTAATGAACAACAGACTAGCATGTTTAAAGTACAAGCTAATATTAATGCCATGATGTCTGATACAGCAGCAGAGAATGCCGCTAAACAGTTTAACGCTTCTAGCGAAAATCAGACTAACCAGTTCTTTGCAGATCTAAGTAGCCGTGTACAACAGTTTAACTCTGATCAAGAGTCTAGCATGAACAAGTTTAATGCAGGAGAAGCTAACGCTCTTAGTCAGTTTAACTCTGCACAACTTAATATGAGAGATCAGTTCAACGCTACAAACAGATTGGTTATAGCACAGGCTAATGCTAAGTGGGCGCAGGAAACTACTACTGCAGAGAATGCCGCTATCAATGAAGCTAACAGAGCAGACGCTGTTGTCGCTAATCAGTTTACACAATTAGGCTACAATGCTACAATACAAACATACAGGGACTTAATGAGCTTTGCAAATACTACGTCTAATAATAACGCAGATCGTGCTACTTCTATTATGGTTGCTAACATTGCTGCAGACGCTTCTAAATATGGTTCTGATGCGGCTGCAAACCAAGCAGCAGCTGAAGCCAAGTCAGAAAAAGATTCGGCTTTTTGGGGCGCTGTTGGTGGCTTCTTTAGTTCTTTCTAATTATATAGGTACAATAGACATGAATAACAAATATAGATACTCCTTAGATTTAGACACCTATGTAGACCGTGATATAGAGACGGATAATGAAGGTGTAACTTCTGCTATTATGGGTAAAAAGACAAATGTAGTTGCTCCTGAAGAGTCTGATTATAGTAGGTTTCGTAAAGACTTTGCTACAAAGATAAAGAATGCTTACAGTGATTATGAAGAGTTCTCTAAGTTATTTGCTACTAATTATGTACCCGTAGATAGAGATGAAGTTAATTCACATGTAGATAAGCTTATGCCTACAAAAGATAAAGTTAGTTCTGTAGGTCATACCTCAGAAGAGTTGGTAGATATAAAAACCCAAGTAGAGAGTGCTATTGAATTAGAAGAAGAACCTACAGGTATCATGACTAAACCTAAAGCTAGACCTAACAGTGTTATTACACAAGGGTTATTAAACAGAATAGCTATAGGAGAAGGTGCAGATCCTAAAAAACTACAAAACCAAGCTAAGCATGGCATAGGAACTACTGAATATGATATGGTTTATAATTATGGAGACACATTAAAACCTAATAAACCTATAACAGAGATGAAGTTGTCCGAGTTAGCGGCCTACCAAAAAAAGTTAATTAATGCAACTAGAGGTTCAATAAAAGGAACTACACCAGCATCTAAAGGTACAAGTGCTGTAGGTAAATATCAAGTTGTACACACATCTTTATTCGGTGCAGGTGGTACTGCTCAATCTCCAAAGAAAAACTCTTGGGCAGATAAGTTAAATCTAAATGCTGATACTATATACTCTCCAAAAGTACAAGAAGATATTGGTAGATTAATATTAAGAGAGGCAGGTTATGATAATTGGTTAGCAGGAAACAAGTCAGAAAAAAGTATGTTAAAAGATTTAGCAGGTAAGTGGGCTTCTATAGAAGGAAGTACTGCTAATCAGGGTACATCATCTACAAGTATAAAAGACTTAGAACCTTTCTTATCGCAGGTTAGACCATAATGTTTGGATTACCACTAGAATTAATTACAATGCTTTTCTCTACTGTCTTAGGTGGAGTTATGTCCATCTGGGGTCAAAGCAATAAAGCTAAAGCAGAACAACAGAAAGCCCTTGTAGGCGCAGTCAGTGATGCAAGAGAGCATGGCAGTAAAGATAAACACTTTGCTTGGACACGTAGGATCATAGCTTTATCTGCAGTAGGCTCTATTATTGTATTGCCAAAGTTAGTAGCAGTATGGTATCCTGACGTAAGCGTAATCGTTGGTTATACAGAAGTACAGGGTGGCCTCCTTAACTGGCTCTTAGGCGCACCAGATGCAATACATTGGAAAGCAGCTCGTGGCTTCGTTATCACTCCTCTAGACACACATATCGTTTCAGCCATCGTAGGCTTATACTTCGGTGCAGGATTTACAAAGTAAGGTTAATAAAATGGCAGATCTATTTCAAGCCCCTATTCCTGGGCAATCTTTAACAGATGAACCTAAGAATGCTCCGTGGGAAAACCCCTCAGAGATGAGTACTGTAGAAGAAGTTGTAACACACTATATCGAGAAACTAAATAGAGATGAAGTTATAGATGACTTAGCTCTTATATTCGAACTAGGTGGAAGCTTACAAGAAATAACAGAGACTATGATGATTATGGGTACTATGAATGGTTTGCACACTGTAGATGCACAGATGTTAGCAGGTCCTATGATAGGAGCTTACATTAAAGCTATAATGTCAGAGCAGGGTATTGAAGTAAAAGAGACTGACATAGATGAAAACAAAATACGTACTGAAAAGCAGAAGAAGCGTTTAGATGCTATCTATGTAGATGCTATACAAAAGAGCTTAAAGAATGGCGATGATGAAGGTACTGAAATGTTACGACAGATGCAGGATGCTAACATGGATGATGAACCTATGGCTGAAGAGCCTATGGTAGAAGAAGAAACAATAGAAGAGCCTATGGTTGAACAACCTGCAGGTCTTATGGCAAGAGGTATGGTGTAATGGGTTTTGATGGTCAAGCATTCTTTCAGAGTTACCTTGAGGGTAAAACAAAGCAGAGAACAAAATACAAAGATAAAGCTACTGATGAGCTTGATAGACTAGAGAAGTCTAGACCTCAGTTAATTGCTTTAGCTAAAAAGAAGGATGAACTTAAGGGTGCAGCTAGAACTACCGTAAGCCGTCTAGAGTCTTATGGTGCTACACCTGACATGATTAAGGCAGCAGTAGCAGAAGGTCCTACAGGCTTAACAGACTTAGAGACTGCTTTATCAAAGGTAGTAGCTAATAAAGGTTTAGAATTTACTAAGGCTAATGTAGATGCTATTGCAGGTATTACTTTGGATGCTAAACTTACAAACGTATCTGTTGATGCTTTAATAGATCAGACGTATGGTGGTGCAATAGACTATAAGCTTGGCGACTATGAAGGCGCTCAGGATCTTAACTGGTGGCAGAAGCTATCAGGTGAAGGTGCAATGGCTAGTATGCGTAAAGAGTTAGATAAAACAGCCGTATATGATGGCAAGAGTTTGTTTGACTTAGATGATTATGCTAATTCTGCTGCATACAATCAAGTGGGTGGTGAGTCTTTCTTAACATATAATCAGCCTAAGTTCTTTGGTGTAGGTAATGTAGGTAACGCTCGTATCGAAATACAAACAGTATTAGGTGATAATAATGCTTTAAATACAAATTTATCTCAAGCTAAAAAACTTAGAGATGACATTGAATTAACAGAGTCTAATTTAAAAGCTACGACAGACGCATCTCAAAGAAAAGAATCACAAAAAGTCTTAACTAAACTAAAGTTAGAATTAGACGCAAACTTAGTACAACGTAAAGGCATTCTTGATAGAGAAGTTAAACCCTTCCTAGACACTCAAGTTGCTGGATATTATGAAGATACTTATATGGATCTTATGGGTACTTCTATTGACGGTTATGTTGGATTGCCAGGATACCATAACAGCTTCCGTAGTGGTGTTGTTGAATCAGGTATTCCAGATTTTGTAACTAATACTACATCTACTTTTAATAAAGAATTACAAGAGAATGGTAGAACACTATTAGATAATAGTCTAGAAGTAAAAGATAATGATGGTAACTTTATAAAAAGAAACTCAGATACAACATTAGTTCCTCTAGATGAATCACAAGGTTTATATATGTTTAAAGCTTCCAATGGAGATGTACATATATATGATTTTAATGAAGATGAAATATTCTCTGTAAATAATACTAATGAATATTTAAGTGTGCCTAATATACCTACAAATATCATTGACGCTGTGAATAAGTTTTCAGGGATAAAAGCATCTGTAGATAAACCTGAAGTTACTGCAATGAAAGTTGCTATGGCAGAAATCACGTATGCAGAATGGTTTGCTCTTATAGAAAAAATGAATAAAGCAAAAGGTAAAAATGCTAAAGCTGTTAAGACAAAAATTACTAAAGAGTTAAAAGAAAAAGGGCTACCTCTAACTGCCCAAGAGATGGAAGATATAGGAGGTAAAGACCTGTTTAAATCTGCTACTGAAGTTGTTACTGAGAGCGAACCTTTTGTACCTCGAAGAAAAAGAAAAAATATAGGTGATAACTAATGGCTGATTTAAGTAAGGCTCAACAATTATTTGATAGAACATATGGAAATACTGCTGAGCAAACAGATGAACAAAAAGAAAAAGATCAGAAAACAGCAGCTCAGTTATTATATGAAAGAACATATGGTAAGGCTACAACTGACGTACAAGACAATACTTTTGTAGACTTTGACGTACCAGAAGAATCTGTTGAGAGAGACTATGGCTTTGATGATGAAACAAGTCTAAAGAAGTCAGATCTAAAACAGGGTAGATTTGCAGACGACATACGTACCTACATGTTAGAACGTTTTGGTGATCAGTATAGGTTTGGTGGCGATAAAGATAACAACTTAGTTGTAGAAGACTTTATGGATCACATGAGGGCTTTCAATACTAATACAGTTAATACTGCAGGTGAAGCACGTTTTGTATATAAAGCAAACAATAGAACTAAGCAGATAGCAAAGAATGCATATGAGTTGTATGACAATACAGGTAATGTATTTGTTAATGATGGGCTTATGGGTGCTGTTGATGGGGTTAAAGACTACATATTCTCAGCTGCATCAGATCCTACAAACTATTTAGGTCTTATTACAGGTGGTACAGCTAAAGCTACAGCACTAGGCGTTACAGCCGCATCTAAACAAGCAATTAAGTTAGCTGTTGCTAAAGCTACTAAAGAAGCTCTTGAGAAAGGTTTGTCAAAGAAAGCCGCAGATAAGATAGGTAAAGAAGCAGGGCAAAAAGCTTTTGATATCTCTGTTAAGTCTGGGTTTAGTAAACAAACAGCCCAGAGACATATGACTGCAGCAGCTAAACGTGAGCGTGGTTTGTATAGACGTAGAGCTTTCTTGGAAGCAGAACAAGCGGCAAAGAAGGAACTAAAAGATGCAGCGACTAAGAAGTCTGTTTATGCTACAGGTGGATTAGACGCTTCTTTTGCTGCACTACAGGATGCACAGATACAGTCTTTAATGATTGATGTAGGACAACAGGATAAATATAATATAACTCAGACTGCGTTTAGTTCTCTGTTAGGTTCAGTAGGCGCAGGAGCGCAGATAATAGCAGGTAAAGGCAAGGGTAAGTCAGGGCTAGACCAATTGGGTATTACAGGTGAGATAGACAGACTACGTGCTGATAGAATGCCTAGAGAGATGCCTAAGATAAAGAAGGCAGAAGCAAAGAAGATTGCAGAAGATATAAAAAAGAATGTTAAGTCTTGGAGAGATAAAGTAGAAGATGGTCGAACTAAGTTTGGTTCACAGGCTACAGATACAAGTGTCTTTCATGATATTATATTAGGTGCGGACGGTAAGGGTTTAAACTCAGGTCTAGTGCATCAGTTATCTAAGCAAGGAATAAAGATACCCAAGAATAGAACAGTATCAGATCTATTATCTAATGTTGTACCTATGTTGCCCAGTAAAGAGTTAGCTGAAATAAATGATATGCTTAAAATGACAGGTGTAACACTAGGTGATGCTACAGGTTCAAGACAGAACTTAGGTGACTTAGTTGCTTACGAAGCTAGTCGTGGTGGTCAAGTACTAAACGTTATGAGTCAGGCTTCTAAAGTATTGAATGCTACACTACTACACGGTGAAGATGTACTTACAGATGAAACACAAAGTATTCTTGCTAAAGAGGCTGATAAAGTTAAGAAGAGTAGACCCTTTTCTTATGGTCAAAACTTATGGAGGCGTATGCTTGTTTCATCTCCTGCTACTACTGCAATCAACGTTGCTGGCTTTACTCAGTACTTTACTATGTCTACACTAGCTGACACACTCAATGGTGGAGCGCACATGATTGCTGGAACAGTTGTACCTGGTCAGCGTGGTAAGGAGTTACGCCGTAGAGGACAAATATATATGAAGGTACAGCAACAAAAGATGCGAAACCTTTTAGATCCTTATACTACACATGACGCATATATGGAGTTTCTAGAGAATAATGATGATATAAGTAAAGTATTATTTGAGACATATACAGGTGGTGTTGAACGTACTGGAAAACGTTACAATGTAGATACTGAATCAGGTTTTGGTATGGTAGCAGAAACTGTAGCAGAAGGTGCAGCTAAGATAACAGGTGTTCGTATACAGGATAGCTTTACTAAGTCTCAAATGTTTATGGGTGAACTAGATAAGTATCTAAGACTTAAGCATGATAAATCTCTATGGGATGTAATAAAGAGTGGTGATACTGCACTTATTGATGATGATGTTCAGGGTGCAGCCCTAGATGGTACACTGAGATCTGTGTTTGCTAAAGACTATACTAAAGATAAGTATCTTTTATCTGAAGTAGCTAAGGGTGTTGAAAAAGTATCTAACATACCTATCATAGGTACTGTTATACCCTTTGGTAGATTTATGAATAACGTTGTAGCTACTTCCTATGACTTATCTGTAGGTGGGTATATAGGTTTAATGAAGTCTATAGTTAAGAATGATGGTACAATAACTACATCAGCAGAAGCCGCAAGCCGTAGTATAGTAGCTCTTGGTGGTGCAGGTCTTGCTATGCAATACGATGATCAAAGAAGAGCAGATGGTCTAGGTGTCTATGAAGTAGATATCGGCGGTGGGCAAATAGCAGATATGAAAAACACTTTTCCGTTCTCTATGTTCTTAGTTGCAGGTCGTATACTAAATCTACGAAAGAATAATGAAACTATACCACCAGAGTTATCTCAAGAACTAGGTAGACAGTTAGCTATAGGCCAAACAGCTAAGGATGCTGAGTTTGGTAATGACCTAAATGCATTTACTAATTGGGTAACAAACATAGAAGGTGCTGAATATATACTAAATGGTATGGGTTCTGGATTCAGTAAAACTATGGGTAACTTTGCTTCTGGTTTTACTCGCCCCTTAGATGCTGTGAATCAGATGGCAGGTTATATCTCAGGCACAGATACAGCTAAGGATGTTAAACAAGCTTCAGGTGTAGGTATGTTTGTACAAACCTCGACTAAATACGTAGATAACATCATAGAATCTTTCCAAGATGCTATTGATGGTGATGAAGTTAATGGGCGTATAGAAGGTTTAACAGGTGAAGACTTAGCTGTAGGTATACGTGAGGGTAAAGTGTATAACCCTAACCCGTTTGCTAAAGTGTTAGGTTTAAATATAAAACAGAAGCGTACTTCTGCAGAAGAACTATACTCTGTAGCAGAGATGCAACCTTGGACAGTTTCTCAGAGATCAGAAATACCTGCCTATGATGCAGCGTTCAATAAAGTATTAGCTCCTTTGTTAGAACGTGAGGCAACCCTACTATTAGCAGAACCAGGATTTAAAGATGCAGACCTAAACGGTAAACGAACTATGATTAGATCTAGACTTACTGGAATTAGAAATAAAGTATCTACTTATCTAGACGCTGTACCAGATGGAAAAACTGCACTATCTGTCTTACAGAGAAGAGCAGCAACTGCACCTGGAAATAATGATGTTAAAACAGCCGCAGGTAAGTTTATGAAGAAGGAAGGCATGACCGCTAACCCTAAAAAGATGAACTACTATGAAGTAAATAAGTATCTAAACTACATAGAGTACTACAAGGAAGTGTTCGACTAATTACTTTATACCGTGCTTCTTAGCACATTCCTTAGCCCACAGCGAAGCCTCTGTGAGACAATCTTTAGCTTTAACTAGTTCAGGACTGTCCCAGAGGCTTTTGCTTATGTGGATCTTTAGCTTGTGTATCTCGTAAAGTAATATCTCTTCAAAGTGTTCCTGCTTAGAGTCAACGTAATCTCTTGCTTCTTTTTCTAACTTCATAAGCCTTCTTTCATAAACACTTTAACCCACTCTGCACAGATACCACTACGCACAATGTCTTCAATACCAAACTCCACAACAGGAACATTCAACAGATGCTTCTTAGCTAAGTGTATGATCTTATAAAGACCAGACGTTCCTCTTAGATCTGACTGTTGAATGTCGCCGTTAAGCACTATTGTACTGCCTTCGCCTACCCTAGTCAATAACATCTTGATCTCTGGTATCTCAATATTCTGTGCTTCATCTACAATAATAAACGCATTGTCAAAGCTACGTCCACGCATCAACGCTAGTGTAGCAACCTCTATGTTACCACTCTTTAGAGCAGTATCAACAGCCCCCTTACCTAAATGCTTTATAAGCACGTCTAGGACGGGCAACGCCCACGGCTGAGCCTTCTCTTCGAGTGTTCCTGGAAGAAACCCTATGTCTTTACCTACAGCTACGTGAGGACGTGTTATAACGATCTTATCTATATCTTTAGTGATGTACAAATCTGCAGCACAAGTAGCTGTTACATAAGTTTTACCAGTACCAGCAGGACCTAGTATCAGGACTTGTTGGTTTCTTCTTATGGCATCTATTAACTCTTTCTGTTTGTCTGTTCGTGGAAGTATACCTGATGTAACTTTTACTGCT
>Ga0209092_10005546_pt1 | contig 10212 bp, 28 predicted proteins | sample FraStrMetagenome_FD_187446 | JGI IMG/M metagenome (GOLD analysis project Ga0209092, IMG submission 187446) | Marine eukaryotic phytoplankton communities from Arctic Ocean - Fram Strait ARC3M Metagenome (SPAdes) (version 2) | ecosystem: Environmental > Aquatic > Marine > Oceanic | place: Fram... | reverse complement strand
AACCCACCCAATAAAGGGTCGCCATCCAGCTACAAACAAGGACTTGTGTGCTGCCTCTGCTTTATTGACTTCTAACTGGCCTTTAGCAAGCTCTTGTGCGTGCTTTTCTGCCATGGTACTGATGTCATGTGCTAACTGATTCTTTACATCTTTGTCTTCGATAAACTTATCGAGTAGGCCTGTTACTGGCCCTGCTAATGCGCTAAGTACTTGCAACATTCTCTAGTTTCTCCATCAACCGTTCTGCACGGTTACCTACCTGGCGATACCAAAGAGAGTCTCTCCCTTCAACAGCGGCAAGCGCCCAATCACGAGAGTCTAATGCCTTTCTCATGTTTTTAAACTTACTAAGTCTAGGACGTCCGAGGTTGAACATCATATTGACAAGTATTCCCTGCACTTCGTCTGGTAGTCCGTCAAAAGCCCCTGTTCCGTATAGAGTGTTACACTCTGAGATGGCTGTGTTGAGGTCTTTATCGAAGCACTCTGCCACTCTTTCTTCGGTGATAGGGGTTCCAGTTGGTTGGTTATACTCGGGGTCACTTTCAAGTACGAGGTGGCCAACTCCAAATGTCGGATACCCAAGATGGTCGTTATAGATTTCATACTTTACTCCCTCGTCAATCTTTAGTTGTTCAAATACTTCTGTCCTATTCAAATTACTTCTCCTTATGCTGCTAGTACGCTGGCGTATATTGTTAAAAACGGCAAGGCTAAACAGCATACTGCTGTAACCGCGTTGCAGAATATGCACGCGGCCTCATTACTATGTGTCACTACTATGTCTCCTTTGGAAACTTGGGCTGACTGCCCTACTTTAGTCTACTAAAAGGCGAGACTACTTTACCTAGATTGCGTTACGCTTTACTAACTCGTTACGAATCTTTTGTTTGCGAGGCCCACGAGTACTGCTTGAGTTGAAGGCTTCTAATAATTGGTCTGTAGTCGTAGCGTGCATATAAAAGTTCTGAGTTCTATACTTCTTCGCTTGACGATCTACTAGGATTTTGGTTGTTTCTTTAAATTTAACTGGCATTTTGTAGCTCCCGTTGGTATTCTAGTTTAAGGTTTCTTACTAACTCTTCTGCTACGGCTAGGTTGCCTGTTAGCATATACACTTGGTGTGCATCTTCCACGATATAGCGAATAGTCTGGTCGTCTAGTACCTCTTCGCGTAATATTAATCTATTCTTCATCTATTTCTAGCATCCCGTTATCGACTAAGTGTTCAATAGCCGCTGCGATACCTTCTTGCTTTCCTACAGCGTGGCAGCTTACACCGCACCCTATAAGGCAAAACACAAATATCGCTAGTTCTATCATAAATATCTCCGTTTCTTTAATGGGTAACTCCATTTCAGAATAACTATTATACGCAGTTTAAGGTAATGTGTCAAGAACTATCTTATAATTACCCAGTTCTTTTCTTAACTTCTTAATGAGCATTATACCTGAAAAAGAGGATAATGTCAAGGAGAATTTTTGACCATGCCCTAAAAAATATCTTGACATAGCTATCCGTTGGCAGTATAATACTCCCATGAAAAAATATAAAAACAAGCCGTGGACAGAAAGAGAGCGTAAGCATCTTACTCAATATTACCATCATGCGTCTATAGACGAGATGTGCGATATGCTACCAGATAGAACAGAGCAGAGTATTCGCAATCAAGTAAACTACTTAAAGAAACGAGGTATCAGATTTAAATGACACCTTTAGAAACAGCCCTCGTATTCGGAGCACTATTCTTCTGGATACTTACTAGGGACAGGGACGATTGGGATGAATAAATGCAAGTAAAAGTCAGAAACAACAACGTAGAGCAAGCTCTGCGTATTTTTCGTAGAAAAGTAACAGAGAGTAACTTACTCTATCAGTACAAAGAGAAACAACAATACGAGAAGCCCACTACTAAAAAGCAGAGAAAGAAGGCAGCAGCCAAGCAGAGGGAACGTAAAAGGCAAGGGTCAACTAATCCTCCTAAATTATTTTAAGACTTGACTTTCTCCTTAAAAGCCCGTATAATAGCTTTATAAACTGGAGAAACAAATGATTAACGTACAAATTGAAGGCATACTCGACACTAAATACAATCAGTTCATTGATGACTGTGTTACTACTCTATTCCCTACGGATGCTGTTTACGACATCACAATAGTTGTTGGCAAATTCATTGGTGAACCTAATGAGCACCATGCCGGGCTTTGTACAGGCGATGACGTAGAGTGTGTTATCGACATAGCTACACACTGGATTTGTGAAGGCGAAGAGATAGAGTTCTTTCCTCACGAGATAGCGGAAGCAATTGCTCACGAGCTTACACACGCCAAGCAATTCTGTAGAAAGCAGATCAACATGGACAACGATGTATGGACTAACTCTACCACTGTAATCGACTGCTCTTTACTAGAGTACGCTGAGACCCCGTGGGAAGTTGAAGCCTACGGCTTTGAAGACATACTAACCGACCTATACTGGAACGAATAATGACAGGACATGAGATTATATCAACTATACTAGGTTCTGCTGCTGCTGTTATGTTTTTCATAGGAGCGTACGGAGCTGCTAAACAATACCAGAACAAAGGAGAAGGGAATGAGCAAGATAACGACTAAAGAATGTCCTAATTGCGGTAATACCCATCTTATACTACTATCTACCCTTAATCTAAAGCTATGCTGTGATTGTCACACTGAGATACCTTGGTATTTAGATGAAGGACAAAAACCCTTACTTGGCACAGGAGGCTGTAATGACCCCGAATGATATATGTGATTTTAAACGAAAATGGCTGATGGCTAGTTACTACCAGGTCTTCATTCATACCGATATGCGAAACCGTACTAAAGACTGGCTTAAACTTAATGTTCCTAAGCACCTGCATGATGTTAAAACTTTTACAAATGTGGACGAGGATTGTGTTAGATTTGAGAATGGCAAACATTTTGACCAGTTTGCAACTTGGTACAAAGAAAATAGATAACAGCTCTGCCCTAACTACCTTAGGGCCGACCCGAGTATGTCACGAAACTGCTCACCTCCTCTTAAATATTTCTTGACAATCCCCCCTTAAACGCGTATAATACCTTCATAAACTAGAAAAAGGAACAATATTATGCAACTTATTCGAAACGCAATTCAAACACCTGACGGAACTATACTCGAGTCAAAGCATAGACATGATTACCGATCTCATAATGATGCAAACGGCAAAACTTATGTTATTGATGGAGGTTTAGCGTATATCAGAAGCACAATACACGCTGATCAAATCTCTTTAGCACTCTATGATGACGAGCCACACGAAGTACAAGCACAGCATCTTACCTGGGGTACTTATGGTATACGAGGTGACCAACCCCGTAGAGACGTACGCATCGCTGAGATGGAGACCGCACACCTTGAAGCTGTATTAAGAGAGTGCCGCCCTACTGAAGTACTTAAGAATTGTATGATAAAAGAATTGGAGACAAGAAATGACACTACCGTATGAACGCCGCTGGGCTGTAAGCAATACTCGACAGTTTTTGCTAGACATCGGTACAAACGAGAGCTTACCCGAAGAGGTACGCAAAGAAGCATGGAGAAATCTTAAACACTATCCAGGTGAGTACCACATGGAAGAGGCAAGAAAAGCAGCACCTGAATTATTTGGCGACTGGGAAGATATGAAACATGATTAGCTATAGCACAAACATGATGGGGCCGTGGCACACCAGTTGGTATGTTGAAAGAGGTCTTACTCGCAAAGCAACTCGTGTAGTAACAACAGATGTTATTAAAGGATACAGTCCTGGCGATGTGATAGAGTATGACGAGATTACTACTTACTATGCAGGCGGACGTATTGACATTCGGGGTGTTCCTAACGAACCTTGGGGTCTCGAATATAGTCTAGCGGTGATGCACGGTGAGGATTGGAATAAATTTGGAGATTGGCTGCACAATATGCAGACTGAAGAACTGTGGAGTTATGAGAAGCTGATAGAGCACTTTCAGTACTATAACAAAGCAGAGATAAGGTGGGCAGATTGATCTACCTTCGAAGTTTATTATTAGTATGGCTGGCTTTCTCAGTCAAGTTGGATGACGATCTCTATGGGGTGAGATATAGTATGAATTCATTAGCGGGACAAAAGAAGGTGATTACTCTATGAATAAGTGGTGGAGAATCTGGGCTAAATCATTAGGAGAGAAAGTAGGTGAAACTGATAGACAAGCAAACACTGTTGCCGGTATTAGGAGCGTGTGGTGGGTTACACATATGCTTACTTGTTTGGCAATCATACTTAACGCTATAGCCAATCATGGCTGGGGACTAATAGGGCTATGAAACTTAAGAAAGAGTGGGGTGAATGGTTTTGGGTAAGCATAACAGAAGCTGTTATTAGCCCTCGCTTTACAACTAAGTCGGAAGCCTGCTACTGGCTAATACAATTTGAACTAGGGGAAGAAGATGAGCATTGAAAGACCAGACAACTGGGTAGTACTAAAAATAGCTAATAAAGACAATGACGAGATCACCTATAAGGTACTTGCAGGTTGGAGTGGGGGCTACTTAGGAAGCGATGGTTGGAGGCTCAATAGTGGTATTACAGAGGTTGAGATATATGGAGAGCACTATATCTTCCGTGGCTACTCAGGTTCTGAATACTGGTGTCATATGGAGACATACGGCCTCAAAATGAACAATGCAGGCGTCTGGAAGGATATTTCAGAGGCGTTCCCTGACACAGTGTCCTTGATGGATGAGAAAACTAATTGGAGTAAGCTAGTATGAAAGTATGGATGACGAAAACTAAAAACTTTGTAAAAATTGATAAGTGGGATACTTGGTCTATGGATCATACCCTAGCACATATTGTTGTGCCTATGTTGATTCAACTTAAAGCAGACACTCATGGTGCTCCTGTCGTTGCCTTTGAAGATCGTCCTGATGAGCTGATTGGCACTATTCCTCGAAAAGACAAGTGGGAAACCGATGAGTTTCACTTCGAGGCATGGGACTGGGCACTAGACGAGATGATTTTTGCCTTTAGCTCGAAACTTGAAGATAACGACTGGCAGCAGCAGTTTTATAGTGGCAAGACAGACTTCGAGTGGATACCCTTACCGAGTGGGGCAGCGGAGCTAAAGAAAGGAAAAAGAGATACGTTCAAAGTCGATAAAGAAGGTATGAAAGCTTATCAAGATAGAATTAGTAACGGCTTCCGTTTGTTCGGGAAATACTATGAAAACCTTTGGGATTAACATAGAAAGTTCTTGACAATATAACTGAACAGAGGTATAATAGTTACATAATTTAAAGGAGATACCATTTTGAACAAAGCATACGAATTTATTGCACATCCATACGAGTGCGAGTTTGGGTCTAGTCCCAACACTACAATTAACTATACCATTAACACTAAGGACATGACCAAAGATGATTTACTTGAGTCTTTTACATACTTTATGAGAGCCTGTGGCTACTCTATTGGGACGGAAGAAGTCCTTGAGTTTGTTGACTACTCTGAGGAAGAGCCTTTGCCTGCTATGCCTTATAATCCTGACCAAGAGTTTGCAGACATTACGAGAGTAGAGCTGATTGATGGTGAAGGACGGCGATACACCAATCATGACGTTGCATATCTCGGAATAAGCCTGCAAGATGATAACCGTACCATGAAGGTGTTTGTACAATGAGTGGACAGACGCATGGCGGGAAAGGCGACCGCCCCAGAGTTATAGAAGATCGTACTCAATATGAGAGCAATTGGGATAAGATTTTTGGAAATAAGGAAGAGGTTAGCTCTGACCCCGTAGAGCCTATTAACACTACAGAAAACTTTGCTCGAAAGATGAGAGAGTGGAACATGATGTATGACTGCTTGCAGAATATACACTTATATGAGTACCCAATAGAAGAAGTCAAAGAATTACTAAAGAGGATTAAAGTATGATACAAGCAACAAATTTTGAGAAAGCCGGTGATTTTATGGAGGCTTTCGGACAAGAAGTTCGCTATATCCCTATCATCCCCGCAGTGAGTGAGATGGCGTTACGACTAGACCTTATCGAAGAAGAAGTACAAGAGCTTCGTGATGGCATGGGCAAAGCCTCTTTACTAGAGATAGCTGATGCACTTACTGACATTTTATATGTAGTATATGGAGCAGGGCATACCTTTGGTATTGATCTGGACGAATGCTATAACGAAGTACACCGTAGTAATATGACTAAGCTCGGAGAAGACGGCAGACCTATGTACCGCCCTGATGGTAAGGTAATGAAAGGCCCGAACTACGAAGAACCCAACTTAATCCCATTTGTGAACTAGGAGAATACTATGACTAATATGTTTGATACCTTTGGTATGTTTAAAGAAATTGATGAGCAAGCGCAGTTTGAGCTAGTAGAGAATGGCTTTGTACTTAGACTCTCTGGCCGTGATGCAAAAGACGACTACGTTAATAAGTCTTTTATCTACGCTACTAAAGAAGACTTCTTTGAAGCACTGAGTGACTTAGTGGAGGAGAGAAAATGAAAAAAGTATTAGTAGAGACAATCTATACTTTTAAGCACAGCTACCTCTGTGACATTCCTGATGAGTCTCCCAAAGAGTGGGCAATGGATATTGTTACTATGGAAGAAGCAGATGAGTTTACACAGGACGGTATGGGTGAAATGATCCTTGGTTGTCGTGTAGTAACTGATGAAGAAGCTATTGAATACTACAACGAAATCAACCCGAACTTTCCAGTTACTAAGATTGATAGATTCGTAACCCCGTGGAGCCAGGATGATGAGTGATATGCTCAAGAAGTATAACCACTTCGTACACGAGATGTGGAACGCTAACAAAGAGGAGCGGCAAGCCTATGGTGAGCCTATCCTCAGTAAGGAAGAATATATACTAGAGAATAATACCTTTCTCGAAGATACTTTTTGGATAAAGCAGTATGGAGATAAGGTTTGGGACGGTGAGAAATACACCGAGCGTAAGGGCTAGGAAAAATAAATTGTGTAAGTCAGCTTCATATTCCTGCTTTTTCATTCAGTATAAAACAATATACCTACCCAAAAATTAGACCTTTACAGATTTGAAAATGTGTGATATAATAAATCATAATTTGATACTAGAGACCAACAACAAGGTCACTCAATACTTCTTCTCAACTAGATAATAATTGTTTTAATAGAGGTGATGTTGCAAGACACCCTGGAACCTAAGTGTAAGGGTGTTGTCTTGTGTTACCTCTGATTAAACTGATTATTATAAATCAACACATATACTGTGTATCAACTAAGAGTTACCTATGACCAATTGTTGATGACTAAGAACAATCAAACAGGACTGCAATACACTCGTATTAACAAGCAGTCTTAATCTATTTAACTAAAACTCCCTTTTTACTACAACTATGTCTAAGAGCGAAATTGTACCCGATTCGCGATTGGTCATTAAAACTCGTATTCCTTTACCATAATTGTTTACAATTCTTTATGCTTGTCCTTAGTGGCATGGTGGTTCTCCCTCTTTTTTCTAGACAATAAAAAACCTCCTAGTTTCCTAAGAGGCTTTCTGTGTCCCCGTGGCGGGGTTAAGGTCTGTTACTTCCCCGTAGCGAGTTCCAACGCTTTGAGAGCTGCTTTTGGACTTTTATCGAGACCCACCAGATCCTCAATCTCAATGTCCAGATTCTCAGCGATATTAGACACCAGCTCCATTTTCGTAACAGGTGTTTCACCTGTCTTGCTTGTATAGATAGCACGTTGATATACTCCTTCTCTTGATAGCTTACCAATGATACTCTTAGGACTCTTCCCTAGCTCATCAGCCAGCTTATCTACTGTCTTAGTAGACGGGTTGCTTTTATACTCTTCCACAATATATGTAGTAAGATCATTAGTGTAGTTCATAGCTAAATACATTCTCCTGTATGTCTAAAATTTTCATCACAGATTCTACTGTGCAGTTGTACTTTTCTGCTATGTCGTAGATAGTCCAACCAGTCTCCCACAATCCTAGAATATCATCTTTAATCTTCACTTAGTTCTCCTATTACGTGCGTGTCGCTGTTGCCCCAGCGTATTGTTATCTCATCTTTATCAGCGTCTACTTCTAGTATTGATAGAGTGCTGTACTCAAAGAAACCTACTTCGATATTGTTATCCCCTACTACTTGCCCATACGCTCGAAGAGCTACATCATAGTCTTTCTCTAGCGTTTTAAGCTCATGCTCTAGGCTGTTCATCTCAGCGTGCATTGCATCTAGTACTTGATACCTTTCCTCTAGGTTTTCTACTTGTGTTTTGAGGTTATTAAACATTACCTCGCCTCTTGCTTCAGTTGGAAACTCTACTACATTACCCATTTAAATTCTCCAGATACGCTTTTAAGTGTTGGTTGGCTGTTCTATAGTCTACTGGCCCTAGTGTCATAACTACTTTTCTATGCCCGCTAGGATCTACTTGCATGATCCACCAGTTGCCTGTGTTTTGGTCTTGTTGTAATTCGTAATGCATCATATGCTTCTCCTTTTTATAGTTATAATTATACAGAACCTTCAGAAATTTGTCAAGAAATATTTTATCGTAGGCAAAAAAATACCCTCCGAAGAGGGTACTAAACCAGCTACTACACTGTTAAAAAGTGTTATAGACTGCCCACCTCCAGTTACTATAACGATTTACCCTCGACCTGCAAGTTTTTTAGAAAGGCTAACCTAGTCTACACCAGAACCTACGTTGTTCAGTACAACGATACGAAAACTGCTAATAGCCATACACTTTATACACCTACTATTAGCTCAGGTGTGCCAGCCTTCCGCGAGATCAAGTACACACGAGTTAGACGCTCGTTCCGATTAAGGACGTTATACTACCACTCAAGCATTGTTACTGGACTTAGGGAAACACAACTGTATCAAAGATACCTGCTGCTTTCCTCACTTTTGAAACACTATTATACTTACTTTTAACCATCTCGTCAAGAACTATTTTTCGAATCCTTAAACTATTTGCTAGGAATCAAGCCATTCCTGAAAGGTTTTAATATACTCACCAGAGCCTTTCATACAACTAACATAAATTTCGTATCTATCGTACAGCGCACTCATACTAAACTCCTATAACTACTAGAACTAAGGGGAAGAAGAACAGCGTGGCTACGAACCACGCTATACCACTATACTTTTGTGACGCTGACACTATAGTGCTGCCAAAGCATTTACTAGCGACTCAAGGTCTTGCTTAGATGCTTTCTCAAGTGTAGATAACTCTACGCCAAGTGCTTCGTTGATCTGTGCTACTAGCTCTGCTTTACGGATTACCGGAGCACCAGTCTTGGTGACTCGTGGAGCTGCTTTGTAAACGCCCTCACGCACTAGCTTAGCAACAATAGATCGTGTAGTCTTGCTGAACTCTTCAGACAATCTAGCAACTGTCTCTGGAGTTGGGTTATCCTGATAGTCGGCAACCATAGCCTGTACCATTTCTTCTGTGTAGTTTACTGCTTTAGTTACTTCTGTCATAATCTTGTCTCCCGATAAGAATGCTTTGATTTGTTTGATTAGGTTCTTTGTTTTCATGTGTCTATTATACGGCTAATTAGGTATTCTGTCAAGACTTATTTTATTTCTGGTATAGTCTCGAAGAACATTTCTTCACCCCAGATCATCTCTACAATCTCTTCTGCATCCAGAGCCTCGCTACCTTCAAAGCCGTCATCTTCTAGCTCTTGACGCCATGTAGATAGTTGACTGTTCCACATATCGTTAGTGTAGAAGTCGAAGCTACCGTCTGCTATATCGAATGTCACTACTGTTGCAATTGCCATATTAAATCCTTAATTTAGTTGTTTTCTTGGTTTATGCGTGTATTATACGCCCATACAACCATGTTGTCAATAACTTTCGGGCAAACACGGTGACCAAACGCAGTTTAATTCTCGGGGGCCCGACGCGACCTCGACGTGTCAAGTATTATTTTCCCTAATTGTCCAAAATTATATCGTCCCCGCCCAGGTTTTCAAAGACTAGACACTTCTATCCCTAATTTGCCCAAATTTGATTTAGTACTTGACATTGTTGGTGTACTACTGCTATAATCGGCGCCTTTGGCAGCAACTTTCATTTACTTGGTCGAATTTGCTCGGGGTCACAGAAAAGACTTGACATCGTTGCACAACTACTGTACAATCGGCGCAGGCTACTCCTGGAACCAATCGT
>Ga0209092_10005543_pt1 | contig 10212 bp, 12 predicted proteins | sample FraStrMetagenome_FD_187446 | JGI IMG/M metagenome (GOLD analysis project Ga0209092, IMG submission 187446) | Marine eukaryotic phytoplankton communities from Arctic Ocean - Fram Strait ARC3M Metagenome (SPAdes) (version 2) | ecosystem: Environmental > Aquatic > Marine > Oceanic | place: Fram... | reverse complement strand
TCCATCGAATGCATCCTATGATTAATACTGAATATGGTACATTGATGTCTTTGTGAGTAGTTTATGTTCCACAATTGACTCTCTTAGTGTCAAAGTAGAACACTTTCCTATCATTACTCATCTGAACCAGTCTATTGTTACCTCTGTAATTCTTAACATACTTGCCATGAGCATCATTGAACATTTAGTAGACACTCATTCCTAATGGGATAGGATCAGCCACTACCACCCATTTGATGTGTTCATCACACTATGGTTGAGTCAGACTACCATTGTAATAGAAGTAATTGAAGTAATTATCAAACTTATCAACCATCTTAGTAATGAACATTCCTTATAGATTCAGTTTCACATTCTTATCACTTATCTTCTTCTTAGGTGACTTCTAGTTGGGTAGATTGAGTAGATCCAATTTAGAAATGAACTCATTATTGCCTCCTGGATAGTTTTCAACCAACCATGACAGTATTAGTTTATTTCTGAATGCTTCCTAAGTCAATGGTAGAAATATGGCATGTATTTCCATATGATATGATCTATCTTCAATAGTGTGTTCAGCTGGAGTATGGAAGTGTATTTCATGACTGTAGTATTCATTATAATCCACATCAATCACTTTCCCAAATGCTCTATCTTTACATCCTGTAGAGTCTCTATTACATTTTATTTTGATAGTCTAGTCTTCATAAACTAAGTCATAATCATCACTATTCACATCACTGAATTAGAATATGGCACTTTGATTAAGCATAAACTTATTCTACAACTACTTATTAGGTTGAACACAATATTTCCTAAGATTAACAGGTGACTAGAACTCTCCTTCATGACATTTACATTACCAATCCATTCCCTACTTCTCATAATTCCAACCATCATTACAATATGGACTAGGTAGACTTACTAAATAGATTGGTTATTATGTCTTCTCTTCAGCCACTGATTAGTCATCTTCTTAAGGTGTGGCATCCTTACATGGATATCCAATCTATTCCTTTATACTGCATCTCCATGACTCTTCATCTTCTTAAGTAAAAGGACATAATGTCCATTCATCTCTCTCCTTATCAATCACTCTAAAACACCATCCTGCAATCTGACTTAACTTACCAGATGCATCGATTACATTACTAATACTCAATGCACCTTTCACTAACATATCATCCTTACTGTTCGTATAGTACAAGTTGTTCTTAGACAGTCTGAAATAGAATGCTCCTGAGTAAGGAATGTCACTGTTGGTTCCAAAGTCTGCATTCTTTCTAAATAGAGTGGGAGAGTATTTTGGATTTTTATCTAATGATCCAAGTGCTGAAACAGTGATCTCTGAACCTACAATATCTATCAACTTATACTCAGAAGGGTTCTTCCCTTTGACTGAAGCATAATGAGATTCATCCTTCCATCAATTATTAAATATACCATGAAAGCAGGTGATGATATATACATGTAACCTTCCTTTATCACTTTGAAATCATCTTCACTCTATGAATCTTATTTGTTGTTCTCATATTATAGATTCTCTTAATCATTGAATTTCAGTTTGATCATCTATACATACAACATTTGAAACAACACTAATATAATCTTCATAAATAGTTGTTCTTATTTTATAATATGATTATCAATATAGATATATCAATTACTCATTCATATATCTGATCAATATCTATATCTAAATTTGATCTATTATTTTCATAAATCATTATCTTACTTTCTACTCAATTTATTTAATAATATATAATTATTTGTTTATATGAATATAGAGTGTAGCCATGAACTAAACCAACCATTGTATATGAATAGTGGTGATAGATGTATAAACCTAACCCAACCTATAGTAATAGATATATGAATAACAATAGTATAATTATAATATATTATCTACTAAATAGATCAATCATCCAGTTGGGTTAGTAATGCCACTCCTCTTTTGACCCAATGTTCATCATTACAATCAGTAGGAATATTAATGAAACATACAAAATTAGTACTAATACCAGTAGTACTGAGTGTTCCTTTTCTTTCACTAGTCTTATAAACTGGACATTTATAACTCTAGAACACTTTCTATTATCCAGAAATACAAGGTTTAAACCAAATAGTAGGAGCCTCTACAAATAATATTTTGCTTTCACTTTCATCCAATAACTTCTTGTCATAATTGTACCTTGCTCCTTCTACAAACAATCCATAAACATAAGCTCCATCTTCTGGTTTTCCAGTCACTTCTTCATGTACTATTTCAAAATCAAATATCAACTCATCAATTGGAATTGTATACTTCCTGGCATAATTCTATAGACAACCTGTTAAGAATGATTAAGTGAAATGGAGACCTGAGAACCAGAATTAATAAGGAGTACCATCATTCAACCAATCATCATAAAACTTTATTCTTCTTTTTAAATCTGATATGTATGCTCCTAATGCTTTTAGAGATGGATATGAGTTCTTCAACCAATAACCAGGCACTTTTCCATCCATTATTTGTTTAGAACATTCATCTAATAAAGGAGATAATATTATTTCACCTTTCAAAGCTCTCACTAGATCACTTAATGAACTTCTAATTACCTATTTAATATTTATTATATTATTATATTATTATATCATATATTATTATTCATTATATTCATATTGATATTGATGATTACTTTAATGAGAATATTGAACCTTCCAAGCTCTTAAGTGAAGAAAGTATTCATACTCTAATGATAGTCATATGGATATTTAATAGATGCTTCTTCTTCATCAAATGGCATTGGGAATCCTTCTATGATATTAACACAAATATTATTCAACATTTATTCCTAATTCTATCCAGATGAACCTCCTCCAGTCTAAGCACTACAAATTAATAGAGAATCAAACAATTGATTAGTTTCTCCAAGATCTTTAGTAATGTCTGCATTGGGATTGAACCCAAATACTCCTGGATCACTATTCAGTGGTAATGTCTTAATGTAATCAATGAAAGATTGATGAGAATCCAAATCAAATGGTAACTTATAAATGTCTTTAGGAGTGAAGTTATATTCAGAATCTGTAAGTAACTTTTCATGATAATAGTCTTTAAGAAGAACCAATAACAATCTTCTATCATTATCATCTGTGACTCTCCCTCCGTAATTGCACTCACCAGTCGTATAGTTCAAAGCAGGGAATGGAACAGGATCACCTTCTTACATTTCATCCATGAACATTCTGATCTATTTGGCACTGATTCTAAGATCAGATTCATTGAATTCATATTTATTACACCATCCCAATGCTCCATATTTCCTTCTTTCTTGAATAACAGCATGGAAGAAACATAATCCATAAATCAACCTTTTGAATTCTTGATTTTATTGACACCCTTCAAAGAAAGAAGTCATATTCATAGGATCAATATTTAATGATGATATTAAGTTGGCTTTCAATCCTTTGGGTGGTTCATTGGTCATCTTAACACCATTCTGTAGAATACTAGTAGGGAATGCTTTAGAAGGATAACTAGTCAACCATAATCTGAAGTTATCATGTACTTCTTATTATGTTAGTTCTTCACATATCTTTTCAAGTGCTGTCATCCATGATTCTGCTAAATGACAATTCTAAAGTACAACCCAATAACCTAATTCTACTCCCTATTTGATTAGATTGGAAGCAGCTCCTCCTTGTCCTTGTCCTAATGATATTTGTCTGATCTGAATGTCCATCTGTTTACCAAATACTTTCAGAGATTAAAATGGATCACTTCCTGGAGACAGAATGAATACTAATGGTTTAACACTACTACTGTCATCATAGATCTAAGGAAGGTTGAAACCAGGAGGGTCTATGAATTTAGCACCTAATGAACTACTCACATAGTTCTAAATAGCAGGAACCATCTTATCAGGTCTCAATGTTCTCAAAATCATCAAGAATTGGAAACTATTGAAATTATATAAGGCTTAAGTATTGGCACATAATTTACAACCTTCAGGATTCACATTATCAAATATATTCTTGTATTCATCTATGTTCTCTTTGAAATTCTATACGAAGTCTTTGAATCCACTAATAAGTGATAATCTGTTGACCTCTCCCCACATCTTCTTTGTTAACCAATCTGCATTTTCAGGCATTTATGGAAGATCTTCATCTAATGCTATACCTCCTGTCAATAGGAATCTCAAATATTCATCATTCAAATCTCCTCTGAAAGTGAATAGTCTAGTTGCTAATAAGAAAGAGAATAATAGTTTATCCTTTTCAAATAGAGATCTACAAATATTGCAGTATAAGGAATAAAGGAAATAAGTCTAAAGGTTTTTCAATCGAATATCTAGGTTTTCATTCTTTTCACTCTTCATGATAGCCTAAGTGAATAAGTCAATGTAATAAGCAAGAGAATACTAGTACATAGGATCTATGTTGTTAAGATCTGAAATAGCAAAGAATAAACATGAAGCTTCCTAACTGACATACATGTAAAGTTATCTAGCTTAATCTATTTCTTTCTCAGTCTATTCAGCAATAGTCTATTTCTTATTGATATCATTAGAAGTAGTCTTAGAAGCTGTCAGAATGTTGATGGCCTTTTCATCTGATAGAATATCTCCTTCAGAACTCAATACTTCCAAAATCTAACTTTCAATTTCAGCTAATTGTTTTTTATTAGCAGCTCCTTCTATAATCAATCTTTCCTTTTCTTCTTCTAATTCTGGTCTCTCCTTTTTGACTAGAATTCCCAACAACTGATCAGTCAACCCATCATAAGTGATCATGAAGTTCAATAAACATACTTTAGTAGACAATTCTGGTAAATAGTGTGGATTTCTGAACTTAGTAGTGATATAGAAGAAGAAGTCAGGACTATATTCAACAGCCTAGTCTCCCAATTTGATATAAGTAGTGCTTCCTTTCACATAAGTCTATTTCAGAAGAATAGGAGTCAAAGCAGGATCTAACTCTTCACCCACATTTTCTAATAACACTGGTTTTCCAAATTGAATACAGTTTTCTAATGTTCTTAAGAATGTTGGATCAGTCAATTTGATGACTGCAATTCCTTTAGTTGAACCCATCTTCTTAATCCATTTGTTAGCCTACCCCTATGGATCAATGCATAATGGCCATCTTCTAGTTTTGAACATTATGATAGCATTTTCCTGACTGAATGTACTTTAAGGCAATCCTTCAATAGACCAAGTTCTAATCTAGACTTGATCTCCACAAACATTAATAAGAGAGTACTTCTCACTACTTGGAATCTATAAATCTTGAACCTATTTCACCCATTCATTCTACATATCCCCTCTGAATTTACTAGTGAATGCTCCTAAGTAAGCAATCAATCCACTACTTATCAATACATCTCCTGTTAATGACTTATAGAATTCACCTAATTCTTCACCTAATTATTTCCATCTTAATTTCTCACCTCCTAAATTATCAATCAACTAAATGGCTCTTTCTAACTGAACACTACACTGATTGAAATTCTTTTCTAATCTATCTTTGTTATCTACTTCCTATTACAACTCACTATTCAGTTTGTGTACTTTGTCTGTAGCTTTCTTTAATTCTGCCTATTTGACTGCTAATTTGGCTGATAACTCATCCACAGTTGTCTAAGACTCTTTCAATGCCTTTTCTTTTGGAACTATCTTCTTATAAATGAAGTAATAATTGTAGACTCCCATTACGAACTCCATAATACATTTACAAGCCAAACTGGCTCTTTCTATTTTAGACATTTCAAATACATCATCTTCTTTATTCTAAGGATCTTCAAATTCTTTTCTTAATCTCATAACCTACTCTTCAGTCACTGCCTTCTGATCAAAACCAATCAACTTCTATATGAAACCACTTTCAGCCATCTTTGCTTTACTAGCTGCCCACCAATCTATTTCCATCTTCATAGTTTATTCATTCTTCTTAGTCTGAGTTGGTTTTGGATAGATCAAATACATGAGACACTGCATGACTTTCTAAATAGTATATGAGACAGTTTTATATGTCTTTAATTTATCCATTTCACCTTTGTTTTCTTAAAGTACTTCTAGAGCCTTCTCAGCTTATAACAATATAGGTTTAGCCTCAGTAAGATCTTTCTAACAATCCATTTTGATAACATTGGCTTCATCCTTAGCCTTTTATGCTACAGCTTCATCCTTCTTAACAACTTCAGCAATAGCATCACTTTCTTTCTTCTCTTTAGTTACTTCAATAACCTTCAACTCAGTGTCTTCTGCTGCTTTCTTAAGTTCTGGTTTCATCTTTATCAATCTGTCTTTCATTTTGTCTACTTCATCTTCTGTCTGTATGATCTGATTGTACCCTCCAACATATTTGTTTTTGTTTCTAAGTACTTCACTCCTCTTCTGTCCTAAAATGTACTAGAAAGTGTAAATCAATTCTAAATAACTAGTAGGAGTCACATAATACTTCCTTCTCAATTGATCCCAGAACTTCTAAGCCCACTCTTTAGTACTGATATGGTAGTATTGGACTATTCCTACACATTTCTACCTAATGTCTTCATCCAATTCAATATTTCCTAAGAACTTCTTAGCCACACTCAGTAGAGCATCCTATGGCCATTCAAAGAACCAATCGATAGTACAACAATTCACTAAAGATGGGAAGTTTCTTATTCTGATACTGAAGTTCTCTCCAATGGCACTGAAACATAACACAATATGTAGATTCTTCTTAACCAGGTTAATAAAGAAATTATATAATTAGACAGGATTAGCATCTCCAATGGATGACTTAGCATGTGGTCTAACTAGTTCTAGTAACTCTGCCTTCTCTTCAGGTAGGAATAGATTAGGTACTTCACTAGTATTCAATAAAGTATTCAGATCTTCAACAAACCCTTCCTCTTTGATCTATGAGTCAGTGAATAGAAAGACAGTTGGTTCATTCTTACCACCTGACATTCTTAGAACTTTCTTAATATCTTCTCTCCAATCCATCTTGTTATAAGTTCTAGTGATTTCAATACTGAATACTTGGTAATCAGCCACACATGCAGCCAACTTAGTCAGAGACTGTCTTCCACTTCCTCCCACTCCCACCAGTAAAGCATGACCACCAGGAGTCTTCAGAATTCTACCAATGATCATCAAATGTTCAATAGCAAATCCAAATAGAACTAGATCCATTCTCTTATCACTGATATCATTGTATTGTCTTAAAGCATCTTCACATAATTCAAGTAGTTTATCAAAATCTTATACTTCTTCATATATTTTTCTAGCTGGCTGACCAATGTCACTGAATATTAACCCTCTGATTTCATCTAATGTGGTCACTTTGCCATCTTTGACTCCATTGACATCTGGTCTATCCAAATGAGCAAATACTGTATCAAAATTCAATTGGAACTTACTTTTGACACTATTCCTGACTTAGTCCAAGAGTAGAAGTCTATCCTCAATATTAATCAGTCTGTCTGAAAACACTCTCAACACTTCATGAGCCCACAGTCTACACACTTAGTCAATGTTAGTTATGAAGTCTTTATGAGCCATACAAATACCCAATATCACTTTACTAAAGTCTCTTAAGTTAAACAAGTAATGACTCTTGGCTGGAGTTGGTTTCAAATGGATAATGGCTTCTTAATAGATTTCTAAAGTGGCTGCAACTATTTTACCTTCACTTTTTATAACATCCTATTAGAATCCATTGCTAGTGAAGAACCATTGTAGAATAGTACTGAATATTCTAGACAGAGTGTCATTATCAAACTGTGTTAGACTGATCAGATTGACATGTCTCAATAGTCTAGGAGTAATGAATGTCTTTCCTCCTCCTGGTGTTCCCATAGCAGCCACAAATATGAGATCAACCAATTATTTGAATGGTTTCTCTTTATCTCTATTATCATACCATCCTCCCTAATCTATGAGTTGTCTTAGAATCTCAATAGGTGGTTATGCTCCCCACTCTTCCTATTTGGGCATATTGAGATCATCTACAAAAATCACAGCTTTACCTGTCTTTGGTCCAAATATCCCTCTTCTCTTCTTATCTATCTTACCATCTATGATGTCCTATGTCTATGTACAAGTAGTCTATGCACTGAACCCAACTTCAATACTCTGATACATTGATTTATCTAGTTCATTCATCAGTAGATTGTTGATATAGGCTGATTTACCAGTTCCAGTAGGTCCACAGAATAGTGTTGGATATTCATTCATAATGTTGTTCTTCAATAAATAAGTATATCTGATAGTGTCTACTGTCTTCACTATTATCTACTATGGTTATGTATTTCTAGGAATACTTTCATTAGGATCAATCATTTCAGTCCAATGAATCCATTCTCCCTTTCCATCCTTCACTCTGTAATTGTAATCATACATCAACCCTCTATCAGGAATAGATCCAATCTTCCTTTTCTTTTCATTCTTCATGATAGGATGAATATCTCCATTGAATAGTTTCTTCAGAAAGAGATCAAATGGTTTTCTAGATTCAGTGACAATACTTCCTCCTATACTCCAAATCAGACAGAATATGAATCTATGTTGAATGATCTAATGTCTCTCTTTCATTTCTATCTTTTCATAGACAGTCTTATCTTTGAAATCTTCAAACAGGAGTACTTTGAACATTCTGAGTAGAGAATTGACTAGATTCTGATCCTAAGTGGGTGAGATTTCTTATAACTTGGTTCTGATCATTCTGAGAGCATGGTTGATACTCCATTCAAACATACTGATGACTTCTTCTATGTCTTCCTATTTGAGTCTGTCTCTAAGAGTATTGATCCAACTATCAAACATAGGCTACCATCCCATTTCTTTAGGTTCCATAAACACCATTCCACATCTAGACACAGTGGCTGGACTGGCTACTAATAAATCCATTGGTTCAAATATCATATTCATCTATTTATTCATTCCTATTTTCTCACCACTATTGAGACATAATGTTCTATTGTCATCTAACACAGTGTTCATGTTTTCAATCCAAATGGCATCAACTGGTCCATCGAATAATAACCATTTCCTTTATGGACTATCTTCTTTGGCTAGATTTCTGAATTTGACAGCTATCAATCCATCTGTCCATTCATTAGTTACTAAGTCACTGAATCCATATAATAACTACTAGGCTATTGATTTAGGATTCAATGTGACAATATTAGTCTACTACTCATTCATCTACCCTCTTTCTTATAATAAACCCAATGCTTCTGCTAGAACATGAATGATAGTAGACTTCCCTGCAAATGGATATCCTACTACCATGAGTCCATGTCTCACCAGTATCATTTCATAAAGTTATATGATTTTCTCAATGAAATAAGTATTACTTTATAAATTACGTGCTTCCAACCTTTGGTGAATGGCATCATGCATGTTCTGATAATCTATTTCAGGTAGACTGATTCCTGGAAACAAATCAGAAGTGATTCCTTTGAACAATGGCATATCGAAAGCTAGGAACTTAGCCACATTGACATCCAGAATACTTCTAAGTACTAATATCTATTCATCTTCATCAGGATATCTCCTTTTCTAAGTACCAGCAGCAATCAATACACTCTTAACAGCTCTCATTCCATAATCATAATGTTTCTGACTAGACAACTATTCATTACATAATTTATAAGTAGTCACTATCTTGTTAGCTAGAGATGGAGCCTAACTGAATCCAAATGAATATAATGATATTTTAGCAATCAATGCATAATTGGGCACCATCATGGCTACTGATCTAAAGAGAGCTTTCAAATTATCAGGTAGTTCAGCTCTACCAGCATAACCAGGGTTCATTGTGATAAATGCATTACAAGTGTCAATTAGTTTAAGATTAGGACAATCTTCAAATTCAAAATTCTTCTTTTTATCTGCCTTTGCAAACTGAATAGTCTGAATCTACTATGCAACCACAGACAACACTTCCAAATTGATTCTATTGAACTCATCAAAACAACTCCATGCTCCACTACTAGCCAACCCTTTAAAGAACTTTCCCATGGCTTTATAATCCAACCCATCTGAACAATTGAACACTTAACAGACTCTAGCCAATGCTTTAGCTAGATCTTTAACAGTTTCAGTCTTTCCTGTTCCAGCTGGTCCTTCTGGTGCTCCTCCATAATTGAGATGTACAGCTGAACATAATGTTCTATAACATCTATCAGTGAGTGGAGTGATGACTAGTCTTGGTGAATTACCTAAATATTCGAAAGTGTAGTCTACAATGGCATTG
>Ga0209092_10005538_pt1 | contig 10220 bp, 4 predicted proteins | sample FraStrMetagenome_FD_187446 | JGI IMG/M metagenome (GOLD analysis project Ga0209092, IMG submission 187446) | Marine eukaryotic phytoplankton communities from Arctic Ocean - Fram Strait ARC3M Metagenome (SPAdes) (version 2) | ecosystem: Environmental > Aquatic > Marine > Oceanic | place: Fram... | reverse complement strand
TTATCTTAGGGAATTTTTAAACGATATTCTTTTGCGCATAGATCGACAAGAACTCGATAGGTTGGTCACTAAAATTTTTTATAATTCCGACAGTTACTATTGTGCACCCAGGATCTTGAGTCACACAAATATAGCTTGGAATTGTTGGACTAGAAGATTCAAATCAAGATATTCGGAGTTATTTCGTTTTCTAGACGACAAAGAGTTTTTTCAAGAAGGCACAAACTTTCTTTCGGTCGCTTATCAACACGAAAGTATCACTAGAGCTAAGTTGCTCACAATCGTGCGGAGCCACCAAATCACCAACACTTTCGGAATAATAGAACTCGTGCTAGAAATTACCATCAGTATTCTTTCTAGAGATTTTTTTAATTCAGCTGGTTTTTCATCCACGTTTCAGAAAAATCCAGTAATCCGAAGGACAGTTTTCAATTTGGTATTTAGAATTGATCCATCGTCAAGAATATTCACCAGTAGAATAACCACGGAATAAGGGTGGTTTAATGTGGTTACAAAAGGAGTTGCAACAAATCTGTATCAAGGAGTTTGCGCTGCGACAAAAACTTGATTTGATCCAGGACAACGCCTACATTGATTATAATCTAAAGCGTTTAATCTTGCTAAGCATAGCACCGGAGCATTCCAACGAAGGAAAGTGGCAATATATTGCACCTCGGTGTAATTCTTACTGGTTTAATATAGTGGGATACATTAAAAGGTTTTTCATTGACGTTTACGATATTGTGGAGAAAACAGGATTTTTACAGGTCGAATCGATAAGTTTAGGAGAAAATAACTCCATAAAGGTATTGGGAGAGCGCATTCAATCGTGCAAATCGTTTTTGGAGATTTGTAGATCCGTAACTTATCTGGGCCAGCTTCGAGAACCTTTATCCAGACACACAGCTAATTTTGAGCTATTTCAGTTACTACAGATCAAGACCAAGTACTCGGATCCACCTGGTAATAAGCTCATACCTTTAGGAAACAGGGTACTTTTTATTCGATCTTGGATAGAAAAATTAGTGCTAAAAAATCAATCGAATTACACTGTGTCAGTTTGGACACCAATTCCAATTTTTCCTGTTAAAAAGGAAGATAGTGAAAATCAGGACACAACATCCTCGGTTAAATCAAGGAAACGCAAGGACATATCGGTGGTCAGTACAACCAAACCAGAGTTTCATTTTTCGAGAATTCAGACCAAAACAATTCGTTTGTCCGAATTATTTAATAGTGAGGATTCAGACAGTCAAACTTCGTCAGATTCAATTTGGGATTCTCCCTTTAAGAAAAAAGCTAGCAGAAGTTGGCTAAAATAAACTTCTCGAAAATAGCCGTAGGACTCTGATCTATCAATTCAAAATGTCGTCGAAACAATCCAGGGATTATTATAAATACCTGTTCACTCCCGACTCAGATATAACTCTTTCTGCACAGGTCAACTCTATAAAAAATGATAATACTCAATTTCAAAACGCCGAAAGCAAAAATCAGGATCCCGAATTAGATGAGTGTGTCATAGAAAATATAAGAGAACTTTTGGAAAACCATGATGTAAATCAGGAAGTCAAGGGGGATACTATTTACACTGAAGACGATAACTCGGATATGTCAATTAGTACCTCCTCTTCAACACATTCAGAAGGGAATTTTTGCAAAGATAGTTTACCTCGTCAGGCAAATGCTTCGGAACTTAACAGCATGTTTTCACAAAATCCAGTAGTCGGCGATATAGGCGCAACTCAAGTCTCAGCCGATGAAACCGATACCTCCACTATATTTTCCTTGGACACCCTGGGATCACAGGAAAAGAAAGATCTATTGATCAATAAATCTACGAAAATAAGGGATGATAAAAATGCTTATTTTCATAAAGTGCTTAAGAGAGTCAAGGAAGCAGAAAAAGAGAGTTTGAAATTACACCATGATTTAATTGGTACTTTCAATGTCCAAAATAAATACGATCATGGTTCAGCTGCTAAGTTGTTTTTGGAAGGGAATTTTACGTTCTTAAGCATTCAAGAACCATTTGCGCATCAAGAAAAACATATGGATGCATGGAAAGCTTGTCGTCGGAACGAATTACAATCGGCGAGAATAAAATGTTTCGAAACAAGGCATCAAGTGCTTCTTTTTGATTCTTGGAAATGGGGGGGTAAAGTTATAGCGGAATTCGATAGCAAACTCGATGGACGGATTGCTTCTATCGCATTTGAATTTGGTAAAAATCAAAAACTGGGCATTATTTCAGTGTATGCCATGGCGAGAGGAGGTAGCGAGAATAAAGAAGAAGAAGATAGGAAAGATCAATTGAGACAAACAACTGTGTTTCTAATTAAAAAATTACACAGGACGTGGTCGAAAAAATTTCCAAATATTCACATCATGATCCTAGGCGATATGCAGGAAACCTGTTCAATTTCTGATAGAGATAATATCGGAAATACTAGGTTAGTCAATAGTAAGACAAATGGAGTGGTGGCTGCTTTTCAGGATAGTTATAGCTCTGTGGTTAGAGAAATGAACCCAAATGAAACTTATGTTACGAGATTTGGACACAAGGGTGCTCGGGGGATAGATCATATTCTATTCCCCGACAATAGTCGGGCAAAACAATTAATTTCGAGTGCGGCTATTGATAAAGAGGGCTTAGGGAGCATATATTTCGCGTCAGATCACAAGCTCCTTCATTGCACATACATTCGTCAGGATACTAATAATTAGGAACAAGGTGAAACAGTAACGAAATTCGCATTCAACAAAATCTCGCAAATCAAGATCAAGCGCAATGAAGAAGATGGAAGAAATCTCATTCTTGACGACGACCAATATAAAGGATCAACCAAGTACAAATCTAATAAGGAACTTTATGATAAACTTCAGTCATTAACAAAGGATAATACAGAGGCCTCTGATTACTATTTGTTGGATGCGGAAAAGAAAATCAAGATATTATATAAATCTCTGTGGCAGGAAGGACAGAAGCAAAACGTATGTGGAAAAAATAACAAACTGGTTCAAATTTCGGATTCACAGGCAGCTTTATTATCACAGATTCTCAACACCTTTGAATTGGGAATAGAGGATGTGATGACATTTTTAAATCTTGTTCATGAAAGTGACTCTTTTTCTAATGGTGCTAGAACGCGCAACACAATCAAGCTAAATCATGGAGATTTTAAACCATTTTCGAACCTGCCAATCGCAACGAAAATTAGATACCTTCGGGCCAATGTACAACGCAAAAGACGACATCTAGAAAGTTATATTAAGAAATTGGAACAGTTTATTTTATTACGAAATAACACCGATCAAGAAAGTTATGCAGAGTTGAATATCAACAACAATAAATGGCGTAAGCTATTAAATATTAAGATAATAGAGAAACGTGCAGAAATCATTCTATCGAACTATTTCCAACAAACCGAAGAGCGTGAGGAACATGCATTGGCAATTGCACACAAATCTCGGTCAGGGAAAGGCCGTTCTGCGCAATCATATTTGAAAATCAATCAGAAGGAGGAGGATGGCAATCAATTCAAATTCATATCAGATGGCACTTCACACTTAATCAATCTGTGGCTGGCGGAATCGGAATGTCAACAAGGCTTTCAGACTGGTACAAAAGGTTCCAAATTCAATTTTCTTCAGGGGGAGGATTTATCAAAGTGGAAAAGGGCCTGTGCTGATATTGATTGGAAAACGTTAATGGAGAATGGTGACGAGGAAGCATTCAAATTGGTGGATACCGCATTAAGAAATGCGCAAAAGGAATTGAAAAGGTTGGAAGGGAAGTTAAGTGGTGCGCAATCGAAGTATAGGACAGAAACGCTTTCTTATCTCCTGAGTGTAAATTCGATCGAACAATTCACCCGCAAAGTGTTACCTAAAGCCAGAGAAACACCGACAACGCATACGGAAATATGGGATGGCGAAACCAATTCTTTCCGAAAGTGTCGAAATGACACAGAGGAGTTAGTAGCGACAGGCCAATTTCATGGTAATTGGATGGATGCCTCCAAGGCGGAAGAGGCATGCGCATTCGCAACACTGAAAACGGAGGGCCTGCTGGGAAATAGAGGAATATCACTCAATCCTAATAGAAAGATAACGATGAAAGATATCCCAAGATTGGTACACAATGGAAATCGCATGTCCACGAAACTCAAGCGAGCGTTTGTGAGGGCGCATGGGAATCATACTGCCAGACTGTTCAAACCACCAAAAAAAGATCACAAGGAATTATATTTCCCTTTCTTTCTTACCTCGAGTTCCGGGACAATGAACGATGAAGCGGAATTCGAAGAATCATATTGGAAATCTCTCGCATCGGTCCCAGGGAAAGCGAGATACAATGGATTCCACATGGCTGTCGTGGGACGCTTTGGAAAAAGATGGCAACAATGTCTACGGAATATTTCTAAATTAATTTTAATTATGAGATACGTGCCAAATAAGTTAAAAAAAATTGCTAGATTCCCCATCCCAAAACCAGGTCGTGTCAACGAATATAGGCCTATAAGTCTATGTCACGACCTGTATTGCTTCATAAATGCAGAATGCACTAAGATCACAAGTAGGGGCATAGAAAAGGCAAAAATTTTGCATGCAGGCATAGCTGCATATGTGAAGGGCCGGGGGTGCACTACCCTAGTGGGCGTGGAACAGGGCGTACGTGAGGATTGTATTGAGAGTGGAATGCCCGCATCACAAACGGATGAGGATGAAGAAAAGTTTTTCGACCGGATACCGGTTGAAGTACTGCTGGCAGCGATGCGCGTGAACGGCTTCCCCGAGCAAGGTTTTTTGGAGTTAAAAGCTAGTGGGATGGATTCAAAAACTGTGGAGATAGTGACGGGCAAGGGGGTGGCCCACGCCCGATTCGTGTGTGGCATCGAACAGGGCAACCCGGACTCGCCCGCTATGGCAAATCTTGTCATTAAGTTCAAACATGATTTATGGCTAAATATTTTGGATGACATAGATTCTATGAAGCCTAATCAGAAAGTTGAAGATAAAGAGATAAATAAAACACGCAATAGGGATGCATATAGAATGCATATTACAGATGAAATGGACGGTATAGTTCAAATTGATAGAATAGGCTATTGTGATGACAATACTCGATACACGTCATCTCACGATGAGGAGGAAGTGATACGAGCAACTCAATTCTACATACAACAAGCAGGGGATTTGTCGCTGGTAACAAAAATCGGAAGGAAGGGTTCAAAATCGGAGACTCATTATTTCAATTTATCCGCAGAAAAGGCCATTTCAGTTAAACAGGTTGAGTCTATAGCGTGGAGCTTTACGTCAGATGGACCGCAAATTGAATATGTTCCTCACAAAATGTGTTTACAACCAGAGGAGTTGAAAAAAGTGTATAAAATTCTTAATTTTCATGCCTTGGATGGAGATGAACAACAAAAACTTCTAGATATATATCAACCGCAACCGCATAGACATTTAGGATTAAAAAGCAATCTTTATGGAAATTCCTCTTTCGCATCAGCTGAAGTCTTAAATAAAATTAAAAAAAGAATGGCTTCATTGAAGATTCAGAATATGGAAATGCTTCCACAAAAAGTGAGCACAAATATGCTATGCAATACGGTGCACTCATATGCTCCGCTGCAAATGGGTCACAAAACTGAAGATTTGCAGGAATGTGATGAGATTTTGGTTAAATTAGTCATGAAGCGGCACGGGCTGTCACAAACTGATGCGAAGCATATTCTTTTTATCAGCGAAAATAAGGGAGGGTTTGGCTTTAAATCCTATGTGGACGTAGACGTTGTGGCGAATGCTAGGGAACTTGAAATTGGGTTAAATGGCGAAATGATGGATGCAGAGGTAATGAGAGCGAGGACGGCAGCTTTTGTGATCAGACACAACAATCCCTCAACGAAAGTGTCTATTAACTACATGGGGAATGCAATTAGCAAATTAGCAAAATATGGCCTACATGTACGAGATAAAAGGGATGGTATAATTAATTATGTCTTAGCAAATCTAAATAAGCAAAAAAGATTCTGCACTATTGGGGATGAAAGATATTCAGCCATGAAAAATTTCTCAATCGGGATAGGGAGTACTAGGAATCAGGAGATAGCATACGGAAGTAAGCTACATCTATTTTTAAAAACAGCAGTAAATGAAGACGGTCAACTCAAGGAGAATATTCAAATACCGGAAGATTGGACACTACCGACATCTACCAGGGTAATAGATAGGATGTTGAGAGAGGCGAAAGTAAGCATGTTTAACGATATAGCGGGAATGTATGATTGCTGGGAGTGGTGTAGGAATAGCAATATTGAGTCCATTGAGGAAGACATGCGAAATGAAAGCGATTGGGAATTCATCAGTGTCACTAATAAACTTAAGGCAAAATTTGGCAGCAATAGATGGAAGCTACACCCAGATCAAGTTCATAGCGAAGCCCTTAATTTCTTGAATTCAAAAAAATATGACCGCATTAAGAATAGACTCTTAAAAAATGGAAGTCCCATCTTCATAGCCACGGATGGGTCTCACTCAGATTCAATGTTATCTTCTACAACGGCATCAGCAGTGGTATGCATGATGGACATTAGAAATGAAGAAATCATGGAAGATAGGAAATGGGTGGACAGGCCGGCAATACCGATTATGGCACGGTCAGCTAAAGCACCTTCACTAGTGGGCAACACAAAAGCAGATATTAGTCACGGGGAGGGTCTAGCACTTTGCCTAGGATTAGAAATGTTTTGCAAAAATATACCTAAAGTAATCATCATGGACAGTCAGGGGGTGAGAGCAACAGCTATGGAAATTAGGAATCAAGAAGAGAAAGTAATAAGAGACAGGGAATATATCCGTCAAACATCATCCGGAATAAGCAAACATGTCGCTGCACGATTGGAGCTGGCGTTTAACAATGGCAAACATCAACACAATTGACCGAGCGAGTTTATGTATAAGCAAAAGATAACAGAGGAGTTTCTGGCTTTAAGCAAGAAGTGGACAGAAAATGACACAGAGGGAGGACAGGAAAAGCAAATATGGAACCAGAAATACTGGGATAATCATAAATTTACCTCGATTTTCAAAGTGGATTCTCACCAACTCCACAATCAGGGCAGAAAAATCAAAGAAAACCCTAGATATGATGGTCTATGCCCCAATCTATTCCTTTTGAACTGCAACCATTATGCGGATATTACGGCAGACATGATGCACAAACCTTTCTTTGCATCGAAATTTAAAAACCGAGGAATAATTCTACCTTCATCCAATTTAAGATTCTTCATAACGTGCAATGGGTTAGGTATAGACAGACATGTCACGGCATGCGTACATGAAATATTTGAAAAGGCAAGAATATTGGAATTACAGAAAAGACCGACACAAGGCTTACCTTGGAGAATAGTAGAGCAATCAGGGATGTCTTGGGAAAGCTTAAAAAACTCCAAAGGCTTATTCAGATCAATTAGAGGACTCAGCCGCACACACACGCGTAGTTTATATAAGTCTACAACATATAGGAAGGGCTGGATGATGATGGCGCTGAAGGATTTATCAGAGGATAAGGCTGAATGCCTATCTTCATTGAGCGAGAATAAATGGATAAACATGCTCTCGGGATGCAAATGGTGTTCCAACAAGGATAATGTCAAAGGGAATAGATATCATGCCCTGTTATTTTGCAAAGATAGAAAGTTAAGTAAGTTTAGAGACAATATGAACATGCTGTTGGAACAGAGACTGCATAGCCTGGTTCAATTGATCAAAAAAACTCAGAACACATCGGCAGCGTCAATCTTCTTGGATGAAATTGAACGCACAATGAAAGATTTACATGTATCAGCAATGGGAAGGGAAGTGATATCATTGCAATCATTATACAGAAGCCGGGAACAATGGATGGAAGAAGAAGGAATAACTACTGAAAAGGAACTGATGGACGGTGAAATACCAATTTATGGTCATTTATTCGGTTTCCTGCCTTTAAGGGAGGATGGTTACACATCGGACAAAATGTTGTCTCCGGCTATGTGCATACCATTAGGTATAGTGCCTAGAGAATTAGATAAGCAAATACAAGCTGTGAGCAAAAATATATACAATCTTAATTGCAATAGGGAGGAGTGTCAACGAACCATAGAGGAGTATGAGGATAGGTGGAAGGAAATTAAGGAAATAGGCATAGCCAGAACTGTCGGCTTACATCGTATTACGGGAATCGTCAGCGCCGAATATGAAAAAGCGTTTGCGAAGCAATTTAATATCAAGACATCCGTCGCAGGTAATGAAGGCAAAACTCTGATTGGACCGGGATGTCAACAGCAGGTAGTACAGGATACTCCAAATGCAAGTGAAGAAACAGAGTTAAGCCAACAACAGGGAAAAGGAAAGAGGAAAATAGGCATTCAAGCTAATCAGCGCTCAGCATCACATAATCATAACAAAACATCTGGCATAGCAACAAAAAGAAGGAAATATTGTTCGGGAATAACTTGCAATACGGGCTACAAGATATGGAATTTTGATTTCAAGAAAAGCCAAATAGAAAGTGAGAAAAAGCAATGTCAAAGATGTTCAAGACATTTAACAGCGATGAAACATGGTATTTCGAATCTAGAAATGTGCAGAGCAAGCAAAAAGGTACAACTGGTTCAAGATTTGGTGACACATATGGATGATAACGCAAATAGCATAAATTTTTTATCGATATCAAAAAAGTTGGAAGAGTTGCAACAAGCTGAGCAAGCAGAGAATACGAATTCGATAAAAGTGCAAGGAAAAATTTCTGGAAAGCGCAGAGGGTTACGTGATGATCAAAAAGCAATATTGAAGACAATCAACACATCAATTACGAGGCTGACAAACACAAGTGATAACCCAAAGGAGAGAATATGCGAGGCAATTGGAAAGTTAAAAGAAACTCACTCACAAATGGATAGATTCCTCAAAGACGATTTACAGCAAACGAAGCGAATAAACAAACGTATGCTTAGTATTTCGTGCGATAAGAAAAACATAGAGCGAACCAAGAAAATCAGACTTGGCCGCGAGAATGAGGAAAAACATGAGGCAGAACAGGATGGAAGAAAGGATCTGGTGACAGAAGAAATAGCTCACACATTGGGTTTAAATCAATGGATGTATAGCTATACCATGGATAGAGCAATCAAGTTCATAAGAGACGTAACCCCAGGAAATGTATTCATTGCGAATTCATATATTTCTTCGCTGTTAAAAAATTGGAATCCACAAGTGGGTTGGCAAAAAATAGCAGAAGCCTTTCGCATACCGGATGTAATTTTGCGTAAACCAATAGGAACTTACATTATTCCAATTTTTACCGGGGATAATCTGCAGGGACATTGGAGTGTTGCAGTGGTAAGCAAACAAGTGAATCAATGCAGAAGTTGGATGCTAGATTCGTTGGGAAATGCGAATATGATGGAGAAAGAAGTCATAGCAATCAAATCGATTTTTTCCAAAGCAAGAAGAAAGTGTAAATGGATGCCGACTACGTGTAGAAGACAATCGGAGGTGGAATGCGGCCCCAGAAGTATAAAGGCGATGGTGAGTATAGTTCAGGAACTGACAGCGGGATCAAGTATCGAAGAGGCCATTGAGAAAGCTACACTGATGCATATTGATGAAAAGGACTATGACTCGAAAAGTGTGAGAGAGACAGCGGCGGATTGTTTAATCCTAACGGAAGAATGTTTGCAACGAGATAGGATTCGGGAGACGGCAGTGAGAGCTTGTATCAGAAACATCAGACGGCGGGAGAATTGCAGGAGAGTCAGGCAACAAGGTTTCACGGAGGAGGGCATAATCGAATTGTTGGACTGAAGAAATCAAAAATGAAGGTTGAGGGAACGAGAAGGAGTTACTTTGCTGAGGGAGAGGTTCGAATTGATTATTTTATCATCTTTTGGTTTTTATTTTTATTTTTGGGTAATATGGTTACTTACAGATCCTGCCTCCTATGTGTTTTTTGTTAATGGCTCTAGTGTATATGCTTGCATATAACACCATGTCGCCTGTTCACGTACACGTGAATTATAACACCATAGCCATAGGCCGTAGAGCGTGAAACTATGGAGTCCGTCTCAGTACGTTGCCATTTAGACACTTAAAATAATATCATACTACAACAACATACATTAAAAAAAGTCGTATGGTACCTTTTCGTATATAGAAGATATGATCAATTA
>Ga0209092_10005536_pt1 | contig 10221 bp, 14 predicted proteins | sample FraStrMetagenome_FD_187446 | JGI IMG/M metagenome (GOLD analysis project Ga0209092, IMG submission 187446) | Marine eukaryotic phytoplankton communities from Arctic Ocean - Fram Strait ARC3M Metagenome (SPAdes) (version 2) | ecosystem: Environmental > Aquatic > Marine > Oceanic | place: Fram... | reverse complement strand
CAAGCCATTTACCTGAAGTAACTGATATTTCCGTTGAGAAGGTTGAAGGCTCTCGGGTATGCATTTGTTTCAACTGCTAAAATGTGTTTATTTAGATTTATTTGTAGGTGTTATGCCTTGTCATTCAACACTTAGGAATGAACAGGATTAAAATGACACTCTACGCATGGTACTATACGGTAACATATGAAATAAATATTTTATGTTTCTTTACAAATATGTATCATGTTGTTTCGCGGCTTATATGATACAAACGGCTATTTTTCTTAAGTATACCATCTCGTTTTTAGGAATATTAGTTTTTGCGATAGAATTAGATCTAGCAGGAGCTAACTGCTGAGGAAGTAAATGAAAAAATGATCTATTACACACAGTTAATTATTTATCCAATGCAATTTCAATCTTGGGAATTTAGCTTCATTTTTTTTTTCAGAGACTCTACATATATGCATAAAGGAGAAAAAAATAATGCTGAAGCTTTTCAAAAAAATGGGGCTAGCTTCCTGCAAGGATGAGAAGGATGAGGAAGGAAGCCCTTACCTTTCTGAAGAAGCAACCCATAGTTTCAAAGAAAGTCTTCCTTTAGAACATAGTATTGGTCAAAGTCCTTTCAAACACTTTGAAAGGATTGGTGAGCTTGGATTGGGCTCCATGGGAGCCGTGATGAGAGTGGAAAAAAAATCAGCTTATCTAAAACCTAAAGAAGCGCGAAGGTCACGTCGGCCGTCACTTTCAGGAAGCCCAGCTTCTAATCGCCGCTCCCCACTTTCGTTAAGCCCAGGCGGCCCAATGGGAAGACGCCCTTCACTTCCAGAGGCAAGTACAGCAATCACTGCCCTATTCCGGGGAGGTAATAAAACCATTGATATTGATGTACAAGGGAAAGTGCAGAGCAGATTTGCAATGAAAAGAATCATTTTGAGCAAGCTCTCTGATGAGTATAGGGAAGAACTAAGAAATGAGATTTCCATTCTTCGAGATTTGGATCACCCCAATATTGTAAGATTATACGAAATTTATGACGTTAAGAGCCAAATTTATGTAGTGATGGAGCTTTGTGATGGAGGAGACTTGTGGGAAAGAAAGCCCTACTCTGAAAGAGATGCTGCGACATTGACAAAGAAGATAGTGTCAGCCGTCACACACATGCACGAGATGGGTGTCTGCCATCGCGACCTGAAGATGGAAAATGTCCTGTTCGAGAATGAATCACCTAATGCTGAGATCAAAATTATTGACTTTGGTCTTTCGAAAAAATTTACCCCAGGAGAGAAAATGAAAAGTAGAGTTGGGTCATACTACACGTGAGTATCATATTCTTAAAATCAATCTTCATCTTTCCCAATCAAAAAGGCATATTTTACCCACTTTTGAATAATTTTACTTCATTACAATCAATTTCAGTATGGCTCCACAAGTCTTACAAGGTATCTACACAAGTCAAGCGGACATGTGGGCTGTGGGGGTCCTTTCTTACATTTTGCTATCAGATAAGAAGCCTTTTGAGGCACCCGAAAAGTGAGTGCTTAATCGTCATCAATCAACACATCATGTTAAAATCACATATTCTTGTCCCACAACAGTGATCTTTCGTTTATTGAATAGTGATGAAATTGTCTCAAAAATTATGAAGTGCGATTATAACTTTGAGGATCCGGCATGGGATATCATATCACAAGATGCCAAAGATTTTATTTCCAGCCTGATTGAAATTGATCCTAAAGTTCGTTTGACAGCGAAGAAGACGAATGCATCAAAATGGTTACAAACGGAAGATCGCCAAGAGATTTTGGATCGTGACTTTGTTCAGCTTCTTGATGAAACAATCACAATCCAATCTGGTTACTCTTTAATGAAAAAGATCGTCCTTATGATCATAGCTCATCATTCAGCACCGAAAGAAATTTTGCAGCTACGCCTAGCTTTCCAGCAATTTGATAAGAATAACGATGGAATTATCACCTTTGATGACTTCAAAAATTCTGTCGAGAAGTTCGGCTATGACGAGGCCGAAATTGTCCGTTTATTTGACAACCTTGTAAGTTTTTTAGAAACTTTCATATGATTTATTGAATTTGTATAATACACTCATCACTGAATTCTTTTCTACTTTAGGATGTATATAGCAAGGGTAAAGTGGGCTATACTGAATTCCTTGCAGCAACTTTGGAGATGTTTGGAGAACTTGATGACGAAAGACTTGCAGGTGCATTTAATAGAATTGATATTGACCACACAGGTCATATCACTATGAAAGTAAGTATCTTCACCGCTAGATTTTGTGAAATATATTGAATATTGGTCAATTCTTATTTTGCATTTTTGAATTTTTTGTGAAGAATTTGAAACAAATTCTAGGTGCTGACTACGATCAAGAAATTGTTGAGAAAGCACTTGAAGAAATGGATGGTAAGAGGTTTGATGTTGTGAATAAAATCATGCACTATGTGTTTCTCAAACCTTTTTTACTCTTTCTATTTACTTTTTCTAGTCGATATGGATGGTAAAATCTCATTTTTCGAGTTAAAACTAATTTTCGCTCGTAATGACAAGATGAATCGTCTGGCAGGATTTGCGTTTCATTTTGATGGTGAAGGAGACGATGAATAAAAAGAAAATTGTGGGTTCAGAAAATCTGATACGCCCATTGAAGTAAGCTTAACTTGATTTGGGTGCTGAAACTTAATCAAGACACAGAGTCAAGTCCTGCTACAGAGCAAATAATTGCCTTTTCAATTATGTGCTTGGAATTTTGTATGTTTTTGAAGCATATGGGTTTTATAATCTCGTAATTTATTTCATTATGAAGAAAACCAAACTGTATTAAGGTGCTGGGTTTTACCATCTTCATATGAGATTGGAAACACCATTCGTGATAAATAAGAAATAATAATAATCATGTTATTCATCATTTAATTTGTAGCTTCACATTTTTAGACGGCGGTAAAAACTAGAGAGAAAGCAAAATTTATTTTTGTCACGTGTGTTTTTTTTGATGACGTATGTATCTATTTAGCGTTGAAACATACCAAAGAACAGTGGAAAACTTCGTCAGCATAATTTAAGTTCACATTTTGTAATTTTCTCGAGAAAGATGAGGTTCTCCCCAAGAACATTCCAAGCTACCATACTGGCAGCATCCACAGTAGCACTGACTGTTGGAGCCTTTGATAATTCTATCCCCTTTGTTTCTCAACACAGGATTGCACAGAATGAAAACTCCCGAGCACTTACATCTCCAACATCCTTCCTCCAAATGTCCACCACTGAAGCAGTGGAAAAGGTCACCTCTGAACCATCTCTCCCCACTGACATCAAAATTCCTGCCTCTCAAATTCGAGCAGCCCAATTAACCACCACGGATGGAGAAACCATCACACTGGGAGATAAAATGGGGAAGGGCACAAGTGTGGTCATTTTTCTACGACACATGGGATGACCCTATTGCTGGAGCTACGCCAAAGAGTGGTGTGCGCTTCAGCAAGAAATCCAAGATGCCGATATTGCAGGACCTTTCTTTGTCACTATTGGAGATGAAGAAAAACTAGAGGCATTTTTGGAAGTTAATCCATTCATTCCTAAGGATCAAATATTTGTCGATGGGTATGATTTTACTGCCTATAAGGATGCTGGTTTTGGACGGTTTGATGAGCAAGATAAGGAAATTGTCAAACAAGTAACATTGGAAGCTCCTGATTTGGGTGGCGTTGGAGAGTGGTGGAAATACTTTTCGAATGTTATGAAAATTTCACCCATTCCCAAAGATATGAAATTTGGAGATATCCCAGAGGGTGTACTTCGTCTAGGAGGTACGTTTGTTGTGAATGGAAATGATGTGGTGTACCAATGGAGTGATCGTCTTCCTGGTGATCATCCAGAAATATCCACTGTAGTAGGTGCCGCTAAGGAATCAGTAAATACAAAGAAAGATCAATTTTCCATTGATTCTCTATTTAAAAATGTGTTTTCATAATGGAAATGGATGAGTGTCAGTCTTTCAACGTTGCAAAATTGTACATGAGAGAATGCAATAAAGGTTGATCATGCTAACAGATGTGAATGAAGCTCAGTATGGTTCATAATATTTTGAAAACCATTCTGAGCTGATATATATTTTCAAGCGATGAAATAGCCCTTTATGTTTCCCTCAATGCTCTTTTGGTCGAAATCGAAATCTAAGAATTGGCATAAACAAATAAATATACTGACTAGCTAGTAAATACATGTATACCACCAATCACAACACAATTCGAAATGTTCCATAATTGCGTGTTTAACCTTATTATTTAGACGCTGGAAGAGCAATCGGAAACATGGATTTCATTTTCCAATCCCCATCATCATCATCGTCATTATCATAATAACTAGATGATTTCAAGGCTGTCGTCAAATCCGTGTCCGACGAAACAATCATCAATGTCACTTCATTCTTATTATTAAAAAAATGTTTACATCGTACCACATATCCATGTTTCATAGCCACCGTCATTGCCATATCCAATGCTTCCCAACTAGGTTCTTTTCCTTTGAATTTCACTGTCACAATCATTCGCTGGGCCATATGGTTTCCACACCAATCCTCTAATAATTCGGAAACTCGTTCGGGAAAGGCGATAATGTCAGACACCATCCATTGTTCCTGCTTCGAAGAAGAAGAGGAGGGAGATGTATAGGAGGGTGGTTGAAAGGTAAAGGCATCTCCCTTGACAAAGGTCGTTTTGGGATCGTTCATTAAATGCGGTGCTAAATCAGCTCTATCCACGGCAATGACTTGACATCCCATTCGTCGCAATGCCGCTGTCCATCCACCTAATGTCGATATCCAAACATATATATATATATATCCAATAGACATTCCAAATATGAGAAGAAGAATTAATAATCATTCGGTGAGGATTTCATAGATTCCATTTCGAACTTACCGGGAGTGGCACCTAAATCCACCACAGGGAAGGATGACGGAAGAGATGGAGGATAATATCCCATACAGGATATAGCTTCTAATAATTTTCGATACGCCGACGATGGGACATCCATCATGGTCCGTGGAGGAGTTTTAGCCTTTGCATTCCGAGGATCTCGTCGTGTCCGAGGATTCCTTTGACGTCGATCTCGTCGTGACTCTTTCGCCGAAGACGATGATGAAGGGGAATGGGAAGTTGTTGGATACAGGGATTGGTCCTGATTCACCATTTCCGCAGAGGCTAATCCAGCGATAGACGTAACACAGGGCCATGATCCACCCAGAATGGGAATGGAAGAAATCGGTGTGAGAGAGACAATCAAATGTTCGGGAGTCATTAATAATAATTGCAATATCCATTGAGGTTGATTGGATATAGAAGAAGGAGAAGAAGAGGAGGAGGCAGGACGGGCACAGGGAACCATTTTTTTCAATTGTTTCATCATCACCTCGGCAATGGTAGTCACACGTCGTTCCATGGGTGGTTTGGGAGACCCCTTTAACATTCCAGGGACGATTGTATGGAGGGACAAGGATCCACGAGGAGCAGATTGGAAGGAGGAAAAGTGAGAGGAGGATTGAAGTTGTTGGATGGCTGCTTTGGCAAGGGAATTGATGGATTCTTGATGGACTTCCATGGCATAGGGGAGGATTTGAAGGGCATAAATGGGATCGAGAAGAGAGGAGGAGGATGTGGGAGGAGATGGGTGTGTGACACGGACTAATCCAGGACAGGGGGAGGATATTTGACGTGGTGTTGGAGGATGGAGAGGTGGATCAATATTAGGACGGGGATGATGAGATGATGAAATGTGGGAATATTCCAATAATTCTTGTATTAACGTATCTTCATAAGTATGTCGACAGGTATAATAGGTAATGGGAGAGAAGGTAGATTCCTCCATGGTGTCCGCCGTATTGTGCAACGAAAAAGAAGAAGAAGAAAATGACGATGAAAAAGACAAACAGGGGAATATCCGATGATTCCAGGGGGAAACCGCCGTCGTCCATGCCCTACCCCCCATCCCAGTGGTGTGGAAGGAATGATAGGATATTGGAAAGGAGGAGGAATAGGATAGTTGCGATGTCATAAGACCTGCCGTCGTCCACATCCATCTTCGAATTTTGGGAGGACCTTTGGAAATATTTGAAATAGTTGGGATTGGAGGATGGGGGTGGTTCCGAAGGATCATTGTAGGGAGAGAGATTCGGGAAGAGTAGTGCATTCACTGCCTTGCAATCAATTTAATCAATCAATGGAATCAATCAATGTATCTTGGAGAATGGGAGGAATGTTATTGGGGGAGCCAACAATGTTTGTGTGTGGGAAGGAGATAATTATTTTGGGGGGGAAGATGTGGTCTATGATGGATACTATCCATGGGTGTCAACAATGATGACATCATGATAAATAGATAGGAACAACATGGGTGTGTGACAACCACGTAGAACACATAGATAGTTAGTTGGTAGGAGGGTATCGAAAGCGAACCCTAAACATACAAAAATAAACAAATAAACAAATAATTATAATATTCAACATATTACCCTCGTTTTCGGAAGAGAGGGTTCGAATCCAGCAAGCTACTCACTCACTCATTCACTCACTCACTTACGAGAGAGAGAGATAGGATCACGAAGGATCCTTATCTCACATCCTTTTTACGAACATGATGATGCATTTCCTATCCTTATTCCTCCTTCTCCTACAACGGTTCCATAATTCCAAAGCCTTTTCCATAGGTTCTCCTCCATTATCATCATACTCATCATCATTATCATCACGTTCCACAACCTCCCATGTCCCACAAATTCCTCTCCATGCCTCCCCCCCTTCCCAACGCATCGAAGATGTTCCTCCTCCTCCCACCACCAAATTACAACCTCGCACAGGAATAGGCCAAACACTCTTAAACCTCGCCTTAGCCTCTCCCCTTTGGAAAAACGTATTAGTCCCACAAGCTCGGAATACCATGGTCCAAACGGCCGAAGCCAATGGTATCCCGTGGCAATCCTGTCACCAATGGATATCACATCATCCCGCCGCTCCTTGGAACCATCCATCCAATAATCATGAGAATGATGAGACGATCTATCCAGAGTATTATCGACAAGCCTTTCATGCCTATGAGAAGGGAAATTTATCATGGGAGGCAGCGTGGGAACAGGAGATTGCGAGTTGTGCTGTGGGAGCACGGAATTTTCCTAAATTTGGATATCAAGGAGAAGATGTCTTTCGATCCTCGTTTGAACGGACCTTGGTGGGAGATTGTCAGGGTCGGATTCCATCTCCGAAGAATCCTAATGATAATGATGACAAGATTGTGATTGTGGATATGGGATGTGGGACCGGTACCAGTACACGTCGATTGGCATCTCTCTTTTCGTCGGAGGATATAGAATTTGTGGGTATTGATTTATCTCCCTATTTCATCTCGGTGGGAACATGGTTATTGGAAACCACTCCCCAAAGTGTCTTCTCAAAAGGTGATAATGATAATAATGATAATGATAATAATGATAATGATAATGTTGATAATGACGGTGGTTCCTGGGTCAATACCATCCACTCCGATGATCGCATCACACTGCAAGTAGGAGACATCACCCACCTCCCCCACATTCCCTCCTCTTCCGTCCATATCGTCAACCTTATGTTTGTCCTCCATGAAATGCCCCTTGATCAAATCCAAAATACCTTGAAGGAAGCATATCGTCTCCTTCTTCCCGGAGGACAATTGTGGATCAGTGAAATGGATTTTCAATCTCCTGCCTATGCCAAACAACGTTCTAATCCAATGTTGTTTTCGTTGTTACGGGCGACGGAACCATTTTTGGATGAGTATGCCGATGGGATGCCGGAGATATGGAGATGCTTGGAGGAATTGTTTGTGAGTGTTCGAATTGAGGCTGCTACGGGGAGGCATTATTCGTTAGTGGCGACGAAAGGGATGCAAGAAGAAGAAGAGGGAGAAGGTGGGAGGAGGAAGTGTCAGATGGAGGATGGGAGATTTCAGAAGGATGGATCGTATGTGAAAGATGATACTCATTTGATGTTATGGGAAAGCAAAGATAACGATGCCTCTCGTACTTCCCCCTAATACTGACTTACTTAGGTATCTAATAACTATTTTGGAAATGGAATAGATATACATGAATCAACAATCCTTAAACTATAGACGTTAGTGTTATTCCTCTACATCGTTATTCAAATCTCTCCAACTTATTGGAAATTCTCTAGCAAACAAACCATCAATCGCTCGATACTTTGTCATTTCCATTTTCCGATCCAACGGTGCATAAAAGTAACTTTGGAGTTTTCCGACATCATACCCCTCCTCCTTATGTTTCACACTTTGATACCCTCTCATCCGATTAATATATCCGGTAAAGGTGGAAAAAAAGGCACCGACAAATATATCCCCCTTGGACGCAATTAATTGATCCAACATTCCATAATAATTCGTATTCAAATCAGGAAATAAATGATGAAAATCATCCAAGAAACAGATATCGTAATGGTCGGCCAAGGGTGCAAAAAAAGATTTATCACGTTCGTCCGTGGCGATATACACAGTCCTCCCAGCGATCAATATATCCTTCGTATTGTCATAAATCGCGGATCCACTCAATCGTGTTTGTTTGTATTGAAAATCACCTCGACGGATGTGAAAACTATGATACTGACCGTTGGCATCAGGATCATTTTGCATCGATCGTTGGCGAATCGCCGTAATGACACGTGCGGCAGCACATTGCAATTCATCAATGTACCGTAAATGATCACGAACGAACCGTTTGGACCATAAATCATGTTTCCAATCCTCAAAGAATAAAAAGGTATAAAAATGGGTTAACAGACGTGCCCGTTCTTTGTGATAACACATGAAATGAACGACTAAGGAGGATTGCATTTGGGAATCATAGATACATAGATTCCGACGATCTTTGTAAACTTCTCTCAACCGTTCTTTCGCATCCGCATCGACATTGACCGGATTACCCTCAAAGATCATTTTATTTGGACGTTCGGTCCATACCTCCTTCATCATAGTCTGCAAATGCTCAATATGATCCTCCCCCACATCCGCCGGGAAGGCCGCCAAACACTCCCCCGGTTTCCAATTTCGAACATCGGTGACTTGTCGTAAATATTCAAATAAGTCTTTTTCATGAAGTGCCCGTCCATTCCAATCGGTCCGATTTCCCGGTGGGAATTGAATCTCCCCGGTATCTTTGTTCACTAACCGTCCTTTCATGGCGGTCCGTTCTAAAAATTGTTGCATGGAAATGATGTTCATTCCTTGATGTTCCGTATCGATCGAATCTAAATGAAAAAAATCGGCAAAGGAAAAATGGACACTTTGGGAACTTTTTTGTTTGTTTTTTTGCTATCGATATAGATGAATGAGCATTGGGCAAATAGGAGTAAGGATGATGATGGTCCTCTATTCGGATTCTCGATAGATAAAGGAATCAATCAATAGATAGACTTACATTCCCCAACAAATAAAATTTTTGAGACGGTGGAAGCACCAACGTCCGTCCCATCGCATGCGCCATCACTACCGTCGTCTCCATCGCCATACGAATATTATTCCAACCACCTCCATCCGGTTCAAAGGTCATGTACTTTTCTTCCTCGTCTGGATTGTAAAAGGGACTGACATAATGAGAATCAGTGGGAATATCAGACCAGTACATCATTTCCGATTGGGCTAGGGTATCGGAGGGACCACCATAGTGGGTACAGGATAATCCGGCAAGTGAATGATCTAGTTTGTTAGGACTCTGGGAAGAGGAGGTTGCATCATCGTCTGTGGAGAGGGGGGGTGATGGTGGTGTGGGATGTTGGAAGGGCGGTTTCCATTTTTGACGAATATGTTCCGTGACTATATCCTCCTTCTTTAATGCTTTGGTGATATGATGGGTGTGTGGGAACATCCCCGCGACGGGGATATGAGAATGAAACTTGGTAAAATGGAAAAAATTGAAACAAATACAGACGAGGCACAAACTGAGGAATCCGATCCACCGAAGCGTCAAACTGGAGGTTCTCCTTCGAGTACCGGTAGGAGTACCAATGGGGGGGTTGGTGCGAATGGGTGTCATGGGGAGGGTGATCGAATCTTGTGACTCTCTATGATGCTTGCGGGACAAGACAAGACAAGACACGATAGTAATTAATTAATTAATAGTGTATCTTAATTTATATAATTACAAAAATAAAAAATAAAAAATAAAAAATAAATTTCTAC
>Ga0209092_10005535_pt1 | contig 10221 bp, 6 predicted proteins | sample FraStrMetagenome_FD_187446 | JGI IMG/M metagenome (GOLD analysis project Ga0209092, IMG submission 187446) | Marine eukaryotic phytoplankton communities from Arctic Ocean - Fram Strait ARC3M Metagenome (SPAdes) (version 2) | ecosystem: Environmental > Aquatic > Marine > Oceanic | place: Fram... | reverse complement strand
CGATCGTCACCATACTCAGTAACAAAGCCCTCAGTGATCAACCAACGCAGATCGAGCATCAATTGCTTAAGCCGTGACTGATCCTCAACTGACAGTTCTAGCACTGGTGTCGCTTCAGTCGAGGCCGCGGCCGTTTCGGCATGGACTCCGGCTACGACTTCAACTGCAACAGTATCGCCTGCAGCAGCAGTATCGCCTGCTTCAGCTTTTTCAGCGGCCGCTTTTTCTACAACCTCTTTGGCTGCCGCAACTTCAGCCTCAGTAACTTCGAGCACTGCGGGCTTTTGCCGCTCGGTATCAATTCCAATGTACAATTTTGGCACTTTCGATGCGGCCACATCTGGATTCTGCTCAAGAAAAGTGATTAACTCACGAATCGATTCTTTGAAGACAGTCTGATGATCTCGGAACTTACGCTTGACAGCACAAACAAAAGAAATGCCCTTCGAGCCCTTCTTATAAACAGTGAATTTGTGACGGCGCAAACGACCGCGAATATTGTTGGCAGTCCCAATGGAAAATGAATCTGCTGCGCCACGTAGGCCTCGACCGAACGACGAATGTCGCCAGCTGGCAAGTTAACGATATCACGGCCAGCAAATCGCACCACACTGCCACTGCCTACGACTTGATCCTTACGATGTTGCAACAAAAAGTGACGTACCGCCTCGAGTGATTCGACTGATTCTGGCTCGCCCGCTTGATGATCCTTTACCGTGTAGCGCGTACCCTTGGTCATCGTTTCCATCCACGCATCAATTTGCTCCTGCTCTTTAACTGCTTCAATCTTCGATTGAAAGCGCTCAAATGACATACCAGTAATACGTGCGTTGTAATGCTGCTGCAAAAACTCTTGGTAACGGTGGTAATTCGGAGGTCCGATCAACTCACCTGTAATGGTGCAACGATTCACCATTTGAAAATTACCCTTGGGCGCTGCCATTTCAACTGCCTCAATTTCGAAAAACTGCTCTAGATGATGGCTCAACACGTGACTGATCGCTGCATCCTCGGTCTCGAATGGCAAATGACCAGGAACGGAATAAAACACTGGAGCTGGCGCGGATTCTCCTGCAGCTGCTTTGTTAGCCAACACCACCACGTAACGCTCGGGCTTTTGTAACAATAATTGCGCAATTTCAAACAGTTGGTAGGTGCGTGCTGTGGCGCGCAGCCTTTGTACCAGCGCTTCAAAGGCCTCATCTTGAGGATACAGATCCACCTGCATAGTCGGTTGAAATGTGGCACGAACTGCAGCGGTTCGGCGTTCGCCACCTCGTTGACTTCTCTCACGCCCGTCCTTACGACGAGGCGGACGGCCTTCACCACCAGCTGTAGCGGGGCGCGCACCGCCGGAACGTCGATCACGAGAAGAACTTCCCGCGGGGCGCGGAGCGCGTGCCCCGCTACGACTGCCACCCGACCTTGGGCCACTGCGTTTTTTAGTCTCATCCGCCCAATTCGGCCCAAAGTCCAAACCGGATAATGAATTAAGATCGAGCGCCTGCTTAATCGGTGCTTTAGAATTTTCTGATGGTTTTTCAGCCATGGCCGTTTAGGAAAAATGCGCCCGAAGTGTTCGAGCACGTGTATGTGTGTATAAAGAAGAGTAGAATAGATACTACAAAATTCCAATAGAAGTTTTTACTATGTTGAAGCGTTTTGTATGCACAAACGATTTTTTTGATATTTTTGTTGATCTCCATCAAATGAACTCTATCTCTCAAAACTTCACTACGTTTAAATGTAGCGAAACGGTCGAATGGTGGAATTGGCAGACACGCATGATTAAGGGTCATGTGCCGCGAGGCGTGGGGGTTCAAGTCCCCCTTCGACCACCAATTTTAAAAAACCAAATCTTATGATTTGGTTTTTTTGTGTCGTTTGCGACGGGCTTCGGCCGATCCAGCCGCGATGACTGAAGTTCCAGTTAGGGCCGCAGTGAGGATAGAATCCAAATAAATAACTTGCGTATTTGATGCAATACTGTCGTTTTCCGCCCATTCTATCAGGTTTTCCTTCGATGAGCACACTTCATGTGCGTTTCCCTACGGCAAAAACCTGCCCCTGAGCAGCGTCGCCTTGATGTCGGGTTGCTCGTGGGAAATGTAAACCAAATACATCGAACATATTGACTGTTCGCGCCGACAGGTCGCGAACGGCACTCTTGATTATGACTGAAGTAAACTTTTCCGATCTGCCACTCGCAGAGCCCATTCAACGCGCACTCACCGAAAAAGGCTACACGCTGCCTTCGCCTATCCAAGCCAAAGCGATTCCGCTTTTGCTAGCTGGCCGCGATTTATTGGCCTGCGCTCAAACCGGAACCGGCAAGACTGCAGCATTTGCACTGCCGATCTTGAACCAGTTTGCGCTAAACCAGCGCAAACCATTTCGCCGTGGTGTTCGCTGCCTGATTCTAACCCCCACACGCGAACTGGCGGTACAAGTGGCCGAGAGCTTTAGCACCTACGGCAAACACCTCAATCTTAGGATGGGCATGGTGTTCGGCGGCGTCTCCGAAAAACCACAAATTAAAACTTTATTCGCAGGCCTTGATGTCTTGGTGGCCACGACTGGCCGCTTACTTGACCTCGAGCAACAAGGGCACATTGATCTAAGCCAGGTTGACACTTTCATTTTAGACGAAGCAGACCGCATGCTAGACATGGGCTTCATCCGCGACATCCGAAAAATAGCCGGTAAATTGCCGCAGTCACGTCAAACACTGCTATTCTCAGCTACAATGGCGCCCGACATCACCAAGCTGGCCAACTCATTGTTAAATGATCCAGCTGAAATCCGGATCGCTCCTCAAGGCACCACTGCTGAAAAAATTGATCAAAACGTGCTGTTTGTTCAACATAAAGACAAACAAGATCTACTGATCGATCTGTTAAAGGGTCGCGCTGAGGCACATAAAAACGAACTCAGCCTAGTCTTTAGCCGCACAAAACACGGCGCTAAGAATTTGGCCAAAAAATTAAACAGTATCGGCATCGAAGCCGACTCGATTCACGGTAATAAGTCTCAAGCAGCACGTCAAAAAACACTCGAGCTGTTTAAACAAGGACGCATTCCAGTACTGGTCGCAACCGATGTGGCGGCTCGTGGCATCGATGTCAAAAACATCACACTGGTCATTAACTATGATCTTCCAATGGAGCCCGACGCTTATGTGCACCGGATCGGACGCACCGCACGCGCTGGAAAAAGTGGCCGCGCCCTGTCCTTCTGCTCGTTGGAAGAAGTGGCGCTATTGCGCGACGTTGAAAAACTAATTAAGAAAAAAGTGCCGATCGACGGTGAACACGCGCACCACGCCGCGGAAATTGAAACGCTACACACCAGCGGCGCACGCGTGCAAAAGCCTAAAAATGGTGGCGGCAATGGTGGCCAGCGCCGTGGTGGCGGCGGTCAGCGCGGCAGTGGCGGTCAGCGCAGCAGTGGCGGTCAGCGCGGAGGTAGCTCCGGTGGCCAACGTGGTAGTCGCCCAGCAACAGCCAATGCCGGGGGCAGTCGCCCACAAGGCCGCAACAGTCGTCCACGTAACCGATAAATCAATCAGTTCACGACGGGGTCCTGCGCTTACTGCGTGCGACCCCGTTTTTTTGGCTCACAACCTAGCAAAGCTTAGCGCCAAGAATTCAGTACTCGCCAAAATCGAGTGCCAGCGCAGCGATCAGACCACCCACGAGCGAAGACGATCTACTACCGCGCAACAGCCAGCAGTTTGAACTTAAGCCTGCGCACGCTAAGCAAAATCAAATTTCACTTCGCTACCGACAACTTTGAGCCTTGCCTCAAAGTCATTACCAGCTCGTGACTTAAAGCCACTGATAAGCTCAGTACTCCCTTGCAGCAGCAACTGAGTCACCAATTCAATCGAGATCTCTTTTTTAGCGATCGTTTTCCAGATCACGAATTTGCAACCATTGCGCCAGTTCGAGCAACCGTAAGCTTTGCTGCCAATCGTAATATCGCCACCGCAGGTTGGACAATCACCCAAACTGGCATCCCCACTGGCTTTTACTGCAAGTTCGGCCGGTTCGTAATGCAAATTCCCCTTTTTATCTAACTGCAATGTGGCAAAGCATTTGTGTTCCTTAACCAATAAGGGGTGTGGCGTCAGACTGCGCTTATGCGACAAAATTTCACGTGCAAGTTGCGGCTGTAGCGCCAGCCCCCACACCTCGGCCGGCAGCACAAATTTACAGCCGGCTTTCCAGCGAGAACAGCCATAAGCACTACGACCACGCATCACCCAGGCATTGCAAATCGGGCAAGGACCTAATTTTTGTAAGTCAATAGTCTTAGCCGCCGTGCACTCTAAAATTTCGCGAGTATAAGTTGACACTTCCGACATAAATTGTGCCGCATCATAGTCACCGCGTTCCACTTGCTTCAATCTAAACTCCCAATCTCCTGTCAATTCCGGTGATTTTAAACGGGCATCCTGCACCAACGAAATTAAACCGCGGCCCGACTCAGTGCTGATCAAATTCTTTTTCTTGCGTTCGACATACTTGCGCTGAATTAAAACCTCGATTATCGACGCCCGTGTGGCCGGAGTCCCCACCCCTTTGTCCTTTAAGGCTTCCTTTAAAGCTTCATCCGTCACGATTTTACCAGCCGTTTCCATCAACTGCAGCAGACTGGCCTCATTAAAACGTTTGGGTGCAGAGGTCTTAAACTGACGCAGGCTCGGTTGGTGCGAATGATTGGCGCCGACTTGAAAATCTGGTAATTCCTGCACGACTTCATGGCCCGCTTTCTTGGCGACTTCGACTGCCTGGTTTGACTCTTTAGGGTAAAGCGCCTGCCAGCCCACATCGACCAAGACCTTACCACGAGCACGAAAACACTGACCAGCAGAACTCGCATCGACCTCAGTCACAGCTTTAATACAGGACGGATAAAATACCGCAATTAAACGGGTCAATACAGCATCATACAGTTTCCGCTCATCGCCCGTCAAATGCTCTCCCAGCACCTCAGTTGGTATAATTGCATGGTGGTCCGAAACTTTCGAATCATCAACGATCCGCTTATTAAATTTCAGCTGGTCCAAGTTGAGCGGCTCGATTTGCAGTGGTTTAATGCGGCGTAGCGCAGCCAATAAGGGAGGGACTGTGGGCTGGATATCAGCACTCAAATAACGGCTATCAGTACGCGGGTAGGTCAGGTATTTACCTTCGTACAGACTTTGCGCCAATTTAAGCGTCTGATCTGCAGTAAAGCCATAGCGCCGGTTCATATCCTGCTGCAAAGAAGTCAGATCGTAAAGCTGAGGCGGATTGATCTTTTCGTTCTTTTTAGACACCGATTGAATCGTCAACGGCTGCCCCATCACTTGCTCTAAAATCGCTTGCGCCTGAGCCTGATCCTGAAATTTCCCAGCGACATGCTTAAAGGTAGCCGTCTCACAGAGCGTGTGAATCTCCCAAAAATCTTTCGGCTCGAAATATTCGATCTCAAGATCCCGATTTACCACCATTGCGAGAATCGGTGTCTGTACCCGCCCCAGACTTAACAATAAATTGCGCTGGCCATACTCAACGGTAAAAAAACGAGTCGCATTCAAGCCGACAATCCAATCCGCCTCACTGCGGCAACGAGCAGCATGGTACAAACGGTCGTAATCTGCGCTCGGTGAGAGTTGCTTAAATCCCCTTTCAATCGCAGCATGCGTCAAAGAACTAATCCACAGTCGCTGGCACGGTTTCGATTCGCATTCGGTCCAAGTTAAAATGTAGCGAAAAATCAACTCGCCTTCTCGGCCCGCATCTGTGGCACAGACAATTTCATCAGCCTGCTGAAACAGACCTTTAATTATCATCAGCTGCTCATGCGCCGATCCATCCTTGCGCGAACGCAATTTAAATTCTGTTGGAATGATCGGCAAGTTACTCAAACGCCAGGATTTCCAGGTTGGATTATACTCCTCAGGCTCTTGCAACTCGACCATATGACCGAAGGCCCAAGTCACGATCCACTCCTCTCCTTTGTAAAAGCCCTTACTTTGCTGAGTTGCCTTAAGATACTTCGCGATATCACGCGCGACCGATGGTTTTTCCGCTAAGACAACTTTCATAAATGGATCTGCATAAAAGCGATTTTCTAGCGATTGAGTCAAGTGGCCAGTTACTGCAATCTAATAACTGGCTCTTGTTTGAAACAAGAAATGCGCACTTCGTAAACTTTCTTTCAAAAATGCAAAAAGCGAGTTGACGTCTCGCCGTTCGCAACACTTACTTCGGGCTTCTTCAAAAGTGGCCAGATAGCTCAGTCGGTAGAGCAGAGGACTGAAAATCCTTGTGTCCCCAGTTCGATTCTGGGTCTGGCCACCACTTTATTAAGCCCGTATGCTTTAACAGCTTACGGGTTTTTTTGTGCTCGCTAACTAGCTATATTACCATGCCCCAACCATAACTTTGCCTGACAGCTGAACAAATCGATATCTAATCAGCACAACTGCGGGATTTTAACTCAAATAAGGCGTGTACTCCGGTAACATCTCTTGCATCTCTAGCTTGAGCTGATTGGCGTTGTCTTGGCTAATACGACATTCCAGCTTGATACGAATCGACTCAATCTCTGTGCTAGCACAATGCTTGGCAACGAAACGTAAAACACGCGGATGGGCCGTTGCAGTCAGTGATTCATTTTGATGTTGGAGCTCTTCGCGCAATTTTTCACCAGGGCACAGGCTGGTGTATTGAATCTCGATGTCGACTCCCTCCCTCAGGCCACTTAATTCAATCATCTGACGGGCGACATCAACAATTTTTACAGCTTGCCCCATATCCAAGACAAAGATTTCGCCGCCAGTGCCTTGAGTCGCACTGTTTAAAACTAAACCAACCGCTTCCTCGACTGTCATGAAAAAACGGGCAACTTGTGGATCGGTCACGGTGACAGGGCCACCAGCAGCGATTTGACGACGGAAGATTGGAACCACACTGCCGGAGGATCCCAAAACATTACCAAAGCGCACCGACATAAAGCAGGTACGATTGGCCGACTGTAATTGCTGCGCCTCCAGCGCCAGTTCTGCTAGGCGCTTGCTGGCTCCCATGACACTGCTTGGATTAACTGCTTTATCAGTAGAAATAAAAATAAAATGCTCCACAGCCGCACGACTGGCGCTGGCAGCTAAATCAGCCGTGGCAAAAAAGTTATTCTTTAACGCCTCGGCCGGCTGGTCTTCCATTAAGTTCAAATGCTTGTGAGCGGCGGCATGAAATACTACTTCAGGCCTAAATTGTTGCAACAGTGCTTCAACCGAGCCGTTATCGGCGATATCTAAAACCGAACAATCAACTGGACTAGATGCACCGCGGACCGGCATTATAATTTCTTGCTGTAAATTAAAAATAGCAATTTCTGAACGATCGAGACAGTGCAGCGCAGCAGGCCTGTAGTCCAAAACTTGCTTCACCAATTCACGCCCAATACTGCCACCGGCCCCGGTCACTAAGACTCGCTTGGCTCGCAACAATATACGAATTTGATCCGAATCTAATTCAATCGGCTTACGCCCTAAGAAGTCAGAGAATTCAATGGGCTGAAGCTGTGATATTTGAGCACGACCACTTAATAAGTCCCCTATCGCGGGAACTCGCTCGACTCTAAGTCCAGTTTCACGCGACATAGCAATCACCTGCTGAAGGCGTTGAATTGAAGCGGATGGAAATGCGATAATAACTTTACTAACTTGATAGCGACGAGCAACCTGAGCTAAGCCATCAATAGAATCAACGACTCTAACTCCATGCACATAGCGCCCAATTTTAGCGCTATCATCATCCAAAAAAGCAACAGGACGCATGCCTAAGCTGGCTTTATTAAAAAGTTCGGCACACAGCCCTGAACCCACTTCACCTGCGCCGACAATTAAAATAGATTCAGACTGTTTTTGCATTCGCCAATCCGCCCAACTGCGACTCGCCTGCAAACGCATTAAAACACGAAAGGCTCCTATCAAAAAGAAGCTGATCATCAAGTCGGATAAAATCACTGCTCTCGGTGGAATGCCTTGGCCCGCGCAAAGCAACCACATGAAGACCAGTAATAATGCAGTCAGCAACAAACCTAAAAACAAACTTATAGCGTCCGACAAACGGAAATAGGCCAATAGACATTGGACCTGTCCACTAACAGAAAGCATACATAATTTTAAAGAAGTAACCCACCAGATTGTATCAAATCGATCGTCCGCAAAAGAAGTCGGCACTGAAAAATCAAAGCGCAATTCATAGGCCAAGTAATAACTAAAAACGGCCAGCCCACAATAAAAGCTCAGCAGTAAGGCCGAGCGTAGATTAGGATTTACCATAGCCGTTTTAATATTCATCAGATTTAATCTCAATTAATGCGCCGATTGGCGCTGAAAACAAGCGGCTACGACTGCAATGACTCGATCTCGATCACAGTCTACCATGGCTGATCCACTCGGCAGGCACAGCCCACATTCAAATAACTTTTCCGCGCATATTGTACCATAAAATGTGCGCGTCGCAAAAACAGGCTGCAGATGTAAAGGCTTCCACAGTGGCCTCGCCTCGATGTCAGCCGCGGCTAATGCCGCGATTATAAAATCGCGATCGGCACCAAACTGATCTGGATCAATTGTGATACAAGTTAACCAATAATTAGCCGCATCCGCGTCAATCAGCGGCATCATGCTGAGCCCTTTTAAATGACTGAAAGCAGCTGTATAAGCTTCAAAATGAGCCCGCCGCACCTGAATCCGTCGCTCCAGATCCGTTAATTGTGTCAAGCCTAAGCCTGCCAGCAGGTTACTCATTCGATAATTATAACCGACTGCCAAATGCTCATAATGCAGCACTGGCTCGCGAGCCTGACTCGCCAAATAACGTGCCCGTTGCGCCCAAGTTTGAGAGTTGGTCAGCAACATCCCCCCCGCAGAAGTAGTAATAATTTTGTTACCATTAAAAGAGAAAAAAGAAAATGCGCCCATTGACCCCGCAGCACGTCCTTTATAACTCGCACCCAGCGCTTCGGCCGCATCTTCAATCAAGGCCACCCGATAACGCTGGCACAACTCTAGAATTGTATCCATCTGCGCGCACTGCCCATATAAATGAACAACAATCACAGCCTTGACTGAGGTTTCAGATTTTAGCGCAAGCTCCAACTGCTGCGGATCGATGTTCCATGTCTGGGGCTCACTATCCACAAAAACCGGCTCCGCTCCCAAATAACATATTGGATTGGCACTCGCCACAAAAGTGAAACTGGGGCAGATCACTTGATCTCCAGGCCCGACGCCCAATAGGTCTAGCGCTAAATGCAATGCTGCGGTACCACTGTTAAGAGCTACCGCATGCTTTGCACCCGTACGAGTAGCCACGGCAGCTTCGAACGCATCTAAGTGCGGGCCGATTGGAGCGACCCAATTAGAATTCAAGGCTTCCGCTAGACTGACATGATCTCGTGGGCGGATATCAGGTGGAGATAAATAAAGACGAGGCACAATAATACACATGACATTTTCAGTATAACTTCCAACTTTTTTTTATCTTTATATCTCGGCTAAAATGCATCCGTAGCTTCGAATTAAATATTTATGGCCACTGCAACTACTGTGCTGCATCTCGAAAACTGAACAGCTTTAAATGTTAGTCTGGAGCCTTTATAATGGGCCCCTGATAAATGAAAAAGAAACGTCTTTTATCAGAAACGATCATGCGCATTTTGCGCAAGCTGGGGCGGAGAAATCAATCACAGCAGCTTGCCGCGAATATAAGATCACCTGGCAAAAACTGTATCCTTGGCGTCGCAAATACGACAGCATGCATCTTTCAGATGCCAAGCGTCTAAAAGCGTTAAAAGAAAAGAATCGCGGCTTGAAGAGTCTCGTCGCGGCTCAGGCGCTAAACATTGCAGCGCTCAAAAAGGTGCACTCACAAAATAGTCAGCCCGGGGCATAAAAGTCGAGCGGTCACTTCGATTTTTAAGTTTAGACGGAATTCATTGCGCCGATCTTCCCAGAGTCGCTTATCGCTTACAAGCGTTGGCTGATATGTAACGCATGTTTGATCTTAAATTTAGTTTTTTACGGCCAATGAAGAAGTAGGTAGGTACTCAAATTGTTATGACAAATCAATCGGCACTATCCAAAACGTGCAGTCGGAATTTAGTTTTCAGACATTTTTTGCGGAGCTTTAAGTCGCGCACTAGCCAAAATATAGGGGG
>Ga0209092_10005533_pt1 | contig 10224 bp, 4 predicted proteins | sample FraStrMetagenome_FD_187446 | JGI IMG/M metagenome (GOLD analysis project Ga0209092, IMG submission 187446) | Marine eukaryotic phytoplankton communities from Arctic Ocean - Fram Strait ARC3M Metagenome (SPAdes) (version 2) | ecosystem: Environmental > Aquatic > Marine > Oceanic | place: Fram... | reverse complement strand
TGTCCTTCCAATTTTTCATTCGACATCAAAAAAAGAATGAGTTTGTTTTTACGCCATGTTGAGCAATTTATGCAGCAAAAACACGTCCTTTAAAATCCTTTAAATTAGTGCAAGTACTTTTTAGTGGGTGTCACTAGTAGCCACTAGGTAAAAATAATAAAAAATAAACAAAAATAAATAAATGGAAATAAAAGGATGTCCATCTGTTTCTTCACTCAATAATGCCTGGTGAATGAAAGAAAGAACAATTTCGACAGTGTGAATCTTTCTTCATCCTATACACAAGATTAGGAACCAAATAGGTACAAACCTCGACATACATTATTTTATTTGAGCAAGAAAATTTTGAGTAGCATGAGTCATAATAGCAATAGCGACAAGAACAGTACAAAGAATAAAACCCATAATAACTCCTTATCTTCCTCCTCTCTTACTATCCAAGAAAAAGCCAATGAACTCTTTACTAATAAAGAAATATTAGCACCCATGGTTCGTGCATCCACCACTCCCTTACGAACATTAGCACTTCAATATGGAGCTGATTTAGTTTACACGGAAGAAATTATAGATCGAAGTATGATTGACAAATGTGATCGGATCGTCAATGATGAGTTGGGAACGATCGATTATTGTCGTTCTTTGTCCAGTTTTTCAAAGAAGCACCGCAATCGTATTCTTCGTGAAGCTGAAAAATTAGTAAAGATTGATGGATGCGGGAAAGAAACCCTAGATAAGGATAGTTTAATGAAACAAGCAACTCCTGTTATTCTACGCATTGTTCCTGAATTAGAACGTGGGAAATTGATTTATCAAATGGGAACAGGGGAGGCCAATCTGGCATTACAGGCTGCTACAAAGGTAGCTCCTGATGTAGACGGGATTGATATCAATATGGGTTGTCCCAAAAAATTCAGTGTGAGCGGTGGAATGGGATCAGCTCTGCTTTCAGATGTTCACAGAGCTTGTGATATTATCAAAACATTGAAGAGAAATATAGCAACCATACCGATATCCTGTAAAATCCGTTTATTGGAAAATACATCTAAAACGATTGATTTTGTAAAAGCATTAGAACAAGCTGGTGTGAATGCCATAGCAGTTCATGCGAGAGAGGTTGGAGACGAAAGTACCATGAAAGCCAAATGGGAGCGATTAGAGCCAGTCCTTCAATCTGTGAAAGGTCAAATACCTACTATTATTAATGGAGATTTATTCAATCGAAAAACGATTGATGATGTCAAAACTATGACAGGTGCTGATAGCGTCATGTTGGCAAGACCAGCTCTTTACAATACATCTATTTTTTTACCGAAACCCATGGATAAAACCGAAGTAATTCAAGAATACATCCGACATGCCGTTAGATGGAGGACACATCCCAAAAATGTCAAGTATGTCATATGCGAAATGATGAATAATCGTCGTCACCCTCATCATTTAGTTCCATATCTGCCACAAAATTATCCTCAGGAGCAGACTATATCAGATGTTTGTAGCACGTCCACCATGACGGAGATATGCAAATTATGGGATGTAAATATGACAAGAGCTATGGATAGGAATATGGACAGTTCTAATGCTCAGGATGCGTTTTTCGCCCAGCCTACAACCGAACATAAATATCATGATGATTACTTTTTGAAAACGCGTGACAAAGACAATGAAGCAGAAAATAAGAATTCTAGCTTTGGGAACACTCTTGGCGATGGAAAAAAAAATGAAAATATAGAAGGCCAAACAAGTAAGCGAAAACTTGCAGAAATTCAATGATAATACAATGTTGGTATTTTTGAAGTATTTGTGGTTCTGAGTTTTGTTATAATTATTTCTCTTAATCAGCTCAAATCATTTTTCACAAAGAAGCTTCTTTATTATATCATTTTTTCTTTCTACATTAAGTATGGTTCATTTCTGATGCAATTGTCGCAAGGCTTGCTGTTTAGGGTGTCGCAGTCTGTGGGTTTTCATCGCTTCTGTAGCAGCAATAATAAATGCCTTTTCATTCTTCGTTAAATCATCCGATATTTTTTCATTTTCTTTGTGTGCATACGCCATGTTGCTTTGAAATGACTGAATCCACCAACGTTCCATGATTTCCAATACTGTGTCAATATTTAAAGGTTCTTCATCATCATCATTACTGTTACTTTCTTTCTCATCCTTTACATATATATATCTTAATGGTAGCTTTGCACTCGTTATTTGACATTGTTTTGCCTGAAGTTTAGATCGATTTCGTGTGACATTTCGATCTACAAGCATACCAATGACAACTATATTGGGTGGTTTCTGTGATGGATTTAAAGTTATGGTTCCATCGGGAGATAAATATATCGCATCTTCATTTGATTTGTGACTCGTTTGACCAACTAGTTTACTATGGATTGAATCATCTTTATCATTTTTGACTGTTGTATTATTTGCAAGAATAGTTTCTGAATGTATGTCTATATTGTTCAGAGCAAATAACAATTTATTTCCGTCGACATCTTCCGAATTTTTACTTTTATTGATCAACTGAATGCACCCTTGAATATCTACACCTGATAGAAATTGAACATTTACTCTATTATTCAGCGTTTGATCTGCATTCAAAATATCAACGTCAGAAAAAGAAGAAGATGATAACAAGGTTTCGAATCTTTCCTGAAGTGGTACTAAATCCTTTTCATTTCCAATAACAAACAATTTTCGCCTAGGATATTTTGTTACGATATCATTTTCCTCTACCGTTTGATGTTGCATTTTCAAGGGATAGAAATGAATGTCCTTTTGACAATATATATGTTGCCATTGAACAAAGTTATGAAGTTGCGCTGCAACAGCCCGAATGCGTTCTTTCCTTGGACGCTTTTGTGTTGGCCATCCATAATAGCAGTCGCATATAAAAAGATAGTGATTGTCATGATGATTTATCACCCCCATTGTGATGAATAGAATGAATTGATTGGTGTCTATGTTGCTCAACGATGTCAGCACGTAATGTGGCATGACAAAAGTTGTCACTTTCGAGAACATGATATTAGTTCTGTTGTGTACGGTACAATGACTATGTTGAAAAAATGCTATATTATTATTTATTAGTTATTATCAATAGAAATTCGTTTCCTCATTATTACGAAGACAAAATTCTGCTTTCAGCGATCAAATAATAATTTTGATTAACTTCGAATAAAAATTGATCGTTTTGGAGCTGGACCTGTATTCCCAGCGTATTGCGAAGCATCGTTATTAACACAGCCAGAGAAGCAATCTTTTGCAGTATCAACTTAAAATGAGAAGCGAAGCTATCTCGAAGTTCAGAGTATTTCGACGATATCTTTTGATAATACTAACAATCCTGTGGGTCCTCGCTTTGATAGATCAAGCAAAATTTCTAGACAATATGAAAGAACCTGAAATCTATTATATCAAAGAGCATGATTACCATGCTGAACTTAGACGCAATCATGAAGATAGTGAAGAACCTATAGAGGACAAGAAACCTGAATTGGACAGTTCTCTAGCGCTTCTACATGACTTTTTTCGCGATAACTCCAATATCCCCATTGACCATATCAATCGCATTGATATACTCAACGAGCTAGATGAATTATCACTAGGCCAATCAGCTATTTCATTATATTGTCCCTCTCCTTTAACTCCATTTTTCAACCAAATTAATGATTCTGTCGAGGCCAATTCTGGAAATGAAAATTTGATACCGAAAATTCTCCATGTTTCATTCAAAAGTAGATGTGTTGGTAGAGACCATGCTGAGTTTCTTTCTAGATGGTCTAATACACTGGAAAACTATTCTATATTCTTTTATGATGACGAATCTGTGGATAATCTTATAAATCAAGATTGGCCTGAGTTTCCAGGCTTACACGAAGCAATGAAATGTGTACAATACAAAGGAGCAATGACAGTTGATATATGGCGAGTACTTATATTATACAAATATGGAGGCATATATACTGATATTGACAATAGTCCAACACAAAAGTTTGACGAAAGTTTGATACCGGACGATGTGTCTGCGTTCTTTTTTACCGATTCCGCTAATCGTCCGTCTCAGTGGTTCATGGCAATGGAACCAAAGCATCCTCTAATGTATTTATGTATGAAGTATATAATCAATAATCTCTTGAATATGGATAGCATCTCCGGACCTAGAACTGTGTATGTGACAGGTCCAGGAGCTGTGAGAAGTGCATATGACACGTTTTTTCACATGTCACACGATGAAGATGATGTATATGGTGGCGGTATACATACTGGTCTTTTTGGCAAAACAGTGCAAAAGATATCACAAGAAGAGACTATATTGCACATTATATATCAAAACACAAAAGAAATGGTCGCGTTTAATGCGACAGTAAGCATGACGAGGGGTGACAGAATAGTTAAGGATACTGGGGTGCTTCATTGGGACACTGTAAAGTATAAGGCATGGAAGAATAAGATTATACCAGATATGAGCTGCAATGAATTTTTAAATCAGAAAGTGGAAAATAAGGCTATAGGCGTCCCAGGAGGAATAACAAGTATTTTACAGGATTCTGAACGCATAAATATCCCATCCGAAGTAGATGATAGTTCTCTAGCGCTTCTACATGACTTTATTCGCGATAACTCCAATATCCCCATTGACCATATCAATCGCATTGATATACTCAACGAGCTAGATGAATTATCACTAGGCCAATCAGCTATTTCATTATATTGTCCCTCTCCTTTAACTCCATTTTTCAACCAAATTAATGATTCTGTCGAGGCCAATTCTGGAAATGAAAATTTGATACCGAAAATTCTCCATGTTTCATTCAAAAGTAGATGTGTTGGTAGAGACCATGCTGAGTTTCTTTCTAGATGGTCTAATACACTGGAAAACTATTCTATATTCTTTTATGATGACGAATCTGTGGATAATCTTATAAATCAAGATTGGCCTGAGTTTCCAGGCTTACACGAAGCAATGAAATGTGTACAATACAAAGGAGCAATGACAGTTGATATATGGCGAGTACTTATATTATACAAATATGGAGGCATATATACTGATATTGACAATAGTCCAACACAAAAGTTTGACGAAAGTTTGATACCGGACGATGTGTCTGCGTTCTTTTTTACCGATTCCGCTAATCGTCCGTCTCAGTGGTTCATGGCAATGGAACCAAAGCATCCTCTAATGTATTTATGTATGAAGTATATAATCAATAATCTCTTGAATATGGATAGCATCTCCGGACCTAGAACTGTGTATGTGACAGGTCCAGGAGCTGTGAGAAGTGCATATGACACGTTTTTTCACATGTCACACGATGAAGATGATGTATATGGTGGCGGTATACATACTGGTCTTTTTGGCAAAACAGTGCAAAAGATATCACAAGAAGAGACTATATTGCACATTATATATCAAAACACAAAAGAAATGGTCGCGTTTAATGCGACAGTAAGCATGACGAGGGGTGACAGAATATTTAAGGATACTGGGGTGCTTCATTGGGACACTGTAAAGTATAAGGCATGGAAGAATAAGATTATACCAGATATGAGTTGTAAAGAGTTTCTCGATAAAATAGGATGAGCAATAAGGATTGAAGTATAAGAGTTATTTAGTTTTCAAATAAACGAATATTTTTTTATAAAAGATTTAGAATCCATTACATGTATAATGTTCCGTCACATAAGATAAATAAATTCTTCTTTTTCGAGCACAAAGTACCTAAATAGACAAATATATTTTGATGAAAGGTGAGTTTAAATCTACAACGCCACAATTTTTTTGTCTCCTCCACAAACAACAGAACTCCTCCGTTTGATGCCTTTTCCTTTCAATTTTTCTGTGGCAGGTGCAGCCTTGACACCACCATAACTTTCAGAATGATATTCCATGTTGTGCCTTTTGAAACCTAAAATATTTTTCAATAAGTCATTCGAGATTTTCAAGTTAGTTAGCTGGCTAGAGAGTTTAGGGCTACCACAGAAAGCCAGGAAGGAGTATGAAAAATCTTTTGTGTTCGCAAGACGAATTGAATGATCCTCAATAATCTTTCCAAAGTTTGGTCTTCCAAAATGAATACTTCCCGATTTCATCAAATCGGAGTCCTTCATAACTTCACGAAGCTCTGCATTTGCGCTTTCCTCCTTATCGGTCACGTAAATGGTGATAGGGCCTACAGCTTCCGTACTTTCACGTCCCCAATCCTTCAGCATTGTCTGCCATAGCTCTTCTATGTCCGGACCAATATCAGATACCAACTTAGCTGATCGTGTCACCCAGATGATATCCAAGCTCTCCAAATAAGTCAAGTTGTCTTCCTTACTCAAAGCCACAATGGAAGTACTGTGTGGCCTTACCATACTCATCCACCAACGCAAAGTGACATAGCCTGTAAGGAGCCCAAAACAAAGAACTTCGGTTCTTGTAAGTTTACCGTTTCCTTGATATAAGTTGATAAGATACCAGTCCGCAAATGGGATGATCAAACCAACGACCAGGTCCACGTAAGCAATAATCTTATTCAGATTTTGAAAGAAAAGAGCAAAAGCAGTGAAAAGTGCATGGTTGATCACCGTGTAATACATTAGGAAAGAAATCATGCCTGGGTAAAGAAGATTGACGGGATGATAAGCAAACTTGAAGGATACTGCGTCTGGTAGAAGATTCCATGAAAGAGTTAGGCCTAGTGATACAACACTCATCAAAGTAAGCAATGCCTCTAAAATTTTTGCATAAATAAGACCGGATGCCTTCTTGGAAAGTTTGTGCATTTTTTTTTCGTTAGCTTTGACGTCATCCCAAGACAAATAATTTTCTTCGGTCGCATGATCCATGATCATATCATGAAGCTTTCCACTCAAAGCGCTATTTCTTTTGCTCATATTCTTAAAATCAGTTCTAAAATCTCCACTGCTGTCGTCTTCTGAAGAAAACTTGAAAAGTCTCTTCAATTTTTTAAAAAAAGATCCTTTCTTCATTCCATGGGCATAGATAATGTTCCCAATTTCAGCATCACTTTGATCAATGTTTTTCTTGTGAGCTTCAGGTGATAAACGGCACAAAGTATCCAGATGTTGCCTGTAAAGACTCAAAATAGGTACAATACCAGTTCCAGCGCCAATTGCAAGACCGTGAGTGAATTCATTGGGATTTGTTAGACTTGTTCCATATGGGCCCATGACTTCAAACAAAAGTCCATTCTTCCCAGCACCCTCCAATTGGTTCCATAACTTATCAGTCCATGAACCTTCTTCGAAAACTTCAATGTAAAACTCGAGGGAATCAGAGGTGGGAGAAGATGCAATGGAAAACGGGTGCCAGTGCACATCCACATCCTTCATTCGTAAAAATACGTATTGACCAGGCTTGAAAATAAGCAACGTTGGGCGATTAAGTTTGAGGGTGATCATTCTGGTACCATTACTGCTAACAACTTGCGAGAATTCTGTGAGTCTCGTTGTGTGCTTGTTAAGAATGTGCATAGCACTTCGATCAGCAATGTAGTAGAGAAGAGAGGCGGAAAACCATTTGAATGTCTGACTGCGATCACGTTCATCTGTTCGTTCTACTCTGTCAAAAGTATGAATGATGGCTAAAAGATACATCGCAAATACGAGATGATGGATAACGTAGAATGCTTCATAAGGGATCTTGTATCTGTAGAAAGAAGTTCCTCCAATGATTAGAAGGGTGCCCAAAATAGCGTAACCTGTAGCCATAATTTCAGTCCTCATATTGTTACAGAATTTCTGTTCACCATCCGCGCAAAGTTTCCCGAAAAAAATAAAGAAGAAGATCACAGCAATGAATACAATAGAAATCATTACGTATCCAAGATGGATGTGCATGGCAAGCATCTTGTTCATTGGTACATATGAATTTATCGAAGAGTGCGAAAGAGAAGTGATGGTGAACCTAGACATTGTAAGTGGAATAAGAGACATTTGAAATAGGATTGCATGCATAGAACCAAATTCAAGGGGAGGTGCGATACGCTTCCACCAAAAGTTAGGTGCACCTACTGGAACTTTAATTTGCTGTTCACCAAACTTCATAAGACCAAAATGGCCCCAAATAATAAAGGTGATAACAAGATGGATAAGAAACGTCATGGCAATTGCTCGATTGGCGTACAAATATATACAGATATCGAGAACTCGACTTCCTTTCATGTGCCTTTTTGCTTTTTGAAACACTTGGCGTAACCTGTCATCCTCGTTGTTCTCTTCATCGGTTAGGTTTCTCTTAGATACGAAATCAGAAGAGCGTCTACTCAATCCTGATCTAACTGGATTAGTTTCCATGGTCAAAATCAACTTCAACTAATATTTATGATGAAACACAATATTCATTTAAAATTGTGCTAAGATATGTCCAAATGCGAACACCGTATTCTCCAGTTCCAAGACGCTTATTTCGTTGAATCCTATATGACTCAATTTACTATAGGTATTCTGTATGTCTATTGAAACCATAATTATCGAAACATATATCTCGATGTACGTACCTAGATTCATTTAAGTATCTTTCCTACTTAGATAGTATGTTATTCAAACTTCTTTTAATCTATTCACGATCAAGACAATATTAATATTCCAGTCTTGGTCAAAACGTACATTTATTACTAAGGGAGTCTACGGTATCTATTCTAGAGGTGCTGGATATTAGTTTTGGGAGTTCAGGAGTTCCCAAATTAGAAATATGCACACCTAAAGCTGGTGTACATCTAAAGCTGGTGTGTTTTGTTTTAAAATTCTACGGTAAATTTTGAAATCTGCATAAAACACGAACTTTGGGAGTTGAAAAATTCCAAAATTTTACTAAGGTAACCTGTGAACAGTGTTATATAAGACCATGCCTGTTGTTCATGTAAACTACAATTTCATCGAGTTTTGATATTTACGTGTAGATGGCCGGCGTCTCTTTTCTAGTAAAAGAGCGTTAGTATAATGTGGATTATATTTCGCTGGAGGGCCACTTCGCAGCTCTACCTTAGTGTAGGCGTTGAACCTTGACTAAAAAATATACTAGACTAAACTAAACTAAACTAAACTAAACTAAACTAAACTTAGGTAACCTGTGATCAATTCTATAATTTATATACCTATGTTTAAAATAAAGTCTCCTCTAGAATGGTCCGTTAGGATCGAGCATGTAGATATCTCATGAAAAATATTACATTATTTTGTGAAAGCAATTACTTCTGCTTACTTTAGGACGATAACTTTACCTAATATTGTTAACACTATTGAAGCATGATCTAGGAGTGAAAATGTAACAATGACGAGGCTTAATAATTCTACCATGAATTTTATGTAAAAAGGGAGGTTTGATTCTTTGAAATTTGTTTTTTTAATTTTATTCTCACATTACACTATAGTATGATGACACCTTTTTCAAAAACACGATTAGTACACAGTTCAAAAGTAAAACATATCTATTGAAGTTAGTGATGTGATCAGTAAGCAGCTGATTAAAGATCGATGGGTGAAGTAAGTCCAGAGGTAAGTCCAGAGGAACACTACTAAGCGGGAAAGCAATCTAATTTTGGATTGGAAAACTAAATTGTGATTGTCAAAGATATGGTGTTAACGGTGACATACCATGACGTATGGAGATCTTATAGCTCATGTGTGAATGGAAAATAATTAGGGAATTCGAAAATTGAAGTGGATCATGGATGGAGGGAACAATGCAGATGTACAAAAGGTTAACGGTTGTTGTCGTCAATGTAATAATTTGTAATCAAATAGGTATTATATTTTCTTACGGTATCCCATGCACGCATGAGTGTAAAAATCCTTAACGTAATCCTAACTGAGAAAATATAGTGTTATTATTATTATTCGAGCATCTATATTGTGTATGTGAAAATATGGGAAAAGGTGACGCACCTTATTTTAGATGGATTCTTCTATTATTACGTTCCGAATACATTTTATACATGATTTAGATTAATAAGCTCACTAGGTTAGTTAGTTAGTTAGTTAGTTAGTCCTGATATGTTTTTAGTGTGTGCTACGGCATTAGACTGAGCTAGGGCCCGATAGTTTCACTGACAAATTTTCGTCTGATATGCGACAGTCGTTAATAAGCTCACTCTAGAGGTAATTGGTTTTTATATTAATTACTTTAGTTTTTATCTTTTTGTTTTACCGCTTTGAACAACCTTTGCAGGTAAGACACTTGATATTCATTTACTAGCCATTACTTAATATTATTATTATTAT
>Ga0209092_10005531_pt1 | contig 10224 bp, 24 predicted proteins | sample FraStrMetagenome_FD_187446 | JGI IMG/M metagenome (GOLD analysis project Ga0209092, IMG submission 187446) | Marine eukaryotic phytoplankton communities from Arctic Ocean - Fram Strait ARC3M Metagenome (SPAdes) (version 2) | ecosystem: Environmental > Aquatic > Marine > Oceanic | place: Fram... | reverse complement strand
AGCTTGCGAAGGCTAAACATATAACAAACATTAAAGGAAAGAGAATACATGTCACTATTAGATTTATCAAAAAGCTATCGCCCATTTCACTACCCATGGGCAGTAGAGTTAACTAAAAAGCACGAAGAGATCCACTGGGTCGAAGACGAAGCAGAATTGAGCGAAGACGTTCAAGACTGGAAAACAAAACTAACTGAAGATGAGAAGGACTTTGTGACCCAAATTCTTCGATTGTTCACACAGTCAGATGTACAAGTTGGTGAGAACTATCACGAACTGATGATTCCAAAATTTAAGAACAATGAAATCCGCAACATGCTTGCGTCATTTGCTAATCGTGAAGGTGTACATCAACGTGCATATGCTTTACTGAATGATACACTGGGTTTACCAGACGAAGAGTTTCACACTTTCCTTGAATACTCTGAGATGGCAGACAAGTTAGACTTTATGAAAGAAGGTAACATTAACTCCCATACAGGTCTCGCTCTCGTAGTGGCTCAGTCAGTGTTTAACGAAGGGATGTCACTATTCGCATCCTTTGTAATGCTACTGAACTTTCAGCGTTTTGGCAAAATGAAAGGCATGGGAACAATTGTTGAATGGTCTATCCGTGATGAGACTATGCACGTTCAAGGTAACGCTAAATTGTTCCGTGAATTTGTAGAAGAGCATCCACGTATTGTCAACGATGAGTTGAAGTCTAAGGTGTATGAGATGGCTACTAACGCTGTTACACTAGAAGACAAGTTTATCAAGCTGGCTTTCGATGGCAAAGATCAAGAAGGTATCACTGAGAAAGAAGTGAAGCAATACATTAGACATATCGCTGACCGCCGATTACTTCAGTTGGGCATGAAGCCTAAGTTTGGAGTAAAAGAGAATCCAATGCCATGGTTAGACTGGGTACTGAACGGAGCATCACACGACAACTTCTTTGAGAAGCGAGTTACTGAATACTCTGTTAATGGTATGGAAGGTGATTGGGGCTGGGATGCAAACGCATCTGAAGGCGAAGTTTGTGGAGTCGATGGAAATGGTTGTCCAGCTTAAATAACACAGGGCTATATTATGAATAAGTGGCAAGACGCTTACATGAAAACGGCAGAGACCTTCGGGTCTCTGTCAACTGCTGTTAGACTGAAAGTCGGTGCTATTGTTGTAAAAGACAATCGTATTATCTCTATTGGTTATAACGGTACGCCATCTGGCTGGGACAACGTGTGCGAAGATACTTTTCATCATCACGAACTCGGAACATCTACCACGGTAACTAAATCTGAGGTAATACATGCAGAAGCTAACGCTATAAGTAAACTTGCCAGATCAAGCGAAAGTGGCTTAGACGCTGACATATATATAACTCATGCTCCGTGTGTAGAATGTGCAAAGTTGGTATACGGCACTGGCATAAAGAATGTGTATTATAGAACATCATACAGGAACACAGAGGGGATAGATTTTCTCAAGTCCTGCAATATAAGGGTAGAAAAACTATGAAGAGACAAGATTTAGTCTGCGAGTATTGTGATAGTGAATGTACCGTAGAAACAATTAATATGGAAGACCCAATTTTATTCTGTCCAATATGTGGATCAGAAGTAGATTATGAAGAATCTGAAATGGAAGATTGGGATGAGCAAAACGAAGAGGGCTGGAATTAAGTGTGGTATCTAGACGATGTAGAATTCACTAGCGATATGATAGGAGACTACGTTGGATTCGTGTACGTTATCACAGACCTCATGAACAAAAAGAAGTATGTTGGAAAGAAGTTATTTCAATCCAAGCGAACTTTACCGCCACTGAAAGGTAAGACTAGAAAGCGCAAGGTCATTAAGGAGTCTGATTGGATGACTTACTATGGATCAAGCGAAGAAGTCAAGCTACTGGTTGAAGAACATGGTAGCAAAGCATTTCATAGAGAGATATTGCACCTGTGTCCGACACGTGGTACTATGTCATATCTAGAGGCAAAAGAACAATTTGATAGAGAAGTCCTTTTATCAGATGATTACTACAACGGCATTATTAACTGTAAAATACATAGGACACATGTAACAAAGCTTAGAGGATGACATTATGCATATAATTTATGGAACAAAAACTTGCGGCTACTGCCATCAAGCTAAGAGTATGCTGAGACAGAATGGATTGAATTTTGAATATGTCGATCTAAGCGAAGTGACTGAAGAAGAACAAGACAAACTGATGAAGATTGCTGGAAAGAAATTCAGATCAGTGCCACAAATATTTACAAAAGAGACTAGCGATAAAACAAATTGGAAATATATTGGTGGTTTTACTGAGTTAAGGGATATACTAAATGACTGATACTACTTACTTGCCGTTACCGTCTAGTGTGACAATTAAGAGATCCGATATTCATGGTCTAGGACTATGGGCTGTCGAAGATATCAAGGAAGGAACTGAGATAGGGATGTCTCATTTTTATTGGGGAGAAGATATTCAAAGAACTCCTTTAGGAGCATTCTATAATCATTCCGATTCTCCAAACATACACAAGTCACGAAGGGATAGTAGATACTTCATGATTGCAAGCAAAGACATTCTAGCAGGTGAAGAAATTACTTGTACGTATACGTTCTACAAGTGTGACTAATTCCACCATCTAAAGTATAATCCAGACAGAGGAACCACTAGAGTTAAGAGTGCTAAGATTAATCCGACCCAAGTATCTGAGTCAGACCAGTCTTGTCCTGCTTGTATAAGCTTATATTCGTTACCGTCTTTATCTAGAAGAGGTCTCTTATCCACGAATAGCGTTATCAATGTGTTTGATGTATTCATCGATACTATGATCGGAGAATGAGTCTATCTTGCCCTGTTTTAAGCCCATCCAAATACCACGAAACTTATCTTTAACTCTTTGCCATCCAGTTGGATTCCTAACTAAGCCATACGCATTGATGTAATGCTCTTCACCGTGATGCTTGTATCCCATTACACGTAAAGGAACAGTAGTTACGATGTCGTTGTTATTCTTCCATCTATGATGCACAACTTCTAAAGACTTACAGTATGTTGGCCAACCAACTTTAGGTGAACCGAACGTAAATACCATTGAAGGACTAGTTAGTGTATCATCGTGAGTACATCTAGACGCCATGATAGTAGCCATTGCCGCACCCAGAGAATGACCGCAGAACCATAGCATTTTCTTAGCGTTTACTGTTCTTGCAATGTCTTCAATAATCATCGGCCATAGATCGTCTACTTCAGTCTTAAAGCCACTGTGAACTCTAGAGATTGTTTCAGCTAATACTGGGAATGCTTTTAGATCGGCTTTGATATCACCAAATTCTGTAGGCTGTGTGCCTCTACATGCGATAACTAAATCAGACTTATTTTGAAATCTGTATGCCTGAGCTCCGTCTCTTTCATAGAACTCTGTTGTGGTGAATCCTAATGCTCTGGCTGCCTTGCTTGCTTCTGGTTCATCTAAGTATGCAATTTGTGAAAGCCTTGCGAATAGAGCAGATCGTACTAGTACTGATTTTGAAGTTATTGTTGTATCCATATTTGTTTCTCCTATATCGTATTATTTATAATATTAGACTTGACAAAAGGCAAAAATTGTAGTATGATAGTACTGTAAATCAAACTAAGAGGTTCAATATGCATTTAACTAACGAAGTTGAAGAACACTTAAAAAAGATTCTAGAGATTAAAACCATCAGTCCGTTCAGGACATTCGCCCAAAATCTATGGGAAGAACACAAAGAAGAGGTAATGGATTGGGAAGGCAAGGCGTGTACATATACCTCACAAGAGTACTTCAACAAAAACAAGTGGTATGTAAAAAAGCTATATAAGTCTACACTCCGTATAAGAGGTTAATATGTCAGATATAGTAGAAATCTTTAGTATTATAATTGGTATGTTCTTTGTTGTGTTTGGAGCGAGATGTCTATATGAAGCCGAACTAATGAACCAATCCAAGAGAGATGCGTACAGGGCAGGCACTCACGATTATTATGGAAATAAAATAGAAAAAAGTGAAAATAATGGTTGACACTGCCCCATAGTTGGTCTATAGTATAAGAGTAACAAAGAGAGAGATAAACATGATCAACTATATAAGCGCCTCAGAAAGTCAAATTCAACTTTGGGACGATGCGGGCATCGTAGCATCAAGTTCGAACGCAAACGATCTAGCCAATGTTATTTTTGATAACGGTGGCTTCGCTGATGCTGTATATGCGTCATCTTCAGTAGACTTTGCCTCAGAAGAGGGCTTTGCCACTGATGATGGTGCCAACGATTTACTTGAGTCAGCGATTGCCATATTTAACAACTACACCCTATACAGTTCTAAAAACTTCGGAAGTTTTTCGATTAAAAACGCTAAATAGCGATAGAACCACTAAGGGAGATTACCAGTGAAACACCTAAAAGAGATAGAGATGTCTTATGTTAAACACCTTATCCATGGGTGGTCTATCGCTGGAGTCCTTATAGTGCATGGTCTATTTCCCTTCATGTGGGAAACAAAAGCCTCTGATATGCTATGTAAAAAAGATGAAAAAAAGTGAAAATAATGGTTGACATTACTGCCATCCATGCTATAATACTTGTATAAACTAAAGAAATGAGAGAGTATATTATGATGAATGAGCAAATTGAAACACTGATCGAAGCAATCAAAACTGACTACTTTAAGTGGACAAGTCGTTCTGCTGATTATGAGTTGACTGATGTCAACAAGAAGATGATTGCTGAGTTTAACGAAGGTCTCTCTGTCACTGAAGGACAGAAGTATATCAAGATTCTCAGCAGAGGCAGTGTTTGGGGCTTTGTTGTTAAAGTTACCACTGATAAGTTGTTCAAGCAAGGCGATATATTGAAAGCCGCTGGCTACAATGCTCCTGCGAGAAATAAGCCACGAGGAAATGTGATAGACGGTGGTTACACAATCCAGTGGACCGGTCCTAGATACCTCTGATAAAAAAGTCAAGGATTCCGAAAAGAGTTCTTGACAATACACCTCGGATGTCGTATAATAGACATCTAATTGAGAGAGTTAATATGTTGAAGAATACCTTTGTTGAAGCGTTAGAATTTGCTACTGAGATGCACGAAGGGCAGACAAGAAAGTACAACGGTGGAGCTTATATTGAGCATCCAATCGCTGTTGCTGATCTTGTTGAAGCTTATCTAGACGAACAAGAGACTGAAGAAGAGATCGTTATCACAGCAATACAGATCGCTCTTCTTCACGATACTGTTGAAGATACTCCTGCTACTGAAGAGAACCTCGTTGAGCGTTTCAGTAAAGAAGTCGCTGAAGGTGTTTGGTACTTGACTAAGACTCCTAGCTTCGTTGGAAACAGGGCTGTTAGAAAAGAGTTGTGTCAGGCAAGACTTGCGTCTGCCCCTTGGTTGATTAGGGTAATCAAGACTTTCGACATGATGCACAATGCAACTACTATTGAAGCTAACGATCCTAAGTTTTGGATTGTCTTTAAGGCAGAAACTATTGCATTGCTTGAAGCAATGGGAACTACCCACATTTGGGAAGAGCAGAAAGGAACGCCTCTTGTATAAAGACGAAATGTTAGAATCTATGGTTCTAGAAGAAATCAAAAAATGGGCGGGTAATAGATACTATGAACAGTGTCACCCGTCTCTCTTCAAAGAATACTGGGTAACGAGACAAGGATGAATTTTAGTCTCCTTAGCTCAGTTGGATAGAGCAACAGCCTTCTAAGCTGTGGGTCGCAAGTTCGAATCTTGCAGGGGACGCCAATATATAGGTGTGAAGTGTTACGGTAGCACGTTAGTCTCCAAAACTGAAAGCCGGGGTTCGACTCCCTGCATGCCTGCCAATTCACGTGTGACTACAAAAGATAAATATGAAGCAAGAAAATGGAGTATGGATACTTAGAGTTTTATTGATGCTGTGGTTATCTTTTTCAGTGAAGAATACTGACGACCTTTATGGAGTTAGATACAGTATGAGAAGTTTTGAACAATGTAAAAGAGTTATAAAAGAAAGGAATTAGAATGTATGTTTTTCTAGTTGTCTTAATGGTAAATGGAATGTACTCAGTACAAGCACCTAACATGGTGTTTCCTGATCTAGAGACATGTGAGCGTGTTAAGAATATGAACACAGAGGTTCTCAGAAACACTAGTCCATCAGACACGGCAAAATTCTATGCGAAATGTATCATGATACCTCATGATATCAGCGTCTAGTAACAAAAGAAAGGATCAGGGATGATCAAATCGAGGAATACCCCGACTGTTAAATCAGCGGTTAACAATGATGAGATGTCATTACTTTTGTCTGAGTTCATGGATAAGTGTGACGATCTTGAGAGAAAGCTAGACTTGCTTATTGATAGGCAAGAAGCTAAACTCTGTCAATGTGATGATGTGCCAAAGTTATAAAGAAAGTACTTGACAAAAGGTATACTTTGTGAGATAATGTACACATTAATACAAATAAGGAAGTAATATGAAATCAATTCTATTAGTAGTAGCTATACTAGCATTAGCTGGCTGTCAGTCTACAGGAATGTCAAATGTTACCAATGGTCCAGCACGAGTGTTGCACCCAGTTCAAGAATGTGGTATGGTCAAAGTCCCCGTATATGGGATTCTAGATCGACCTGCTTCCGGAGGCGAAGTACTTAGTGGTGCAGTCATCGGTGGCGTAATAGGAAATCAATTTGGTAAAGGCAGTGGTAATGATGCGATGACAGTACTTGGTGCTATCATAGGCGGTGCTACAGCCAACGAGCGTAAGCAAGAGCGAGTGATCGTAAGCTACACGCAGAAACATGAGTGTCGAACAGTTTATAAATAGGCATGAAAATAGTGCTTGACAAACGGTTCGTAATATGCGATAATATGTACATAACTTGATAAGAGAGTGAGACCTATATGATGATGACTAAATATCAGCTTGAAGAATTTAACAGAGCTTTTACGAGTGCTGTTGAGTCCACCGAAAACCACGAAGCAGACAATGCTATTAATTGGAACTTCGTTGATGCAGATGTCACTATGGCTATGCATGAGGTTTTTGGATCAGAGCTTGACGATAGTGAGCTTGAAATCGAGTTTAACTTTGCGGCTGAGAAGTATCTCAGTGACTACGGCCATTGGGCGCATGTCGCATAACTAACCAGTCGGTTTGCCACCGAATAGTATGCTAATGGTAATGCATATGAAGATGAAGCAGTTTCGCAACTGTAACAAAATTACCCGATGACAGTAGTCCGTGTGCTGGGATGCGTTAGCACTGAAGCGTGGAGCCCTAAAGTTCATGATCAATAACAGATCGCTTTAGTTTGGCAAAGAAGCGTTAAGAGCACCCAGACCTTTTAATAAGGCGTTTGTAGTTCAGTGGATAGAATATCGGTCTACGAAACCGGAGGTCAAAGGTTCGAATCCTTTCAAGCGCACCAACATGGAAACGGAGTATAATATGAGAAAGCAAATTTTAACAGCACTGAATCAACATGCATTAGGGCATATTGAAAAGCATCGAATGAACATTGAGGTGTATCTTGCAAATCCTGTGGGTATTGGTGAACACTCTAATATCTTAGAGGCTATCGAATCGGAGTTGGACCAAATAGCCACTTATAGAGATCAGCTTGATATCATCAAAGAGTTCTTTGATGCGCCTGAACCACGTATCTAATATCATAAATAAAGGTATAAGGTAAGACATATGACCCGACACACCGCGGACCCAAGCAATTATCTTATACCTGACCCTCTAAGGCTTTTATCGTCTTAGGGGGTTTTTTACTGAAAGAGGAGAATTCCTATGAATGAAGTCGAAGAGGCTCTAGCTGAAATGGCAGAGAATGAAGCTGAAATCGTAATCGCCAATGAACCTTATTTAGAACGCCCTACCAGAACAGATAGAATCAGACGATCTTATGTGGCACGTGTAGCCCGAAAAGGCGTTAAACAAATCCGACAACTTCGAAAGAAGAGAGAGCCCAAGCAAGGTTATAATAGCCTTAAGAATTGGAGAGAACGTAATGGAAATTAATCATGCACCCGTGTTTGACGAAGAAAAAATCATCTCTATCTACGAGAAGAAAGATGGTGTTTCAATCAAGTATGTTTGCACAACTGATCTATTGGCAAGCGATTTGCCGGTAGACATCTTCTACCGAGAGAGTCCACATCCAGAGTTTGGCAATCGATACTTTGGATTATACAAGAATCCTTATGCCGATGATGCACAGGTCATGATCACAAATGCTGATGCAATTGAGACTTCTGGCAGATACCAGTTTGGAATGGTAAAAGACCGAGATGGTAAGTATTGGTACTCCAGATCACATCACGAGTGTCTGTTTCTAGATGGGAACATGATTGACGGTGGCAGAGAGTATGTCCGATCTACGGGTGAGGTAACTACATTTAGGGTCAAAAATGGTGAAATGTTGCCCGAAGAGCCTGTGGAGTACCCTGACTTTGTAGAAAATTTCAACTTTTCTTGATAAAAAGCTTGACATTGGCTACAGACCTGCTATAATAGTATCTGATTTGAATGATTGAGAGAGAATATATATTATGTATGTACTAAGAAATCTTGCTGATGATGCTATGACTGTTCTTAAGACCTTCCGCAACCAAGTAGAAGCTTTAGATTATCGAGAAGAGCATCTAATTCCTGCTGAAGTGTGGGTAGACTACGTAGAGCCTGTCACTAATGAAGACCTCATTCTTGACAATAGTAAGCCAGCGTACATTGTGAGGATTAAATAATGATCAGAGTTATCTTAGGAATCTTTATCATTTTTGGCACCGTTGGTGCTGATGATTTTGCTACTGAAGCAGGTATTCAAGGACCACCAATAATGCAGACTATTTTTTGGTGTCTGGTTGGTGTAGCTTTAATATCGTCTGCTATACCGAAACTGATTCGTCAAGGACATATTAGCTGAGGCAGGTAGTAATGGAATTCTTTTTAGTCGGCAGACATAAGAATAGTAAAGTAGTAGATCAATATGTTGCGAATATGTTGATCAGTCTTAAACTACACAGACTTAGAAGTAAGTCCGTTGTTATAAAGTTTGAGACCACTTTAGAAGGTGAATGCATGGGCATGTGCTTTGGCGACAAGAGCGTAGCACAGGTACAAATTGCAAGAAAGTCGAACGGTGAATGTTTATCTTTTCTTGAGCAAATGCAAACACTAGCTCATGAGATGGTTCATGTGAGACAGTACATTCGTGGAGAATTGTCCTATGGTAGCTCAGGAGAGTTTCAATGGAAAAAGCGAAGTGCTGGTGGATATAAATATGAGAACCAGCCATGGGAAAAAGAAGCGATTGGGTTAGCTGAAGTTTTGTTTACAAAATGCTTTCCCTTTCATATGGATTTAGTAAATTAATGTTTTGGGCTATTTAACAGTAATGTTAGACAATCGCCAACCTCACTGTCACCGAAGTGAGGGAAAAGTTGAAACAGTATCAATCTGTGCGTGTTCAACAGCCCATACCGATAGGAGAAATATATGGCAAAAACGTTAGGAGGATGGCGCCCAGAGTCGATTAGCAAAAAGACTTCCCAGGGCAATGGTAGAAATGTAAAGATGTCTTCAATGAATAAATCAAAGAAGGCTAGTTTTAAAAAATATAGAGGACAGGGTTAACCAGTCTTCGAGGTAAATTATGAAAATTGAATTTAATATTAACATTGACACAAGCGAGGATAAAGACATTGGCTTAGAGCTACTTGCTCTTATATCTGAGATGAAGGTCAGACTTGAACAACTTAATGAAGAAGAGGATGTAGAATGAGCTTTAAGAAAAATGATATCGTTACAGTGATAACTGTAGCTGGAGAATATGTAGGCAAATATGTGGACGAAAGTCCTGCAATGCTCGAAATAAGCGATCCTAAGATGCTAGTATCTGGAGAGCAAGGTGTTGGATTTGGCACAGGCATCTGCGTTACAGGCGAAGATAATCCCAAGTCTGTGAGGTTTTACACAGGAGGCATCGTGTTCGTCACTAAGACTAATGATGTCGTGACTAAGGCATATCATTCAGCTAATAGCGGATTGATTGTTTGATGATTAGAACTATCGAAGTTGTTCAGGATCCAGATGATCCCACTGCACTTGCTCTTGATTTTCCAGACGATCTTCTTATTGAAGCCGGCTGGAAGGTTGGGGACAGCCTAGAATTTACAGACACGGGTAATAATACCTGGTCTTTACAA
>Ga0209092_10005529_pt1 | contig 10227 bp, 7 predicted proteins | sample FraStrMetagenome_FD_187446 | JGI IMG/M metagenome (GOLD analysis project Ga0209092, IMG submission 187446) | Marine eukaryotic phytoplankton communities from Arctic Ocean - Fram Strait ARC3M Metagenome (SPAdes) (version 2) | ecosystem: Environmental > Aquatic > Marine > Oceanic | place: Fram... | reverse complement strand
GGTCATAATGAGTGTTATTTTTTATTATCAATTACATGTTATCTGAATATTAATTTTCTCTTGAAAAAAGGACGAAATTACTTTGTATTCTCTTAAAGATATGCACATGTATATTATTACAACTTTTTTGTGTGTACAGTGAGATTCAAAAATTTATTGTTCGAGCAATCGCCTTCACAATTCATCTTCGGTACTTAATACCAATGACTCGGAGTTCTCCTTCCGGAAATGTATCAAATTTGTTTGATTGATTAATGCAATCAATTGTGAATCCACAAAGGGATTGGAACCAAGCGGAACTACTTCCGACTTTCATACGAAAATTATAGTGTGAGATGAGTACAGTGCTAACAAATATATAGGAATAAGTTGTGTTCGTCTTACCAGCAATCACTCTTTCTTTGCGATCATTCAACCAATTTAAAAAATAGTTTGTACGGCGGAGAAAGTCCTTTTTGGACTCAATTAAAGGTCTCTTGTCGAACGAATTCATTTTCTCCACGTCATAAGTTTCTTCATAAAGAGTGTAATCTATTCCGCCAAAGTTTTCTTTCAGTATATCAACTTCGCATGCAAAATCACTAGATTTACCATTTGCTTCCTCTTGGCATTGTGGATGACAAATCCAAGGTTTTTCGTGTAGCATGCTCGGTACATGTTGGGGAAAAGCAAGGAATGTAGACATGGTCGCACGCCTGAGTGGGTTAACAACGACTCCAAAATGTGCATCCTGGAAAGAAAAGTTTTTTTAACAAGAGCCATGAACTCCCCAATAAACGGAACAAATCAACATGAAGGACAATAGGATTCATCTTGACCCGTTTGTCATAGAAATGTAGTAGTCCTCATATCAAGATTTCCCCTCTAAAAGAATCCCTCGTCCTTAAGTTGATCATGGTTGTTTTTGTAGCAATGAACTTTCCATCCCTTTCAGCCTTAGAGTCTAACGTCGGAAATATTTTATGAGGTTAATGAATTAAAAAAGAAAAAAAATATGCTATTAAACACATAAAAAAATTAGGTACTTCAAAACATATTCATTGTGAATTCTCTTATTTTCTTTACACATACAATTTAATTTCCAACCTAGTTCATAATGCTGCCAAACCCTTCACCTTAACTTTCGCCCAACACTAGCAACTATTGTGATAAAGTCTTCTTATTTCTCTCTCTAATTTGATGCTTGACCAAATCCCAATCATTGTGATTTGGAAGAAGAATAGACTTCCAGCACCTTTCACTTTTTTGTGATACCTTTAATGATGTTGCGAAATCTTTGATATGAATATTATTTCTGGCAATATTCTGATCCTCCCAGATTCTATATTCCAATTTCTGAAATATTGGAAGCCTGTTTGACTTTTTTTTACATGACTGAGACTGATGACAAAATGAATCCCATGCAATTCTTGAAGCTTTACCCACATTGCATGAACTGACTGGAATGTCATAAGTTGATGTTACTTCTGGCTTTTTGGTACTTTGACTGATATTTCCACGTGACATATCAATGCTTGCATTCACTGGATAGGCCCATAGTTCAAAAAAAAGTCTTAAGCTATTAAACCTTGAAATCATTGCCATTTCTTTCAAATCAAAATCTTTCTTTTGTACACAATTGTCAAAAAGTTTGCTTTGGTGATCCTGCAAAATGTCCACAATCAAATGATCTATTTCTTTATCTAGTGCTGAAACCAATTTGAAAAAATAGCATTTAGAATGACACTGCTTGACCTGGCTCAGCTTAGAAAAATCAAGATTCTTATCCTTCTTAGGATCATGAAAGCATGCAGAAATCTCGTGAGCAGGTATGTTGAAATAAATTGCTGTTGGGCACTTTGAATCCAAGAGCTGATCAGGATGAAATACAATATGATGTGCAGTTATAATACCCTTATGATGAGGATTATGAGGGTGATAATCAATTTCGATCATTTTGTCTCCACTGATACAGTATGACCTCGCATCCAAAACCATACATAACCTATCAAAAACCATATGGGTATCTTGATATGTATGTGAGTTTCCACACTTGGGTCGTAGCTTCAATATTATTTGAATCATATGCTTCCTTTTTATTCCAAACATCTCTGGATTGAAGGAAGTTGATTTGTTGCAGACGATATCGACAGCATTCGTCCAATCTTTAAATAAGTTCTGACTGGGATGCTTGATGGGACAAAGTACTCCAAAGTCAGTTTTATGAATGGATTGAACATTCAATTGTTGAAGATTATTGATATGCACATCAGTTTGGATATTGCTATCATGCTTTTGGGTATCCCTTAACCAAGATGGGATTCTGCCTTCAGCACTTGGGTCATGTAGAAACTCACAACGATCCTGAAAGGGACTTTCATACAATCGTAAAGGCTTGATTAGTGTCTGTAGTGAAAGAAAAAAATAGTAGAACACTTTTCTTACCAAGCTCCAGTAGATACCCAATCTAGGCAAGGTCTTGAACGAAAGGTACAAATATCAACAAAATTATCCCACTCGTGAAGCTTAGTGAGTCTTAATTCATGTCCTCCATGAGCATAAGAGCATTTGACTCCAAATTCACACCTCCCGAGATTCATGAAATTTTTACAAAGTTCAGTTTTGATCTTGGCTCTTTTTTGAGGGTCCCCACGAAAACTTTGAGCCTTTTTCCTTGGTGTCCTTTGCATGTTGTTGTTTGTATTCACTGGTATGCATATTGGATAATGGCAAAATTGAATAGACCTATAGCAAAATCCAGTTTGGGGCATGATGACTTGATTTCCTTTCATTGTTCTTTGCAATGATGAAATAATGAGATATCAAAAAATGAGCTTTTTGTTGTATAATAAAACATGAAGAAGTTACTGTACGGTACATAAATTGAACTGTAAGAAAGTATTCATATTCGTCCACATGTGTAGTTGGGAAAGTAGTAACTCACAACAAAACAATTGTGATAATTTTTCCCGCCATGTATATGTATTTTTTTAACAATAGAATACAGAAAATTCAGAAATATTACATACGTATGGTTTTTGTCCATACATGACAGATATACATGCTCAAGTAAAATAATCCATTTTTATGCCCCTATTCATTCCTATTGGATGTCATGCACTGATTTCTGAAAGAAATTATTTTGTTGGATGATTTGATTGTTTGTGTATGTAGTGTTGATGGTTTTTCCATGAACGGCAGTAGACTATACCTAGAGGGCAGCAGACAAATGTTTCTGCTGGTCGTTCATTGCTAAGTAGTCCATTTGTGATCTATGGACTTGTATGTAGTCCAACGACACGTATGTAGGATGATAATGCTGGAAATAATTATAGGCTAATTATGCGTACTAAGTTACTGAAAATGGATTTATCAAATATTTCGAAAGAGCCTATTGTTGGTGTAATTGTGGGTTTAAGTAAGATATTAACTAATAAATGTAGATCGTACGTTACGTACAACACCCCCCTCCTTCATGAAGGTAATGAAGTGTAAATACGTAATTACACTACCAATTAATATTTCGGTTGTTTCTGGATTGTCAGGTCCTGCCACATTTTTCAGATTTGTCTTTTGATTTTAAATTATTCGATAAAGCGCGCGAATTTTTGTTTTGGATTAACTTGAAATAAATAAAAATTTAAAAGTGAAACGAATTATGAATGCAATTTTTTTCTTACCTTAACAAAGAAGAACATTCAAAAAAAAGTTCTTGTACAGACCAAAATACATAATTCTATATATTTTTTTCTTTAAAATTATAATTTTAATACAAAATTAATAATAATTTGCATCATGATGTGTGCAGGGCAGCCAACGGAAAGAACGAATTCTAACAGATGTAGACCTGACTCACACATCAATATTATGAATTTACAGTACAACATGTCAAATCCTTGCTTCTCCCCTACCACTAGCTAAGCGGAGGAACCATCACAAGGACTCGAACCCATGTACACATAATTTCTGTCTGAAGCTACTGATTTAAGTAATATAAAGGATTTTTTAAACTTAATAGTACACACGTACGTAAAAAATATTTATATGAAAACACAGCTTTTGTCTATTTATTTCACTGGCTTTTTCGAAAGTACATTTATTTGTTGCCAAACTCGTAAAATATGAAATATGACTTTGATAAAAATTAATGAATTATAAATTATTTTTGAGCTAAAAATATAAACTAACGTACATGTATCTTAAAATCAACGGTTCAATTTCTGTAACAAATTAAATAAATAACATAGAATGGGTATAATGTGTGTGAGTTACTTTTTCCTAGGGATTCCTGCCGATTACATGGAAAAAGTGATGTTCGCACCACGGTGGAATATCTATAATTTCCTTTGATGGGATTGGATGGAATGAAATTTTGTCTTGTGAAAAAGATACGCATAGAACTTCATGATAATTGCATTTTGAGGATATTTTTTTCAAGCGAGATTTCTGCATTTCGGTTAACTACACTTACAAGAATTTCATCAAAAAAATCGTTGCAAGTATGATGCTAGCTAAAAGAATAAGTCATTCTGTCTTCTCTTAATTTACATTTCTTCCTCCTTCATTCCTTTTTTCATATACTGGCATTCATGTTCATAGTTTGACCAACAACAAAGCAACTTGGAAAAAACGACATCAGGTACCCCTGGAAAGCATGCAACCAAAGGCCTCAGCGCAAAAGAGAACTTGGCATCGGGCAAAAGATTTTATTTATTGTATTCCCTTTTGAGTCCACAGGAAAACTTCTTAATATATCCTTTCGCTGAAGAGTATTCTGCAAAAAAAGGGCTTATAATAGACCTAGCAGCTAAATTAAATAAGTGACGATCAATCAATAACTGATACAATTCAACTCTACCCATAATTTTTAATGGATCGACTAACAATCAAACATATTTATTATTTGTCTTTTATGCCGCCAAAAAAAACAATTTGACGTAATATTTTTTTGCCGAGGGTGCGGTAAAAGTGTTAGTTTTTACCTCACACTCATAATAAAGGTTACATTTATATTAATATTCTGATAACTTCGAGAGACTAGATTGATCCTCATCTCTAGTATGCTATAGACTATTTATATTAGATCCGGTCATCAGACACCTCCCCGTATCTATCATTAGAGGAAAATATTAGTATCGTGTGCAAGTATAGAAGACATAAAAAATCAAGGGTAAAAAGAAGAAAAAAGTCCTCAAAAACGAATCAATTCTACAAAACAGATATGAATCTGAGTGCTCAAGGATTTGCTTCAATTGTACAATGTTCTCATCGGAAGTGAAGAGCGCATCAACGAGATTTTTTCTCAGATTGGATTTTGATTGAAACAAAGATGGTCTTCTAGAGAGCATATTTAGAGCAGAATATAATTCATTTTTGTTCATTTCCATTATTATCTCAGTCATCAAGATTCTGGTTTTTTCTTTTTGATTTTCGTGGCTATTATTAGCATTTTGCCATCCGTGAATACTTTTGTTTCTACATTTTTGCTCGTGAATCTCTTCCAAGATATCTTTCACTCTCGCATCTTTCAAATCAATACCAAATTCCCTTGCTTTTTTAATCATGACATTGTCAGGATTTCGGAAAGATAGATTTTTTTTCTCTTGAACTTCTGCTTCCATTTTTTGTGTTTCATTTCGAATCATCTTTGATTTAGTAGACATACCTTTATTAGCATACCAATCAGCAACTTGATGTGCGTGTAGGATGGTAGTTTTGGGATTTTCTTTCGTTTCGTTTTCTTTGTTTGTTTTAATACGTTCTTTCTCTAGTTCGTCCTTTTTATAAATTTCAACTCCTGGTTTTGCAAATAAATACCGATACATTTGCTGATCACATTTACGCTGATTTCTAAACTCGTTTTTGATTTTTTTTATCAAATCACTTCAAAATAATCAAGAAGGCAAAAAGAATGTCATTTATTCAAGAAGTGTCCACATGTGTCAATTAAGTGATTGAGAAGAAAATGATAAGGCGTTGGTTGGGGTAGCTTACAGAATATTAGGATCTCTTGGGAAAATATTGCGAGCTTGTTCCAAATCTTTTTTGGCTAGTTTATACTCGGTAGTTCCAGCTGATGTGGGTTCAATGAGCGCACGAGCACGCAGATATAATGCTTTGCAATGAATAGGGTCTTTGTCTAGAATGTCATTGCAAGCCTGAATCGCATGTTTGTATTCTTTTCTACGAATGCACACAAGAGCAATATTACTGTAACAAGAAAAAAGAAACTCCTGTATTTCTTTGTCTTCTTGTGGTTGGTTTCTTGTGTAGGTGACTTCCTTCAGGTCTGCGTCCCTGATCCCCTGTATGAGAAAAATAGAAGATAAAGTAAAAGACAAGAATGAATAAGATGATTGGTACATACGAGCTTAGAGATAGAATTAGAAGACTTACATCTGTTCGGAATGAAGGGTTCGTATTTTCAATGAATTTGAAAACGCTTGCCGCCATTTCATAATTTAACAATGCTTCATCATAGTCAAGTGCCTGAAATGCTGTATTGCCATCAATTTTCATATTTTTTGCGTAACACATGCGGTTAGAGTATGAAGAACAAGATCTTGCAATTTCTACCTCTTTTTTCGGAAGAAACATCGAGTTTTGATAGTATCGTGGGAAGCTGTTGTATTTTTCCCTATATTGATTGGTCTGGGCTGTCTTCATTTTGACAGCTTGATTGAGTAGAGCAGAAAAAGGAGAGCCATTCACTTTAATATCCATTGGATTATTACTTTCTTTGAATAAACCATCTGTATTCTTTTCGTCAACACTACTTTGGTTTCTAAAAGCCATGATTTTGGTTGTTTCAATTTTTTTACCATCCTCATTCAACTTCTGCTCACATTTTCAAAATTTTCCCAGAAAAATGTTTACATACGGTTTTTACTTTTTCTTCATTATCATTTATCAAATACGGAAACACTCAGGATTACAAAGATAAAGATAATTTTTTCCGGGACGAACGGTTTTTTTTTCAATGAACGAGACACGAATGTTCGGGATGACAACAACGGAATTTAATGGCTGGTGAAAATTGGGAAATGCATCATATGGTGAATTTAATCGCTATGATGACATGAACGATAACACAATGGAAAGACGGACACTTTTTTTTTCTTTTTTTTTGAACACTGATATTAACACTAACCTATTTTTGGGAGGAGTATTAGTTGCCCTCGTGCTTGTGCCCCGGCGCCTGAAACTATGTAGTGCCGTGATATGTTATATAAAAAGCTGATGCTCAATGATAGAATTGAGCGCATTATATGCACGATACTTTCAAATAATAAATTTGGAATAAAAACCTTGCTAAGGTTTGAAATCGAAATAAATAAAAGAAGTAGAAATAGCTCACTTCTCGAGCAACAATAAAATAAGAACAATTGAAAACAACTAGTCTATTAAATATAGTCGACACAAGGCATGTAGCACATTCATTTTTGATATGGATTTTAATATGACGAACAAAAATAATATTGAAGCTGTGGGGTCTGTCGCAGAACATTGCCATGAGAACAATTAAAATTAATATCATACACAACAACATACAATGTGCCTTGATTTGATTATATTTATTGAACTTTACAAATGTTACTTTGCTAGTTCTAAAATATTTTGTTGAAGAGTGTTCCTACCTTGTGCTCCGAGAGATATGGCGCAGCTGCCCCCATTTCAAATCACGAAAGCATATACATATGTCCGAAGAGAGGAGCGGTTCTAACTTCAACCAGAAACACCTCACGGTAATAAAGTACGGAGAGGTGGCCATATTCTCCGAAAGATTTGACTGGTGAAACTTTGGGCCCTAGCAACAAACAAACAGACATACGTCCGAAGAGATCGACCTTCAGGACGGCGATAAATGGATTTTGAATATAGTCCTACCTACTGATTATACAATTATCCTATTTTTGACACACTTAAAATCCATCAGCAGATCCTGATGTTTCGAAACCCTTTGAAGATGCCTTGCTTAGCATGCGCCATCATGTGTATCGTTAAATTTCCTTCCCACTAATTTTGTTGGAATTCTATTTGAAATTGATCTGGATCTACTTCCGGTAGCTCTTGGTTCTTGGTTCTATCGGCAGTTGATTTGATATTCTGAATCGGTTCAGGATCATTCCCTCCATATTTAAATTAGATTCCTCTTTTTCACACTTAGTAGGATCATGAATGTTCGGAGGTTTTGATTCGTTGGACAATTTCACAGACCTCACAATCACCTTCCTATTGTCCGTCCCGTTAGAACATAATTACATAAATCACCCCCCCACACACACACAGTTGTTGCAGGACCTAACCATAGCCCCCCAAATCCAAAACTCCAAGGAAATGACTGCTCCGGGTCATCATAGTCAATAGTTTGATAAAACACAAATTGAAGCAAGACTGAGATAAGCAGGTTGATACCAAAAGCAATTTGAGTGTGCTAGATCGCTAGCTTTGAAACAGTATATTGCACTTTCGAAACCCCATATGACACGAAGGAAGGAATAAAACTAAAAGTGTTGTGATTCAAGTTTTTGTAACGTCTTTCTGAATGTTCTGTTTGCGAATGTTTACTTCCTTAGTTATAAAGTTATGTGGAGGAGAGCGAAAGGAAATTTCAGCCTTTGAATTGACAAAACGTAACGGTATCGAAAATGATGAATAATTGATTATAAGTACAATTTCAAAAATGTACAATAATGGTGCATACTCTTTCTAGCGGAAAACAAATATTTTCTTGCGCAAATTGGATGTAAATCGTTGCTTCTTATTTACCTCGAGATACTCCAAATCGAAGTAATATGTTGGTGAATTTAGTTGAATTTATCTTTCTGGTTTCCTCTAAAAATGATTGGGTCAGGTTTTTTGAAAGCGCAGCATTATTAAAAGATCTATACAAAACTAGTATTTCCTGGGAAGTGCGAAAATTGTAGGAGAGAGTTTTCATCTTTCTTAATAAAAAATTAATGATCATGTAATAAAACAAATTTTCGACAATTCAAGTTGATCCTTTCCTTACCTTCATCATCATACTCGATGTAGTAAGGCTTTGTTGACATCTTATCCGTACAGATATTAGTAACTGTGCCATCAAAATGTTCTTTCTCTGCAGGTCACCAAATAGAAAGTCGACTACCCACACTAACGTCTACAATCTAAGAACTTTGCTTCTTTTTAGCATAATCGAGTTTAACATCATTTGAAAGAAAGTAATGTCGTGTACTTTGTAGATTAATCCATTCCTTGTCACCATCATCATATTCACCATCATCATATTCAACATGTACATGGTTGTCATTGTTCTTTTGCTCTGTGACACGACCGTCATAAAATACTTTATCGTCTGACCAGTAAACAGAAATTCTAGACACTGGTGGAATATTCGCATTTTTCTCTGAGATCAGACAATATTTCGTGTTTCGTAGGTCAACCCAGTCCTTCTCTCCATTATCGTATTCAACATAAACATGATTGTATTTGTGAGTTTTACTTGAAACCCGACCTTCATAAAATAATTCATGATCTGAACAATATACAGGTATTCTAGACCGTAGTGAAATCTCTACGTATCAGTAATTAAGCTGGTCCAATCTTCCTAACAAATGAGACCTTGCGTCAGCTGAGAGTTTTTTAGCCTTAGCTTGAAAGATATGTCACACTACTCGGCCAAGTTGTTATCTATGATAATGTGAAACTTCCCAAAAAAATATTTCACTTTCTACCATCATATATAGGCTGTGGGCCCCCCTAATCCAGGGCGGGCACAAGCCCCCTACAGTTCACTGTCATTCTGTCTATTAATTAGGCAAAAAATAAAAATATGCCCGAAAAATAGAAGTAAATTATAGCCATCATGAAGATGAACATTGGCGCAGAGACGATCATTCAATTGTATCCAGCTCTGGATACAGCTTTTTTTTTAATAGGGAAAACTAGGGTCTTTAAATGTCACTCCCTTTTAGACATAAGTAATTTCTCACTTAGTATGATTTATCCTAAATGAATGTTCGTAATTGAATATTATTCCCCTAAGTATTAAACTTAAATAATATTTTACTTAGCACATTCAATTAATTTTTCTGTGAATTTTAAAATTTTTTATTTGGCCCAATTCCTTCTCCTTCCCGAGATATTCACGTTTTTACACCCACGTAGGAAAAAAAATAGTTTATTTGTTTTTTTACGGACCCATAACCCAACTCTAAGTAAATTATGCAAAAAAATAACTTTTTGAATTTCACGAACTCAATTTTC
>Ga0209092_10005520_pt1 | contig 10235 bp, 2 predicted proteins | sample FraStrMetagenome_FD_187446 | JGI IMG/M metagenome (GOLD analysis project Ga0209092, IMG submission 187446) | Marine eukaryotic phytoplankton communities from Arctic Ocean - Fram Strait ARC3M Metagenome (SPAdes) (version 2) | ecosystem: Environmental > Aquatic > Marine > Oceanic | place: Fram... | reverse complement strand
TACTTTTTTGAGCTCATCGAAAACTACACCGCGTAGAATATACCACCTCAAACTTCAATTCAATACTAAAACCTACGTGACCTACGTACGACAACCGCCAAATATCCAATGAGGATCGGACCGGCTCCTGGTCGAGGAGGAGGTCACCTGATAGCTGTTCGAGCAAAATATCTGACCAACCCAAGTTCTATAATTCATCATAATTATGATGAAGATGTATGTTTCAACCAATACGACAAACGGTCCCCAGATCAACAAGAATGGCAAAATGTCACATCTGCAAAACATGATAAAAGCATTGCAAAACCACGAAACCTATCACATAAAAATACCCACCCTAAGATTCCTTCTTCATATTTAGGAAAAAGTGACGGTATTGAGAAATTAAAAGTGTTACGTAACGAAGTAAGCAAAAATAGTAACATCCTACGCCCAAAGTATAAATTTAAAGTATCAAAAAAAAAGAAACAATTCTGGCGCGATGAACCATTACTAGTGAAGGAATCTAAACTCACACAAAATTACTATTCAGTTTTGAACCAAAGTCCAGCTAACAGCTTCAACACACCTTGTCTAACGCCTAAATTCAACATGACACCTTCTCCACGCGAAGACATTGACCCCATGCATGACAGAGATGTAGACTCTCAAGGCGACGATATGTACACAGAGGACCTAGATGATAATCTCAATACAAATGACATTGAAGTTGTATGGGACAAAGTGAAAGATATTGTAGCCTTTTTGAATATAAAAGATTTTACATTAACTTTGGATGACGGTGTGGAAGCACTTTCTAAAGAGTATGAGCGTCTGTGTGATGTCATGGATATCCGTCAAGCACTCAAAAAAGCTGACAAAAAACTCATGCAGAAGAAAACTAAAACAACTCACAATCAAGCAAGCTTCTCTAAAGACTTTCATCCCGACCCTGATGATTATCCTATGGAAAGCACGAGCGGCATTAACTTTGTAGACGAGGAAGATTCGCCTATGGACGACCTAGATACTACCCTCATCAAGATCCCATCGGAAAGGAAGAAGCATAAATCAAATGATGATGAAAAGGTATCTGATAAGGAAATCGAAGAAATGATGCAACCAGTGTTTCCTATTAAAACACCTACTAAGATGCCAACAATCACCAAAAGTAGCTTGCAAGCAGCAATCGTGTCACCAGAGAATAAGCAAAAGGATCATGAATTGAATGAGATGAAACCCTCCCAAACATCCCCGTCAGTGCCTAGTATTGATGAGCGCAAGGAAAGGCTTATTAAATTGATTGTCCAACACAATGAAGATCTCGGGCGCCATGTGCCCAAAGCTAGAGTATTGAGCCTGCAAGAAGAACCGATTGCGAATTTGTCATCGATCCAAAGCGCTGTTTCTAAGGAAAAATTTCAGTATCTCGAGCAACAGAAGTTGCAAAAACAAAATCATGCATCAAATGCACGTTTACAACCTATGGATAGTGCAAATAAAGAAATTCAGGAACCTTCACAAAAGATTAACACAAATGGCGATAAAGTGACATCATACATTGGAGACATGGTTACTGATCAGGGCATTGGTGTTGATAGATATACAAATAAGCTTCGTACGGAGTTTCAAGCCCATGATAAATCTAAACCTCCACCAGTACCAATGCAGAACAATGAAGGTAACGAAGCCACAGCGATAGAACAATTCAAGCAATCTTATACAGCAAGATTCCGTATCTATGTTGACGGTATAGCTAACGTGGGATATGTCCTTAAACAATTATTCCAATTGTGGAGAGAAGCGGACAGGGCTACAGTGTTTCATGATTTTTATGATGAACATAACCCTGATAAAATCATCGACCATGAAAATCGAGTACCAGAACGGGAAATCGACTTGAAAAAAATTATGGCGGATCTGCGGGAAACTAGAAATAACATGTTTTTTTCTGTGAGAATATCTGGTGAATCAACGTTAAGAGAAATCAAAAGTGCAGTTACACCCTGGATGATGAAACATAGGAGCAGAGTAGATTTTGATATGCTGAAAGCCGCGAGTGTGTCCACTTTAGGTTTTTTCACATCAATCCATCCAGATTTCTACAACAGAACAGTATTCAAAGCGGCACTCAGTGAACTTCTCCTCACAAATCAAGTCACATCTGAAATAAATGTTTATCCCAGAAAGTTATGGACAACATTCCAAAATACGAAGCAGTCGACCCGTGCAATGGTAATTGAAGTCCCAATTGATAAAAGGGAAGCGGTGACAGATATTTTAATCAAGAATTCGCATGAGGCTTACCCTCAGGCAGAATATATCCCGTTTACGAATATAAATGACGACATGTACAGCGAAACTATGGCAACAATATTTCAGGTCCAAAATGAGTATCTTCATTCCAGGAGTAAAAAAGTCATGTATGGGATACAAAATGCACAAACAACATATGAATTGAAGGATGGATCATTCTCTTCCTTCCAGGAATGGGTGGAAGCTATCACATATAATTCTCAACAATTTATTGAATCATGCGAATTGGGCACAGGAAATACTCTCCACATTGTATTCGAAAAGCAGTATGAACCCATCATTAAAAATCTATTTGGCAGCAACTTCAAGAAAATGGCAGCAGAATCATTTCACGAATCTTCTATGCACCAAATTTTTCATAGCACAGACTTTAAAGTATCTAAGGGACGAGCATTTTCTGAGGGAGAAATTTCTTATGCAGAAAAATTAAAGAGGAAATATTCCAGCCTTGCTAGAAATGCAAAAAAATTTCCAGGCCTGGGAGAAAAGGAGCCTCCACAAAAACTAGCGACAAAAAACCTAACTTATTCGAAATTTTCGAAGGCATCCGATTTGAAACTGACACCGTATGCAGATGTTGTTCGACATTCTTCCTACACAAATAACAATAATGTTCATAAGTTGAGGCAATTACACATGACGAATGATGAAAACATGTTACCAGAAAAACAACCTATGAATGCTGTTTCCCAAGAAGAATGGACAAGACGACTTGAAGAAAAATTCACCGCCAGAATGAAAGCCCTAGATGAAAAATTCCAACAAAAACTAGAATCATCAGAAACAAATACGAGACGATTAATTGAAACGTCGGAAGCGCGAATGATTGAATCCTTTGAAAAGAGCCAACAAAAGCAGGCAAACCAAATTGATACTAGCATCAACAGCCAATTCCAAGCGTTTTTTATTCAGATGCAAAAAATTCTACCTAGTGTACCCCTTGTAAGTACCACCCCACTCGACTGTGAAATGGAAACAGTTAATGGGAGTGGGAAAAATCAATGAGTACTCTAACTCAGTCCGGAGGTAACCTACCGGACCCCAAACAAAAGGTTACAATAGGGAAGAATGAATGTGCAGTGCACTTGAAACGACATCACGGTAGCCTGATCTCTTCAACGTATAATAAAGTGTCACAATTGTGCAAACAAATGGGAAGGCGATTCGATATTGAAAGTAACAATCAAACGAGCACGTGTGCTCCAAGTCCAAACCCGGTCTCACCAAGCAACCCATATGCAAAAGCAACTGACAAAAGTACAAATAAGACCAAACACGAGATGAAGAGCAACGATGAACCTAATCCCCTTAAAAATGTTCATTTTTCATCCACATTGGAAACAGACACGAATTGGTTATTCCAAAAAATGACCAAAAAGAAAAAAGGTATAACCCGTCTGTGGCTGCAGAATCCGAATGGTATCAGTGCAAAGAATTCTTTTCAACTATTTAGAGGAGCTCTTACTGAAGTATTGGAAAGTGAAGTCGACTTCCTAGCTATACCCGAAGTAAAGCTAAATAGTAAGAATAATTATGTTTTCAATACATTAACTGATATATTTGAATCACATTGTCCAAATGCGCGCATGAGCCTTACCAATACTAGAGGATATGATGCGGAATCATGTAGTCAACCAGGGGGTGTGATGTCAGCGGCTCTAGGGAAACTGAGAGGACGGTATGCAGGGGTAGGTTATGACTCATTGGGGAGGTATTCTTGGATGAAGTTTACTGGGAGGAAAAGATCTATAAAAATTTACACTTTTTATAGAGTGTCACAAAATTCAGGCACGGGGCTGGGAGACACAACGGCCTTTGTTCAACAGTATAACATTCTGAACCAGACCTCTGAATTAGAGCAACCAAACCAACAGGAAACACAAAAAAAAATACAACCCATTATCAACCCAAGGGAAAACATTATTCAGCGTATACAGGAGGAAGTAACAAAAGATATACGTGATAAAACACTGGTAATAGTGATGGGAGACTTGAATGAAAACATATTTGAGGCCAAATTCTCTGAAACTATGGAAAAAATAGGTATTATGAACGTGCTCAAAGAAGTTCAGGATGGCCCTATGGAGCCCGCTAGAAGTTATAACAGAGGCAGGTCGATAATTGATGGAGTATGGATGAGCTATCCCTTACTAGCGCATATCCAGAGTGTTGGATTAGCACCCTTCTACCATATGTTTAATTCCGATCATAGAGGACTGGTCATGGACATAGACCTGCGAGAAATTTTAGATGATCCCGATATTGAATTTCAGCACCTAAAATTTAGACGCTTGCAGGCTTCGATACCAAAACGCACAAATTTATATGCTAATAAGTTGAAAACACAATGGTGTGATCAAAATATGAGTGAACGAATTTCCAGGTTGAAAGATAATGCAGGTTATCTTACGCAAAAGGAATTGGAAACGAATCTGAATATACTGGATAAGCAAATTGGAGAAATTATGACTTGTGCGGAGAAGAAATGTACAAAAGTGAATAAGCAAGCAATTCATGATTGGTCCCCAGAGCTTGATATCGCGATACGCCGTGAACGAACAATACGCAAAGAAATCAAAAAACAACAGAGGTGTTCTCTTGATAGTGACATGAAAGCAGTTTCTGCGACTCTGATCGACTTGAGTGAACAATTACAAAATGCCACAAGAAAAGTACGCGAAATTAAAAGCAATGCAACTGAGTTCCGAAAAGCTCACCTGGACGACTTAATTCAGGAAAATTTAAAGAAGAACCCTAAGTCTAACTATGCTGGAGAATTAAAAAAACTGCAACACATTGAACATCAGCGAAAAACTTCATCTCAAATTAAGAAATTGTCAACTAAAAAGAAAAAGAATGGAGTGTCAAAAATTTTAATCCCTGCTAGCGAAGAATATTCTGATTCAACCGTCGAACGTGACTATAAAAATATTGAAGTAATATGGAAAAGATTACAAAAATTTAATGGGAAAGATGTAAAGGCATGGGAAGAAATAACTGAGCGCGAAGTAGTTGAGGGACTTACGTTAGCATGTATGAAGAAGCACTTCGGACAAGCTGATGGAACGCCTCTAACATCAAAAAAGTGGAATAAGCGTCTTGTAGATGATGAATTTATTAAGGCAATAAGAGCCAAGGACTTCACATGTCTGAAAGATGAATCTGAGGCAATCCAAGTATATTTTAAAGCGATGTCAAGCAACGTGAGTCCAGAATTGTTACAAAAGTTCAACTATTCCTTTGAGGACTGGACATCCCATATTAAGAAAGTAAAGGAAAGAACAACAACATCACCAGATGGAAGGCACTATGGACACTTTAAAGTGATCCTACAAAAACAGCCGGATATATTCAGAGATATTTACGAGGTGATGGATATGGCCATGAAGCACAATATAATTTTAAGCCGGTGGAAGCGAACAGTAACAGTATTAATACCGAAAGATGACGGAGTTCCAAAAATCCATAGACTCAGGCCCCTCCATATCGTTGAGCCTGAAGTGAATGCGATTGCGAAAGCGTTATGGGCAAAAAAATTAATGCGCATCGCAGAGAAAACACAAAATATGACCGATGGGCAATATGGGGGTAGGAAGAACCGACAAGCGCAATCAGCGGTACTCAACAAAATCCTTTACTATGATGTGAATAGGATGACAATGAAGGAGGCGCAGTACGACGATATTGACATGAGAAGCAATTACGATAGGGAACTCGCTCGTTTAGTAGCAGCCGAGGCGCGAATCAAATTGGGACTTCATAAAAGTGATGCTTCATTCATGATTAATTTTGTGGAGGCACAGAAATGGCACGTGAAAACTTCATTTGGGATATCAGAGGAATCCTATTCATACCAGGACGAGCAACCCATGTATGGACTTGGCCAAGGTATTGCTTGGTCAGGTCCTGGGTGGCTAATGTCTAGTGATACTGTGGCAAAAAGTAAGGAATTCACATGTAGGGGTATGCGATATACAAGTCCTATTGACCCTAGCTTTGGTGTGGAAAAAAATGAGGACATGTTCGTAGACGATACAGGATGCGGGTGCAATACGACAAAATCACCAGAAGTCACAATCATGGAACAGGCACAGATAAATTTACAACACCACAGCGACTACGTCGAAACCACTGGGGGGTCCATTGCAGCTGACAAATCCCACTACTACCATATAAAATGGATTTTGCAACATGGATTCCAAATATTAGAGGAGGATTCCTCATCCACCTCGGAATTGTATTTAAAGCAGGGAGATGGAATACGAAGAGAAATAAAAAAATTACAGGCGACACTTGCACACAAAACTTTAGGATGTTGGGTCAATCCAGTAGGAGATCAAACTAAAGCATATCAACAAATGGAATCCTTTGTGAAAAACTGGAATGTTAGAATGCTTCATTCAGGGCTAGCGCCGTCTCTCATTCGTCAATCTTATGAGTCTGAACTCAAGAGTCAACTCAAATACCGTCTACCTCTATATATGTTTACGGAGGAACAATGCAACGCATTAATGAAAATCATCAGCCCCACCCTACTTCATAGCCATTATCTAAATAAGAATTACCCCAGGTCGCTGTTGGAAGCAAATGACCAATATGGAGGATTAAACATTATTCATTTCTACGATCTCATGGGGATGGAAAAGTCAAAATTTCTGTTTATGCATCTCAGACGACAGGACACTACCGGTAGACTTCTCCAAATAGCAATGCAACACACCCAATTAGAATGTGGATCGGCTAGTTTATTTTTTAATATAGACTTCACGAAGTTTTCACCACTTGTTACCCCAACCTGGCTAACCAACCTATGGGAATATTACGATAAAAGAGCTATAACAATGGATTTGGCACTACCAATCACTTATAAGATTCCCCGCGAACATGATGAATTTTTGATGGATATACTTGTTCGTGAAGGCACACTATCAGAAAGCGAATTAATCCAAATTAATAAAGTGAGACAACATCTGCAGGTACTGACTTTATCAGATGTGACTGACTTGCGAGGACAAAGGTTATTACAACACGTGAAGAGAGGAGTCTTGAAAGGTAGGAGAAGTAAGTTTATATTCTGTAAACAGGACCCGCAAAAAACTTGGTTGAAAATATGGGAGAAAAAATGTTGTCCAATTTGGGAAAAACAATTGAACCGAAGACCATTGGGTGCGTGGATACGGAAAACTCATCAAAGATGGTTATGGAAATGCGATGAAGATAGGCAAAACCTCTGCAATGAAAAGATGATTGAATATGATAGAAATGGATATGTTTTTTCCCCAAGGTCGCCAACACTCCACCGGAAGAATATGAGTTATACCAATATTGCAGATGTGGACTTTGACAAAAAAGGCAATCCTTATATTATTGCACATTGCCCATTGTCTCAGTTAACAAGTTTTGTAATCGATGAGCCTACTCCAAGTACTACAAAGAACATTTGTGGTAAGATTGTGATGGATAGAAGCGAGGAGGAGATAGTGGAGCATTTAGAGAGAGATGAATGTGTTATGGCAACAGACGGGTCAAATAGAAATGAAGAGGGTGCTCAAGCCTGGTGCCTAGCAACTGAAACTGGTGAAATTCTTGCGAAAGGACGAGGAAGAGTGGCGTGTGCAAAATGTGACTCAAGTTCACTACGCCCAGAGCTAGCAGCCTTGTTAGCAGCTACATCGTTCTTGGATTCATTTGTAAAAAACCACGAGGTGAATTGCCAAAAAATATCAATATTCACAGATAGTCAGAATTCAATAACTGACATGCAGCAAACTTTAATGCCTTCTACAAAAAATGTTTTTGAAAATAACATGGACCTAAAAATAGAACTTAAGTCCAAACTGAGAGAATCACAAATCCAATTCAATCTTCTGTATGTGGAAGCCCATCAAGATAGAAAAAAACCTTTTGAGGAACTTGATGTACCAGCTCAGCTCAATTGTATTGTTGATGAATATGCTGGAGGCGTGTACGAAGATACAGAGTGTGGAGAGCACGATGAAGAAGTACCTTTCTATGAGAAGCAAATATGTTCCTTATCATTACCATTCTCACGCCCAACAACAAATATCCAAGACCAGCTGGTGTCGTTCTGTAACGGACACAAGTCAGAGGATCAGTTAGCAACGTTTTGGGGGATTAAAAAAAAACACCTGAACCTCATTGAGTGGAAAGGCCTTCGAACTGCAATACGACGTGAAAGGAGTAATAAAAAGGGATCCATGTGTAAATTAATACATAAACAATGGCCCACACAAAAAATAATGCATCGAAATGCAAAAAGCTCAACTAGCATGTGCCCACTTTGTGGGAAAACTGAAGAAACTTGGGAGCACGTTCTCCAGTGTCAGAGTCAAGTTGCCAAGGTGGAGAGACAGTCACAACTCACAATCCTGCGTACAAAGCTTCGAAAGAAAAATACGGATCCAATTTTGGTTCAACGAATTATGGCCATGATATTGCAATGGAGTGCGTTGTTTAAAGTATATGAGCCAATAGGAGATAAAAATTTAGAATCTTTAAATCAGGCGTTCACAGAACAAGCGAAACTGGGAATTGGAAATATATTCTGTGGAGTAATATCATCCCTGTTTGGAGAAGTCCAGCAAAGTTACTTTAAAAAGTACCCAGGGAAAGTTACAATGAGAGATACGAAGCAGGAGTGGAACGTAGCGGTAATACGGGCATTATTTGCATATAGCCAAAATATATGGGAAACACGGTGCAGATATGTCCATGAAGAGAGCAAGTACAGTATGGAGCAACAAGTACGTTCATTGGCAGCAAAGTTGAAAGTAGATATCTTCCAGAACCCATGGAAAATAGGAGCGGCTGAACGACATCTCCTTCGACGACCAAAACGATTTTTTCAACAAGGGTCCATTCACAATATCAGGGGATGGATAGAAAGAGTCCTTTTGAGTGTGTCAATAACTGCTAATAATGATGCTGCAACAAGACAAAACATACAAAAATGGCTCCTTGTTCCTGATACAGGATATTCCAAAAAAATTTCATTTCCACAAATTGTGGCACCTCGGAAATTGATACAAAAAAAGATGAACCTATTCCGAAAGAAATTATTGCGAAAGGAGACGAACCCGAATGAAAAAACCTCTCAACAAAACTTGATGGAAGCGGAAAGAAATTTCTTGCAAGAGTGGGAAATAGTGGAAGATACATATTGCGATCACGATGATGATTATTATGAAGACTCGCACGATGAAAGAGATCCCGAAAAATGTGAGGTCATCAAGAATACTAAGCCTGAGCATGAGTTCCAAAAGAAACTAGTTGTATTCCACCGAAGCCCCAATAAAAATTTACCGAATGCTGGTGATGCGAATCAATATCGTAATATGATGGAGGAGGAACAATATTTAATGCAAGCATGGACCAAAGAAGAGGAGGCGTCACCACTGCAACATCGCTGTTCTAAGGAAGATACATCTGAGAAGGAGGGGGTTGATGACTTTATGATACAAGTCTCAAGTTTTCGAAGCACCGACTTGTTGAATAGTTTAAAAAGAACCCCGGAAGAACAAATTGAATCTGTGAAGGAATATCAAACTCTGGACGAAAGCGGAAATTTGGCATGTCGAAATGAGATATCCGCACGGTCGAAGGTGACAGGGGTGAATAGATTTTTCCAAAAAACAAATCAAGCAACAGTCGGCAAAATTGCTAAGCAAAAAATCCCACCAAATACCAACATTAATGACGTACGAGAAAACACAGTAAAAAATACAAATGCCAAACCGATTACGTGGAAGCAAACTGAACTATCTTGGATACGTGACAGGGAATCTGTTTTTTTGTGTGCAAATAAATTTTTTGATAATTCATTACATAAATCGCCCTAAGTCCGGGGCTAGTGTATGATATTTCCTCTACTTGTATGGAATATCATCTACACTTAAAATAAAATATATTTGCAATGCAAT
>Ga0209092_10005519_pt1 | contig 10235 bp, 4 predicted proteins | sample FraStrMetagenome_FD_187446 | JGI IMG/M metagenome (GOLD analysis project Ga0209092, IMG submission 187446) | Marine eukaryotic phytoplankton communities from Arctic Ocean - Fram Strait ARC3M Metagenome (SPAdes) (version 2) | ecosystem: Environmental > Aquatic > Marine > Oceanic | place: Fram... | reverse complement strand
CTTCAGTGAAAGGTTTTTTGCGAAATGCTTTGAATGAAATACAAGTCAAAAAGCAAAAAACAGCTAGAAGTGAAAATGGAAGTTTAATTTCTTCAAATATGAATTATATTAAAAGAAGAAAAACACATGGCACTAATCATTTCGCCTAATTTGTGATAAGTAATATTCTACTTAAGTAGGTATAAGAAACAAAACTTTCTTTCATCTACCTAAGTAAAATGTTACTTAATACGAATTACTTCTTCGTAAAGTCGCCGATCAACACACCCTAAATAACAAATTTTAATACCAAATTCTACGTAATTCTACGTAAAACAAATCAATAACCAACCAGAACAAGCCAACGAGCACTACCGAAAATTTCGATCTCAAACACCATAACAAGCATTGTTCCAAAAAACCTCAACCCAATATAAATTGAATTACCTTCAAGAAACTAGTGAGAAAGAAGATCAGTTAATTGAAACGCCCTTATCACGAAATCGAGAAATAAATATTTCTGATCGAATTCAATTTTCTTATTACGTAAGCACGTACCAAAATCCTACGCGAGACCTGAAAGCTTAATCGAAAGACAAAGAACATCACCTTCGCTAGATCAACATTCTCAACGAGCAACTTGGCGACATAGTTCGATTGGCTGACTCACATATCACCTTTGAAGAACAGATCCGAGGTACAATCATTCTCATCAATAGAAATCCGAATCCTAACTACTACATATCTGAACATCAAAGTATAGTATCAACCAAAACAGGGTTTCACAGGAAAATTCAGTGATAAATTAGCCTGTATTTTATTTCATGGAAGATTGTCCAGACGAAATCCGCCATAAGAAAATCATCGAGCACCAAAATAATATCCTATTTAACACACGAAATCTGAACACGGAACTTAGTGATATCTCAAAAACTCTACTTTCAATAAAATCGAGATTTGCCAGAGCCAAAAACCGATACGAAGAATCTGATCCATTATTCGTAGGAGACCTGGTGAGGATATTCGACGAAGACATTCCGTTTGAAGACCAAATCAGAGGGAGAATTATATTGATAAACCAAAATCCGGAAGATAATTATTATATCCTGGAATCAAATAATAAGTATCCTGAAGGCATCATCCACCATCGAAAAGATCGAAAATATTTGCACTTTCTTCAACACAGTACAATCACCGACGAAGAAATAAACTCAATTTTTGGAAACAAACTAGCTATTCCTGGGAAAACTCATATAATTGAGTGACCAAGCGACATGCCTCCCAAAAAAACCACCTTCGGCCGTGGCTATGGCAGACATAGCCAACGACATACGGACAATCGATCACCACGAGAGGACAAAACTCCTGTAAAAATTAAAGAGGAAAATCTTCGCAATGCTGGCCATTTCGTCTCACCAGATCGGAAAAAACGAGTATTCACGATAAAGAGAGTATTGGAAATCCTGAGGGCTCAAGATAATACCGAATATCAGGAAGATGACCTAAGGAAAATGTTGACCGTCTGGAGAGATTACAAGAAGTTAGATTCAGGAGATGTAAAGAAGATGCCATATCAGCAAGTAACGCTGGAACTGCAAAATATTCAGAAGCGACTACTCGGAGATGAAGACAACGAATATACAATCGAAGAAGTAACTTCGATTTTAAGGTCAGCACATCGAAATAAAAGATACCAACTGGAGAATATCGAATCTGATGATATGAAACAGATGGTTATGACGTGGAAAAGACATAATGATGGAGAGATCAAGGACGTAGACGCAATGGATGATTCGGAACTCAGAGCAACATTGGAAAAAATCAAATCCCAAATCGAAAAGAATGAAAGTTTAGAAACAAATGATAGCATCACTGAGGAGGTGGATAAAGAAACGGACGAACTATTCGAGACAATGAAACAAATGAATGTCAGCATCAATACCACGGATGCACAAATAAAGCAATATTCGAAAGATCAACTTGTTACCTTCTATTACATCAAGTCACTTAAAATGGATCACTTCCCAAGCCTCGAAGAAGTGCAAACATTTCATAAAGACGATCTAATTGCCTTTTGTAGAGAATGGAGAGACGAAGCAAAACGAGAAAAAGAAAAAGATCTATCATCTATAGTCTTATCATCAGAAGACGAAGACGACCTATATGAAAAGAATGAAAACGTCGGCGATATTGATATGACAGATGCTGAAGAAGATAATGAACATGAACAGGAATCCCAATCTAATCTCAAAGACGAGGATGAAGTGATGACCGACATGGAAGAAGATGAAGCTGCGGATACTGAGATTAAAGTAGTCACAAAGAACAGTACTGATGCAGAAATTAACCAATGTACCTTTGCCCAACTAGTTGATATGTATGAGGGATATGCCAACACAGCTAAGATACCCATCAGCCGATCAACATTAAATCTATGGACAGAGGATATCTTGAGGAAATCACTAAGAGTAGCCCGTGATAAATTAGCAGAGACAACATCATCGACTGCCAATATACCTTCTAGTAATTTAAAGACCAACCGAAAATATGCGGGTAAACCAAAAATCCAAACTGATCTGAATAAAAATACAGCCCAAACATGGCGATACAATTTATTCTTTACCCAACCCCATTCAGTAACAACCATGGATGATTTAAGAACCCACATGGGAACCATGTTCGACGAAATGAAGAAGTACCAATCAGGAGCAAAACTCTTACCATGGGCTACGACGGACACCAAAGATTCCATAGCATACAGTGAAGAATTGCCTACCACCATCACCGGATTGAAGAAATACTTCCCAAATCTCAGAGCTCCAACTGGAGTAGCAAAGCAATATATCAAATGGAGAATATTCCTACCCATCCAAGCCGACAGAAATACTTTCGAAGCAGATTACACGGCATGGTGCAACTCCCAAGGGATAAGGATGTATTTTTGTTCAGTACAACAGCCCCATACAAAGATCATAGGCTGGTTAGTCTACGCACCAAACACTATGGATAGAGATAAATGGTGCCGCAATACCCAAGAATTGTACACGCAACTTACAAAGGATGGAAGCTCCATCTGCGTAGGACTATCTTGGAAAGCATTGGCTGGACAGTGGGATGCCGCGCCAAAGGATAAAGTATATGCAATGCACGTTGAGACAACCATTGATCTTGCTCCTCGAGTAAAAACCTTCCTTCGAATGATAGCCCAAAGGAAACTCTTTCCGCTAGGAGTACGATTTAGAGTTATGGATCAGTACACTCAATATATGAAAGAGACAACTAAGGTCAAGTACAAGTATATTCTTGATAAACACCGGACATGTCTTAAGGAACTGCGAAGATATGAATCTGGTAAGATACTAAATCTGGATTATCGTATAGGATCAACGAAAATGACTCTCCGTGATATTGTGGTGAATATCAGAGATAATTCTGACGGACGACGCATTTTCAATTCCATTGATACGAGATATGATAGACCTGATATCCATGTTGCAATGTATCGCCCAGACAAAGCGGCTAAAGCGGAAGCTTTCATGGACTCTCTCCCTACATATGTCCAACACCTATATCCGACAGCCTCCCTATCTAGAGTCTTCACAATTGAAGCAATGGACCAGTCCGAACATTCAGAATACTATCCAAATACTCAAACGTTCCTTACTCAAGAAGACATCGAACTGGATAAGGAAATCCAAATGGATTGGGATGACGATTCTTTTGAACATCTAAAAACCGAAGACACAGAGAACCCATTCAAGATTGAGATTCCAATCAAACTTCCAGGTGGTACTAAACTCTACAACTTCTCAGGAGACGATGAAACGGCAAGCACCATACCAGCTACCGCTTCAAACTTAACCTTCACCAATGCCTCAGTACATCTGTATGATGCGAATTCGACAGTTTCAGGAATGAGCACCCTGTCTGATGCTAACAGACTGATTAAAAATCAAATCAAACAGCAAATCCAAAAACTAAACGCCAACACCCCCGTTGCAAGCCAAGACGAGACGCAGGAGGTTGCGGCGGCTAAGACATAGTATATAGAGCAACTAGTAGATAAAGTCTGATTTACTGGAGCGCTACAATAAGACTACAATTAGTATAGTTAAGTATATAAAATAAAGTTAAAAAAAAAAAAAAAAAAAAAACAAAAACCAAAAATCAAGTATCCCAGAAAAAAAAAAAAAATTAAAAAAAAAAAAAAAACAATCAACAACCAACAATCAAGTATCCCAGTAAATATGACAAAAGTGACGAATCGAGCTCGACAGAGATTCAATAATGCAGCCCAGAAGAACAAGATAACTGACTACCTAACCAACCCGATACAACAACTTCCGAGTTCAGGAGACGAATATTTTGGACATAATCATAAAACGAAACCCCAAAATGTGATTAGGCTGTGGTTCACGAATCCATGCGGACTAGGAGTGGACCCACACCACATAAAATCGGATGACAGTTTCCGCTTCCTTCGAAATGAGAGTAAATGCGACATTTTTGGACTATCGGAGACCAACGTTCATTGGTACCGCTTATATAATCATGCTTCCTTGTTTGCAAGAGTCAAATTACGGTGGAAATATTTCAAGATCTCTACCGCCCATAACAAGCATGAAAATCTTGGAAAATCCCAACGAGGTGGAGCATGCATGGTTTCAATAGGCCAAGCGGCCTATAGATTTTTCAACAAAGGGGAAGATGAATCTGGATTGGGTAGATGGTGTTGGATAGAATTTCGAGGTAAAGAAGATAGAATAACCCGGGTATATACAGCATATAGACCTGGAGGAAAACCATCGTCAAAATTGACCCAATATACAACAGTATATGAACAACATGCCAGATATCTTGAAAAAAGGAGTATAAAAATGGAACCCAGAGACTTTTTCGATAAATGTATAAGAGAAGAATTTGAAATTCAAAAGCAGCGTGCGGAACTAATACTAATGATCGACGTCAATCAGAATGTAGTGACAGGACACTTTTCGGAGATCATGCGCGAGCTAGGCCTACAAAATGCATTTGAGAGATACCACGATAAATTCACCATCCCCGCAACTCATCATAGAGGCTCCAAACCAATTTCAGCCATCTATATAAGCTCCAATATGCAATGCAGTCAATGTGGAATCTTACCGAAGACCTTTGGAGTCCACGGAGACCACCGCAATATGTTCATAGATATACCAACCCAATCCTTCTTGGGTTCACCGATGTATGACATAATGACGCAACCAATGAAAAAACTTCAGTTAAGAGATTCCAGAATCGTGGAAAAATTCCAAATATATATGAAAAATCATATCAATAAAACAAAATCTTTACAGAAAGCACAAACTTTATTGCAAACAGCAACATATCCATGCACACATGAATTTGGTTTGGAAATGGAAAAGCTGGACCAACAGATAGGTAGAGCGATCGCAAACGGTAAGAAGAAGTGTCGGAAATTTAGAGTTGGGCAGATACCATATTCGGATGAATTTGTAAAGCTCAGAAACCAACGCAGATTGTGGACTCTGGTCAGAAAGAAAAAACTCGGACAAAACATCTCATTCTCAACCATAAAAAGACTATCCAAATCTCTCGAGACCCCCCACCCAATGAATATGCCTATAAGAATGATTAATGATTTAAAAAAGGATGTAGAGGTACAGTATCGACTTTTCACAAAACAACAAGCAAAAACCTCTCGCATGCATTTTCTCCAGGAACTGGCCAAAGCAAACGCGATAAAATCAAACCAACCTAAACAAAAGGTGCTAATACGTTTAATCCATGATGAACAAGTTCGTGACCAGACCATAATGTGCCGTAGATTTTTTCCAAAAAAGAATACATCGACGCAGAGAGTTGACAGAATCCAATATAAGGATAAAAACGGGGAATGGGTTGAATCGGATCAGCCAGCAGAGATCCTGAAAGCTTGTCAAGAGGATACCAAGAATAAATATAACGAGACCGAAAAAACTCCTCTTATGACAGAACCATTATACTCCAAACTAGGCAATTTTGCAGAAACCCAATTCTCGGAGCTATTCCGACAAAGAAAACTAGACCTCCCTAAAGATTCATCGATTTGGACGAAAAGAATGATGAACAGAGTTCAGGATGATGGCAGGATACCACGGATTCCAGAGGAGATAACTGAAGCAGACGTTGCTAGTGCATGGAGAGTGGTAAAAGAGCACAAAGCTTCAGCACCTTCCGGGAGATATAACGGGGTCTATAAAGCAATGTGTCAAGACGATCAATTACTTACTTTACTCACACTTTCTATTAATATTCCATTTAAAGTAGGAAGGCCATATAAAAGATGGCACAAAATGATAGATATTATGGCATTTAAAAAAGCGAATAATATAAAAGTAAATAATATCAGAGCAATCATTATCAGTGAATCAGATTGGAATACTGCTGGTAAGATCTTAGTTGCAAGAAAGTTAATGCAACACGCAGAACTCCACAATCTACTTCCAAGGGAGCATATGGGCGGAAGAAAAGGCCGCAAAGCAACGGACGGGGCTCTCACTAAACGATTACTCATGGACAATGCTCGCATCTACCGACGGCACCTCGTTGTCATCTCAACTGATGCTGCCAACTGCTATGATAGGATGTGTCATTCTTTCATATCGTTCTCCTGTATCAAATGGGGACTAGCAATCCCCATGATGATAGCTCTGTTAGCCCCCCTTCAACGCGCACAACACCACACGAGAACGGCATTTGGAGATTCGAAAAGCTGCTTTAAGGGAACCAAGCTACAAGGAGCTGGTCAAGGAAACACTGGGGCGGCTCCATATTGGACTTGCATCAGCTCTCCCATGATTGAAATCATGAAAGAGAGGTGTTATTATAGTCGCTTCATATCACCACTATCAGGCATGATCGTTATACTAAGTCTATTAGCATTCGTCGACGACACAGAGCTGTTCCTCACCGATGATAATGATGATCCAGAAAAATTACTTCAAAGGGCAGAACAAGCCATAAACGTTTGGCGTGAATTATTATATGTCACAGGTGGCATAATGCGGTCAAGTAAATGCTCATGGACCATGATTGCATACACCCCTACCCCTGGAACCACAAAAGTTATACCAGACTCCAAAAATCCAGGAGTGATCCACCTCCCAGATGAAAATGGACAATTAGGAGTGGTACCACGCTACAGTAGTGATAACGCCAGCAGATATCTCGGAGTTTTCCAAACAACCTCAGGAAATGAAGATCGACAGGTAGATGAACTACATGCAAAAGTAAAAGAGTGGAACCAGATGATAGAAAATAGTTGCCTTCCTCCTGCACTCAATTTACACGCAGTTCTAGCACGTATCCATAGGACCCTCCTTTATCCTCTAGTAGCAACAACCATCACAGAGGATAAACTACAGGCAATATCGGACCAATTGTACTGGAAATCGCTCCCAAAATGTGGAATAGTTAGAACATTTCCAATACGATATAGACATCTACCAATCAGATATCAAGGACTAGGATTACCCAACTTATATCTCGAACAGGAAATAAGCAAACTGCGTGAAATAATGACAATCAGCGATACGGATTCCGTTGCGTGGGACCAGCTACGACTGGGTTTGGAGGGAATTCAGGTACAAGTAGGAGTTCCGGATATCATCTTTAACCACCCGTACGATGAGTTTAGTATCCTAGCTGAAGAATGTTGGCTCAAATCACATTGGAAATTCCTTAGCAGCCAAGGATATTCCCTGCAAGGTTGGAAGGAAAAACAACCGACGAAAAGAAGACATGATTCCTTTATCATGTGCAAAATAATCGAGAGCTCTATCATGATATCAGATGATGATTTAAAAAAAATAAATAGATGTCGATTATATCTTCGAGCATGGACAATTGCAGATATTGCTTCAGGGGATGGTAAACCATTTCAAATCAATATTACAATGGATACAGGGATGAATCAAGAGGTATAAATCGAAGCGGAATATGGAAAGATGTGAAGAGACCAAATGTAAATTATTGGTTTGTATGGAAACAATTCTTAACTAAAGTTTATTGTATTCATGAAGGCAACCTTACACTTAAACAACCCTTGGGTGAATGGGAGCAACCACCGTCGAACACATGGGAATGGTACTATGATCCCATTACATCCTTCTTGTACAGCATTCAAATCCAAAAAGTAATGATCTACGAACGCATATATACACGAGGAGATAGTACAAGAACAGGCGGGCTATGGTTTGGCAATCCAACAATCAAACGGCGTAGAGAATTCACACAAAGTACCAAATGGTTCTGGCGAGCAACAGTAGGGGAAATATCGAGAGGAAGAGCCAAAGTTAGATGCGACGGATGGTACAAACACAAGTATGCACCTGTAAATCCTAACCAACTACCAATATCCAACGTGCATCAAATCCTACAAGCACAACAAGTACCACAGTGGATGTTCAAACATGGCAATACTCACACAATATCAATCCCTACCTTAAAACAAATGTTCTCTCAACCTCTCCGACTAGTCACCGACGCTTCATATGAAGACGGAGCCGGGTCAACATGTGTCATCATAGAAACATGGGATGAGAAACAGCGAATGATATTAGTAGGTGACACTCCATCGAACACCACCTCATACCTGGGTTATAATGATTCTTACAGAAGCGAACTTTACGGCATTCTAATTGGCATGCATGCAGTGAAAGCAATTGAAATACACCTCGACCAATCTGCCATCATCGACATCTCGTGTGATAACGACCGGGCATTGGATATGACTGAACGGTTCCGATATGTTACTGCCAAAGCCCAACACTTTGATGTTTGCAAATCACTAGTGTATATACGAAAACAACTTAGGTCATCTCTTTCCTTTATCCCGGTAGAAGGTCACGTTAAAGAGAAGTACAACAGAAAACTTACTAGAAACGAAGAATTAAATGATTCCTGTGACAAAATTGCAAAGGCTTCCCGATGTAAAAAGATACCTGCAGTAATCCTGGAAGGTGAAGGTTTGAGTGTCTGGAAAGATGGAAGTAAACTGTACAGCGATATAGAAACAAATATCCGAAAGGTATATGAAGACGCTCAAGCAGAAAGAGTTGTTCGAGAAAAATATCAGTGGGACAGGCAAACTTTCTACAAAATCAATTGGAATGCTTTGGAGAAAGCGACTAAGATCTTACCGAGACCATCAACAATCCGAATGGCCAAGTACACTACGAATACTCTCCCGGTTGGCATGATCATGGAATTGCGAAACCAATGGAACGAGGCATACTGCCCGAGATGTAAATGTCCAAACGAGACACCGATCCATGTTATTCGATGCCCGTCACGGCCAAGCAGAACGCTGATGAAGGATTCTATAGAAAAGATAAACAAATGGATGATTGATATGAGGACTGAAGAAAGGATGCGCGAACAGATAATAATATGCACAACATCATGGATAGCACAAGAGGAACCGGTTTTAGAGGATTGTTTGCAACCAATAAAAAACCAACTGGAATTAGGATGGGATCATTTTATGGCTGGTAGAATACATGTTTCTCTCCAAACACATATGGAAGCTCATTATAAGAACACGCGATCTAGAAAAACGGGACTTACATGGGCAACGAATTTGATAGTCAATGTTTGGAATGAAATATTTGAGAAACAATGGAAACTTCGAAATAAATGCGTGCACAGAATAAATGCAGAATCCAAATGCTCGCGAGAAAATGAAAATCTACAGTCGACGATCACCACTTTACGCGCCCAAGAGACGCCCACCTCCTTACTGTGGAAAGATCGACAACTGATGGAGGAGCCTCTTCAGCAACTAATGAGACGACCAGTTGCTCAAAAGAAAGGCTGGATTCACTCTTTTCGAATAGCCCAGAAAACTCGAAATTCGAGCCAATCACGTGAAGAGATAGGAATGACGGATGTAATGTCTCGGTTTCTACAAACACGACGCCAACACAAGAAGAAGCGGATCTCCAAGAGACGAGTTGGAGGACGAAACGGACGTAAGAAATTGCGACTTAAATGCGTTAGGAGGACACAAATAAAGAAGAAAGTAGGAAGTAATCACAGGAAAAAGCTAACATCGGTATTTGAAAGGAACCCTAAGCGTAAACGCGTGACTTCTACGGGAGATTACTCACGGGGCGTTAAAAAAAAAAAAGAAAAAAGAAACCTTTTGAAATAAGAGCATAGCTACACAAAAAAAAAAAAAAAAATTTCGACATGAAAATTAAATTTTTACTTTT
>Ga0209092_10005518_pt1 | contig 10236 bp, 8 predicted proteins | sample FraStrMetagenome_FD_187446 | JGI IMG/M metagenome (GOLD analysis project Ga0209092, IMG submission 187446) | Marine eukaryotic phytoplankton communities from Arctic Ocean - Fram Strait ARC3M Metagenome (SPAdes) (version 2) | ecosystem: Environmental > Aquatic > Marine > Oceanic | place: Fram... | reverse complement strand
AAACAAGCTTTGACTTTTTGTCTGCGCGCCGAGAATTATAATTATATTGAACTGAAACAGGATTAAAAACCCGCGCCAGAAAATTTTGAAACAAAAAATATATCTTCCTTTCAATTTAAAATAAATTCATATTAAGAATATCTGAAAAAATTATTAAAAATTTTACTACCCCAACATGATTTCGAAACCAAAGAATATCGCAGAAATACGTCATCGGGTTGACGATTAAAAGGAGCTTTTTCTTTCACTTTTTGCACTGACTAAATTTAATGAACATTGGATTATTGGTGTTTATTTGATACATCATAATGTGTTATATAATACTATCAGCAAAAAAAAATCTTGGTTTTTCAACTAGCAACAGTTGATGAATTTGAAAAGCTGATGGTAGTTTGTCAAAAGAAAAAAATGTTGAAAACTGCTGACTAATTAACCCTCAACAAGCAGTACCGTATATAAAAAACTAATTGTGGAAGAAAAATTATTGAGGAAGGTCTTTTCCGCAGTTAGCTTGTTATTAGTTTGGTGTCACCTTTAATTAAAGCTGGAGGGCTTCCTGATTCTTTAAGTGGGTTGCACTATTTTTTGTTATTGATTTCCTCCTTTTTCGCTGTGAGGTTGTTAGATAGCAAACTAATTGTGGGAGAAAAATGCAATTAATTACCAATGTTATTGAGGATTGGCTGCGGGCCAACAAAGTAAGGATTAGACCCTCTTCGTGAGGACAGTATGGATAGTACATGGGCATCGTGAAGATAACCGAGCTGCCACAGCCCGTAGGGTCCGATAACACGGAAAATATATCATACCAAACAAACAAATAAACAAACCAATGTTAATGAGGAAGGTCTTTTCCGCAGTGATTTTGTTATTTATGTATTAGTTTGACATCAACTCTAATAAAAGTTGGAGGTCTTCCTGATTACTTAAGATGGATATCTTCTCCGCAGCAGAATTTTTGTTATCGATTTTCCTACTTTTCAGCTGTGAGATTGTTAGAGACTTTTCACGATTAGTTTGCTATCTACGGGATGACTACATATTGTGATTGCGTATTTAGTTGTTTTAGTATGATAATTTTTTCCCAATTGAATAAAATTGAAAGTGTGTCACGATTTGCCAGAAAATTTATTTGATGTTGCAGCGCAAACGAGACTCCATGCAATAGATAATTGAATTATTTTCTATCGAAGTACAAACTCTCAACCTTTCTGTCATTAGACCAAAGAGAAAAACCTATCATAAAAAATTACGATGATAACGTATCCTGTATTACTTATTTTGACTCTTTTCAACGTTCTACTTGTTTCCGGTGAGGTAAGAAACTACTACGAAGGAATATTGCATGAGAAAAACTCAAATATATTTCATGCAATGGCTTACTTATTGACAAACGAAATATTTTTGAACTTTTCAATCAATACGAAGAAGAATGAATCGCAAAGAAAACGAAATTTGCATCGAGGGAAACGATACAGAAAATCGAGCAAGGGCAAAAAAGTCAAATACGTAAAAAGTGAAAGTTGTGCTGAATCACCATCACCATCACCAATAATAGATTTGGTTGGAAAGCAATTGGTTCACACTTGGGACGAAATAAACTTGAGTGTAATCACCTTATTTTGTAATGCATCTGAATTTGTTTGGAACGAAGCTTCAGATCCTAATGCTATCTTTGCTGGACGGGAAAACTACGTTCGAACTGTGGTTTCGGATGAAGTTGTTCAATTCTCATGGAAGGAAAGTCCAGTTGCGCGGAATTTAGGTTTGACTTACACTTTGAACTTTCGGACAGGTAAGATTTATGGGGTGATTGTTAATGCTAGTCCTTCTACAAATTTGAATCTTTCAGGGAATTTTACCATTGTAGATGGTTTAGAGGTTGCATTCCCACTCCTTTCTTGCTAGATATAGCACATGCATGTATCTATGAAGAGGTCTTCATAATGCCTTATTTTTTCATAACCTCTGATTTTTCTGGTCCAAAAGATTGATACTCGATCATTGTTGATTATAATATTTTTTCGCGCAAAATTTATAAATGAAACATTTACACAAAATAAGTTTATCTTGATTGGCGTTTCAAGCTTTGATTATTAATGTGGTCTCTTTGATGCTGACGGTTTATCGAAATGTTATCATGCGTCTTGTTTATTGAATTAATGGAAAATATTCAAGTATTCTATTCGTAAGATTTTAATCGACAGGGATCAATTGTTTCCTCTTAACAAAGCATTATTTCATCTTCATGGATTAAGAATCATAATTATTAATGGATTCAAAGAAACGTTGTGCAGCTTGCACAAGTTGCCATGACAAAATTGATCAATACTTCAAATGGTTTTGATATATACTTCTGGATTCGTGAAAGGATCCACATATCGCATGTGTTGATCTACATTAATTTATTTGTTTTTTGTTTTTTGTTTAGCATCTCTGAGAACACTTTACGTTGAGGAATTATCGTCGAAGTCTACACACGAAAGTTACCAATGTCACATAGACAATTTTGCTAAAGAATTTTTCGTTAGGTCCGCATATCTCTAATTAAGAATGTAGAAAAGTCACAAATTAGGTTCTTCAACAGAAACGTAACCCCATTAAAGAGACATAAATCAATCAACTTTCCCACCTTACAATCCTTTCTGTGCAACATTTCGGTCGACCACATTCAAGCAAAGGGAAAATGGAGAAGTTATTGTTTATATTCTTCCTCTTCGCACTTCAAAAGAATCGTATCGTGTTCGCAGAGGTGAGAAACTAAAAATTAGAAACTAATTTGAATCATTAAGTCACGAATCAAACTACTATTTATTCACGAACTAATTGGACCCATGATATCCGATGTTTCATATTCCGTGGATATGAACGTAAAGGAAGGAGAAACCAATGTAGCACGTGAATTACATCGAGGCTCACGCTATAGAAAGGCAAAAAGTTCCAAATACGCAAGACGATGGAGGCCAAGAAATCCCATCATTGATTTAGTCGGAAAACAAGTGCGTCACACTTGGGACGAAAATGGCATGAGTTTTGTATCCATATTTTGCAACGATACCCATTTCGTGTGGAACGATTTGAGCAATCCTGATGATTTAGTAACAGGGGTGGAAAAATATGTCCGTACGAAGATTTCAGATGAAGTAGTGCAATATTCCTGGAAGGAAAGCCCTCTGGAAAGAGATTTTGGGATCGCGTGGACATTCAATTTCAGGACTGATAGGGTTTATGGAATGATTGTAAACGTTTTTCCAGATGAGAATTTGAATTTATCAGCTGATTATACCATCAGAAGAGGTTTGGAAGTCGAAGATGGACTTATGACATGCTGAATACAACAACAAAGATAGTATTTCTTTTTGATTTCAAATTGAAAAGAACAAAGATTACCAACTTGTGGGAAAGAATCAAATAACTCTCTTGAAGGAGGAAATCTTGAATAAAACAATGAAGCAACTTGTAGTATGTTGTATAAAAAAGCGATAAGGTATTTTATTTTATTTATAAACACTAATGATAAAATTTATATATATTTTCGATAGAAATGAGGATATTCTTGGATACAAAGCCTTTGTGATGAATTGCAATTTGTCCCTCTTATTTTTTTTTCCAATTTAATTTCCATTAATTTATGAAGAACTTTGGTTCACAAATTGTTTACGTGTTGTCAGCAAAAAGATGCACGGTCCCATGTGTTGGAATAAACAGAGAAAGGGAAAGAAAAGAGAGTGAGTTTTAGCAACAGTGGTGAAATTGATAAATTAGAGTTGTTATTTCAGGAGGGAAGGCAATACGAATGGGCAATCTCAACTGCTACTGAAGAATTTCCCTGCCTACATCAGCAATAAAATCCGAATGCAAGATGATTTAATAAAATACATCACAAAATACAATCTTCATTCATTTTAATGCAGTAAATTGAATTTACAATCAACAACTATTACCAAAGTGACAAAACATTATTTTGGCACATTATAAATTATAACAAAGATAATTTAACAACAATATATTAAAGTAATTTATAGACGAATGAGATTCTATCTATTTCCTGCACTTCCTACTCATTAGCTTCAGGGATAGATAAATAGGTAAACTTGATTTCAAAATATTAAAACTATTCACAATTTTAATATTGATCATTATCAAAGGCCAATGAATTGCTTCAACCTAGATCTACATTTGCTTTCAAAAAAGTGAATGTGCAACATACAAAAGGAAGAAAAGAATAAACAACTTCGATGGTCCAAAAGCCTTCAAAATAACATCCAACAAGGTAGAGTCATACACAGCAATATGGGTTTGATAATATAATGATTAAATAGATTAAATCATTATTTATGCGTCATAAATATAAATAAATAAATAAAACAAATACATGTTTCAATACAGATCTGATTAGTAAGATCCATGTTCAAGGGCAAGACTCAAAGCATCCCTCCATGTCAGAGGCCGACACACAGGAAGAATGTCAGAGAACATTTATGCAAGTTGTAGTGATGCATAATCAAGTGAGACCTGTTCCAAGAGAGACCAGCTCATGGTAGAAAGTCAAAGACGTGGTGCCTGGCCAGCACAGTGTTGTACTTACATTGATTTGGTATGCTCTACAAGAGCTACTAGATTAATGCAATTGTGGTGTAGAAGATGTATTGTAAATGTAGTTTAATTAGTATACGAAGTATGTAGTAATTTGGTAAAATACCAAATTACAATTTAACTCACAATTCGGTTTGCACCAACAACAACCACACCCAACACGTGTGTTATGTTGACACATATCTCTAGCACAGGTCAGTAGAGTAACTGAAAACCAACCTGCTGGTAGACATAACCTGCCTTTTTTTGATAATTCGAGTTTCAGTACCAAAATTGATGATAACTGGAGCATCACTGGTGATCCTAACAACAACGCCGTAAGAACCTGGTCACCAACTGAATATTCTGAATTGAATTCACATTTATGTGAGAAAATTAATAATGGCAAAAAAATCTAACCCACCCAAAGCTTGGAAAGACTATCTTTCTCCTCATCCACACAGGAAGGATTATGACAACAATGCAAGAGTCATACAGGAGTTAGTTCAAACTACTGAATCTCCGCTGAACAATTTCCATTTATTAGCAGAAAACAAACCTTTGGTTTTTCTGACCAAATCTCTGATTGGAAAAAATATCAAAATGACTTCTTAACACTACTTCAATAAGATGGCAATCATTTGCTCTGATGCTTACTATTACAGACTATCTGGTTTTGGAAAGAGAGCATCAGCAGTAAAGTTAGACCCTTCCCCCAAAAAACCTGACAGGCCACGGATGAACTTAGCTCATAAAAAAGCTGTACATACAATTCCACACCAGTTCATCCTGAAAGACGATGTTTATTTATAAACATCTCGACTTATATAGCTGGAGGACATAATGGCCGACCACGACAAGATTAATATAGCATACTACCAACATCTTCGCTTGTGCAATTAACCCTTACCAAAAAATATCCCAGACCAAAACCAAAAGCAAAACTTTAAAAATATATCTTTAGAAGGAATTTGGGCAGTTTCCGTTGCCTAATTTATGGCATATATACTACAGCTCCAAATTACATAGGTTGAGTGTAAAACATTCATTCACGATATTTTTAAAGTGTGAACATACAATGTGCTCTGAATTTGAAGGAGGTACGTTTAAGTCAGCATTTTTAAAGGATATAAATGAATTTCCCTTTTCTTGAGAAACAATAACAATACACTTAAAAAGGCACAAACAAGTGCAGCTGGTAAAAATTGAATACGAATTTCATGTGTGGTTGTCAAAGGTATACATTCTTGAAATTAATTGCATTTAGCATGTAAAGTGTGCATTTTTTGTAAGTTGTCATAGATAAAAAATTGAATTGATTGTTCAGTTTTTCCACTATACTTCTTCTGGTAATAAAAGATAATTTAAAAAGCTTCTTTTCAATCAGATAACCATTATGTGTTGTAAATTAGTTGATTCTGATTGAATGAATTTATGTGTTCTTGTGAAAAATAATCTTTTACATGTGCTTGATTTTGATCAACCCTAGCTCTATCTTTTCTAGCCAGAACGGCTCACTAGTAGAGTAGGCGAGCTATTATAGACAATGATTGCGGATTCATATCTTTTTACTTTTGAGAGGCACCGTACTGATACTTGACGACAAAATTCCGAAACGTTTTTGGCTGGCCAATATTATTGCCCAATTGCAAAATCCACGTGAAGGTTGTACTAAATACGCCCAAATTCCAACTAAATTCTTCTGTAGCATAAATTTTGATGTAATTAATTGAATGCAGTTTTGATATGACTACCCACTACATACCCTTCAATATTAAAAACATATCAGAAACTAAATAACTAAGTAACTAACATACCCTTCAATTTAAATAAGGATATGTATTACAATAACCCCAATTTGTCCTAAGTAATGAATTTAACATACGTATCGAAGGCACTGCTGAAGATACTTAATTCGATTTATCGACACCCATGCGAATTAATAAATACGTACGCATTGCATAAAGTATCTTTGACCTCGTGATTAGAAATTAGCTATTTTTTTATATTTGCCCAAAGAGCAAAGAATAACAACCTTTGTCACTTTCCGTTCCATTGAAAAAAAAAGCCAAACGGTGAGATTTCCCCGTCATGAAAATCCATTCAATATCACTCGTCCTATTAGGATACATGATGCCCACTTATGCGCAACTCGATATGATGCAATCCGCTTTTGAAATGTTGACAGCTTCGGAAAATGTCGATGCTGCCGTCGAAGCATTTTCCATGGATTTGACTGCGGAGCAACCAGCTTGTTTCGATCCTACTAAAAATTGTAAGCTTTATATGTGCATCTTTATTTGATTTGGGAGTAGAGGATTTGTCGTAGGGAGTGTTTCTCACCTGATCGATATTTCTATATCCTACCCTTATATTCACAGATGTGCAATGTTTTTCCATCCCGGACGATATTGATGACACCGAAATTCTGGTTCATCCCATCGCTCCCAAAGGAACCATTTTGGGAGATTTGGACGAGTCCAGTCCAGATGATTATGCCATGGGAAAAGCGTATTTCGAAGCTGTCCGTGAGGTCATCTCCACGTGCGAAGAGACGTCCAAATACAATCTGGCTACCTACCCATGGTTAGATTCCGATGACTTCACAACTCCTGTAAGTGTAACTTATATCAAAATAGATCTTATATATCATTGTGGTCATGGAACATCTCATATGTTTGTTTCTCATTGAACTATATATATTTTATATCTACCTATCCATATGAATAGAACCTTAGCACCAGTTTGGTCAAGGACTTTGTAGCTGTCGATGGAAACACCTACGTCTGCGCCTCAGGACCCATATTCCAAGAAGACATCGCAATGCCCAAACAAGAAGACATCGAAATGCCCAAACAAGAAGAATCTGTCATCATTGATTTAGTCGGAAAGCAAGTGCGTCACTCTTGGGACGAAAATGGCATGAGTTTTGTATCCCTATTTTGCAATGATACCACTTTCGTGTGGAACGATTTGAGCAGTCCTGATGGTATAGTAACAGGGGTGGAAACTTATGTTCGTGTTGAGATTTCAGATGAAGTAGTGCAATATTCCTGGAAGGAAAGCCCTCTGGAGAGAGATTTTGGGCTCGCGTGGACATTCAATTTCAGCACTAAAAGGGTTTATGGAATGATTGTAAACGTTTTTCCAGATTTCAATCTGAATTTGTCAGCTGATTATACCATTATCGATAATTTGGAAGTCGAAGATGGACTTATGACGTGCTGAATACAACAACACAGATAGTATTTCTTTTTGATTTCAAATTGAAAAGAAAAAAGGATTACCAACTTGAGAGGAATATTAACATGTAGTATGTAGTCTAAAAGAGCGAAAAGGTATTTTATGTTATTTACAAACACCAGTGATAAAATTTATATATATTTTCGATAGAAATAAGGATACTCGATGATAAAGCTGTTACTATTCTTAGATACAAAGCCTTTACGATGAATTGCAATTTGTTCCTCTTATTTTTCTTTTAAATTCAATTTTCATTTTAATTTATGATGAACTTTGGTGCACAAATTGTTCACGTGCTGTCAGCAAAAAGACGTACGGTACCATGCTGCACTGTTTACGACTTAATACATACAAAACCCATCCACCAGACATTCTTCGGCATTACAAAACCATACCAAAAATAAAATGGCATCATTGCAAGGGAACGATGTTGATTCTGATGATGATATGCCACCCATGCTGCTCGATCTTGGTGAATCGAATGAAAGCTGTAGGGAAAATGAGATAAATAAGAAAGTGCCCGTCACCATTTTGGCTGGTTTCTTAGGATCTGGGAAAACGACTCTCATTCAGTATATCCTTAATTCTCCAGATCATCATTTTAAAATTGCCATTATTGAAAATGAATTTGCAGGCGTGGACAATGATAGTGAAGAAAACAGTTTAGCTATCGAATCGCTTATCGCACGTGATGGAACTACATTAAATGGCGATTACGATAATACGAACGATAGATCCAATCTTATCTCGTTGACGGAGTTACCTAATGGATGCGTTTGTTGTACAGTCAAGGATTCTTTGGTGGCAACTCTTGAAAAGCTCGTGGAATTAAAAGGCGACGAATTAGATTATATCATAATCGAAGCAAGTGGAATGGCCAATCCTGGACCAATCGCCTCCATATTTTGGCTAGACGAGGATTTAGACAGTAGTTTAAAACTTGATGGAATCGTTACGTTAGTGGATGCGAAACATATCGAAATGCAATTACGAGACACGGGGTCATCTTCTGATTATCCTAGTGTTGATAATCCTGAAATATCCGAAAAGGATAATGAACATGCGATGACTTCTGGTTTTGAGGCAGAACGTCAAATAGCTTATGCAGATCGAATATTGTTAAACAAAGTAGATTTATTACCCGACCAAAACAAAATTGATCATGTTCATAATATTATTTATGAGATCAATCCTAATGCACCTATTCAGAAAACAGTTTTCTCGAAAGTTCCAGATTTAAAATGGATTATGGATACAAATTGCCTGGATTCTGAACGTGTACAGAATATTTTTTCTGAGGAAGGTTTAAGTGGTCATGGTAGTGTTTCTAATATTGGTAGTAAAGATCACAAGAGCTACGTAGAAGTAAATAATACTACTGATACAAGCAAGGGGCACTGCATAGATGATGATTGTTCTCATAATGACTGTCACGATCATTCTCATCACCATGATCACGATAATGATACTTCTCATACGCATCACGAACATTCTCATTCGCATACATCCTCTGTGAAAACCATTACATTAGTATATCCAAATCAGAGCATTAATCTGAAGCAAATGCATTCATGGTTAGCAACTATTTTATGGCCAGATCAAGATAAAAATGATTCTGAATTACGTTGGATATTAGAAGATCCAGCATCAAATCCAAATTACAATAAAAAATCTAAGCCACAACCCAAAAGTATGCGGATTTTTCGAATGAAAGGAATACTATCGGTTTGTCACTCTAATCCCTCTGATTTAGTCTTACAAGGTGTATTAGCTTCAAATGATATGCCATTTATTGATCCTATTTCAGGATGGGACAAACGGAGGCATATCGTTCAAGTTGTGCATGATTTATGGGAGATTCATCCTGCATCGAAAAATTTATGTTGGGATAGTGAATCCCACGCCGACATTCATGGTTGTAAATTAGTTTTAATTGGTCAGTGGCTAAATCGAAAGTTGATTACAGAAGGATTTGAACAATGTTTGATTAAATAATTTCCGAATTATAATGCTGTACTTTGAAAAGTGTGCAAAATAATCGAATACCTTTACCCTTCAAGATCACTATATGATATCCCTTCATCTAAAATTCTTTATCCAACTCAATTATCGCCTTTACTCGCTTCATATTTTTCTCGCTCCTTTTTATACGTTTATTAAATATTGAATTGAGTTTTTCTGAACCAGCAAACCAATGATATATATGTTCAAGTTCTCTTGCTTTTGTAACATCATTTTTTGAAACATGCACTTCCATGGATCCTAAGACAATTGCACAATCGGGAAGTAGGGACAAAATTTCTTTTGATTTTGGATCATCACAAACGTTTGTATCTATTACCTCATTGATTTTATGGTTTGTTTTTTGTAGAACTTGGTTCACGATAGGTCTGAAATAAGTGTATAAATATGGAAGAG
>Ga0209092_10005517_pt1 | contig 10237 bp, 8 predicted proteins | sample FraStrMetagenome_FD_187446 | JGI IMG/M metagenome (GOLD analysis project Ga0209092, IMG submission 187446) | Marine eukaryotic phytoplankton communities from Arctic Ocean - Fram Strait ARC3M Metagenome (SPAdes) (version 2) | ecosystem: Environmental > Aquatic > Marine > Oceanic | place: Fram... | reverse complement strand
AAGGTCTTTAGGAAGATACAAGACTTCTGAGAAATAGTAAAGACCTATTTGATATTTCAAATGATAAAATGGTTCGTTTGATAAAAAAACATACAATAACTCCTACTTTAGAAACGCCAGCTGAATAATTGTATTGTAAGAGTAAGAGTTTATCAGATAACTCTCTCATTGGAATATAAATGATCCCAAAAACACACAAACGCCGTTCCTTGTTCCGTGACAAGTATATCACCGCCACCAAGCCGTATATCAAGCTTCCGTCTTCCATACCGCACAATCATAACATCTCCATTCGATTGAGTTAGATAAGAGTCGATACACATGTTTGGTGAGATCTTGACGTTCAGTGACTATTAAGGAAACCAATTAAGATATCGTTATAGAATGGATAGGAGTCTTCGGATTCGAACGAACCAGACAGGAACAATTCATTGAAAATGGTGATGTGTCCCAACATACTATTGACTCATGTCTATTCGTGTGGTTCCTCCAGTTTGCTTCCCAGCAGCTATCGCTATGGAGGATATAGGAAGTTACGTTTGTCTTTTTTATTCAAAAATAATCAAATCAACATACATAAACATTGGGAAGAATGAATCAAGAAAGGATATAAACATTCTTCTTCCTTCACTCTGTGGGAATGGAATAGGTGCGCATCGTTTGCTATCGCGTCTATCAATGCTGAGTATCCAACCATCATTGTCAAGATAATATATATATATATATAAAATAAGTATTCAACATGACTAGAGGATATATAAACATTGTTGGGTTACTTTAAAATGACAAGGATTTAGGCTAGAAAAAGTCATTTATCGTATCATCGACTTGTCGAATGTCGACGTTTCAGACTTAATCGTCTCCGTTGTGGTTTGGAATGCAATTCGGAAGTAACCTTCCGTTTGCCAACAATCTTCTTAGGTTCCATTTTCATTTGAGTATGTCGTCGAATCCGCCGTTCATTCGCCAATTCCATCTCTTTTGCCACAATCACTTCTTCCGGATACCCATAGTGAAAGATCAACAATTCTCTCCGATAACAGGGGTCCATCTTGAGTTCCACTCGGGATCGTCGTTTGCCTCGTCGTTGTTGCTCGTAGGATTCGAGCTGGATGCTTTCTTGTTCGACAAATTTGGCGCCGATGGTCAACGGTGGTCCTCTGTGACAGGCCAAATGGTCACCCAATGCCATTTCGTATTCCCGTATGCGGATCATACCGAAGCTTACGGATTTCTTGTGGTGGATGTTTTGGATCGTATCTCGGGTAAGTGCGACATGATGTTTACTTTTCCACCGTGAGCAGGAATGGATTCGCATTCGGTGGGGAGAGTGTTTGAGCAATGGTGGTTTGATAGACAGCATGATGGTGGAGAGTTTGGAAATGCTGCGTGTGTTGTTTCGATGATATTTAGCTATGACTCGTCGATATCGATTTGGGGAATGGAAGAATTATTATTCGAACTTCCTAGTCAACATAATTCTCGGCCTACTGCTGTGGTACCTGCTGGCGTTGTTTCGTGCTTGCATTCCTATCTACCTAATTGATCGTGACAGGCTCAGCATAATTTCTTTTTCCAACCTACGAGAGGTATTGAAAAGTCTCTTCCTTCGTAGCTAAGAAAACCATTGTTTTCATTCGCATGCACATCGATTATTTGGGTGCCAACAAATAAATATAAAGTCATACTTTCTATATAATTAGTTTTTGTTCTGGTAACTGGATCGGTTAACAAACTGCTGAAAAGGCTTTTTTCACTTTTGTCCCCCCCTATAGAATTTGGTTCTCGTAAGTAACATAATACTTAGATAGTACGTAGTTCAATATCCTGTCAACGTATCCTAAGTAATCGTTTCTTCGATGAGAGCTTAAGCGTTTGATGGATCGTTCTATGGTTCAACATTTCATTGAAATTGATTTCCATCCATGTGGGATGCGTACTTTTTCGTAAGTATATAACATGAAGACTTACAAACAAAAAGATACGTCAAAACTACTTACATAGGTATTCCTGTAATTAGGAGAATCTAAGTAAGCTGCTTCTCCATGAAACATGTATGTATGTGATTTGACAAGCAAATGTCATTCCCTATGTTTGCGAGAATATTAGCTCTGTAAGTAGAAAATAGCATCGTCAAAAATGTTTCGTTCGTTTCCAACTAAAAATAGGAGGATACGTAAAAAACCCCAAGAAACTAACATTTCATCATGGACTTTGACGAAGAAAGGATATATTACTCCCATCAAAACCTTCAACAAGAAGGAGATGGAGGATTGGAGAATGACAATGACCAACTCGGAGATTTAGATATTGATGACGAGGATGATCGATTTAGCGCCAAAATGATTCGACGACATTTCAAAGAGTTTTTGAGTAAGTTTGGGGGACCGATGAGAGGACCCCATTTTGTGATTGTTTCGCGCGCCAAAACTTGCTACATTTTTGGAATCCAGTTTCTACGGAAATTCGTGTATACCATTAGGGTCCCCCAATCGCGCCAAAGTGGAAACTTCCAATGTTGCCATGATAACATTGGCTCCCACATCTCATCCATGATTTCTTTTCTAAACTTTATTGAATAACTTGCAGGAAATTACAGGCAGGGTCCCCATCGTTACTTATACCGTGATCTTCTTCTTCGTATGCACCGTCGAACATTTGGAGATGAAGATCTAAACCTTAGTAATAATGCTGACAATGACGATGGTGAAGGAAACCATATATCTTCCTTGCAACTCGGTGGAATACAGCTTTACCCTGCTATTGAAGTCGATTTAGCACATGTTGGAGAATATGATGCTGCATTATTAGGGTTGTTATTGTCTCGACCTTCTTTTTCGCTGCCTATATTTGAATTGGCTGCAGCTGACGCCTTGAAAACATTTTTCTTCGATGCACGTGGAGGTGATCGAGAGAAGAATGATGAAAATACCGGGGTGGAGAATAATCTTGACAATGAAGGAAACCCAGCTGCTTCAAATGTACCATCCATGGAAGAATTGTCATCCTACTACAGTTCCATTCAAATCTTACTGAAGGGAAATCTCAAAGCAACCTCCTTACGTGCCATCACAGCATCTCATATGAATAAACTTCTTAGAATACCTGGTATTATAATACAAGCTGCTCGCATTCAAAATCGTGCTGCTCGTGTACGCATACGATGTTCTAGATGTTCCCATTCCACTTCCCTTACACCGGCAGACGGTCCTTTCTCATCAGTCCCTGTTCCAGCCAAATGTTTAGGTCCAAATTCGGAAGAATGTGGAATGAAACCCTATGCTGTTATCCCTGATGAAAGCGATTTTGTAGACCAACAAACTCTTAAATTACAGGAAAGTCCAGAAAGTGTTCCGACTGGAGAAATGCCAAGGAGTATAATGTTAGCTTGTGAACGTAGTTTAGTTGACAGAGCTCCTCCTGGAACAAGAATTTCTGTCACTGCCATTGCATCTCTATTTCAATCATCGGGTAATAATGGAAGCAAATCAGTATATCTTCGAGTTGTAGGTATGCAGCGTGAAAATATGGGCGGTGGATCGGGCTATGGAAACAATGGTGCTTCATTTTCAAAATCTGAAGAAGAAGCATTTCGTTTGTTGGCAAAACGACAAGACATTTATGATATTCTCTATAAATCAATTGCACCGTCAATATCCGGATCCTATACCATTGATATTAAAAAAGCCATGGTTTGTCAATTGATGGGTGGCAGTCGAAAGAAACTCCCAGATAAAATGAGATTACGCGGTGATATAAATATATTACTACTTGGAGACCCATCTACAGCTAAATCTCAATTCCTCAAATTTATGCAACAAGTGGCTCCCATTGCGGTTTACACATCCGGGAAAGGAAGTTCAGCAGCTGGTCTGACAGCGTCTGTCATTCGAGATGCCAGGGGCGAATTTTACTTGGAAGGCGGAGCTATGGTCTTGGCTGATGGTGGAGTTGTCTGTATTGATGAGTTTGACAAGATGCGTCCAGCTGACCGAGTGGCAATTCATGAAGCTATGGAACAACAGACAATATCCATTGCAAAAGCAGGAATTACAACAGTTTTGAATTCTCGAAGTGCAGTACTTGCGGCAGCTAATCCAGTATATGGACGATATGATGACTTAAAAACTGCCGGTGAAAATATTGATCTTATGACGACCATTTTAAGTCGATTTGATGTGATATTTTTGGTCCGAGACATCCGAGAAGAAGAAAGGGATAGATCAATATGTAGGCATGTCATGGGAGTACACATGAATTCTAAGCAAGAGATTTTTGGTGGAACTTCTACATTTGGGAGTAGTACAGGAGATGGAAATGGTGAAGGTGGAGGAGCTAACGTGATTGAAGATTTAAATACAGGAGGGTAAGTTCTTCAACCTGCCATTCAAATTGTAGATATTATTTCTTTCATTCTCAATTTTGTTCTTTGCAGAGATTTTGGTGTCTCAAGTAACTCTCCAGAGTCTATTGCTGAAAATGCAATGCGTGTAGCTAAATCAGGTGGAGAATTAGATGTCCCAACAATGAAAAAGTATGTTCAATATTGTAAAACAAAATGTGCTCCACGTCTTTCGGAAGAATCAGGAGATGTCCTTGCAAGCGCATACGTTAAAATTCGGGATGATGTCAGAAAACGTACCTTGGAGCTAGCAGGCGGTGATAATGAAGACGCTCAAGCAGTTATTCCTATCACTGTACGGCAATTGGAGGCTTTAGTTCGCCTCTCAGAGAGTTTGGCAAAAATGCGTTTAGAGGATGAAGTTCACGCCGAAGATATATCGGAAGCTCTTCGTTTATTCAAAGTTTCCACCATGGCAGCAAATGCTGCTGGAAACTCGGCGAATGCATCTGGTGGTGGAGGTAGCATGTTATCCACGGCGATGCCATCAAGAGATGAGATGTTTAAAGCCGAGGCATTCTTGAGGTCGAGACTAGTGGTGGGTTCGATGGTCAATAAACAGAGAATAATTGAGGAGGCCAGTGGTCAGGGGTATAATGGTATGGTTGTGGCTCGAGCTGTGGCTGTTATGTGTATGAGAGGAGAAATACTAGAGAAAAATCAATCAAGAATGATAAAAAGAATTAAGTGACGAGGTTATTTTGCTTCCGAAACAAAAGAAATAGTCTTTTCTTTCATTGTTATATTAGCGTTCTATTTTCTTATTATGAATATTGCCTTTATTGGATCGCTTGTGCTTTTTTTGCCTCGAGTTCTATCAACTTCTTTGCCTCTTCTTCTTCCATCAAATAAAGTGCCCTAAGCCTTTCCTCTTCATCCAGTCTAAGTCTTTCTCTCTTAGCTGCTTCCTTGCTGGCGGCCTCTTGCACTCTAGAATTCATGTATACTTTCTTCCTTTTTGGAGTACTTACTAAAGCAGATTCTAATCCAAGGTTTTTTGTTGGTACATTGTATCCCCTACAAAGTGCTTGTAATTTCAATGGAGATCGAGGATCCACGGGAGATTCGACAAGATCTGATATTGAGAATGTTGTTCCATCAATAAGTTTCACATTGCAAGTTTCTGATTTAGAACCTGAAAATTCAACAAGTTGGATAGAACGATAGGAGTCTTTTAAGATTTTTTCAAATTCTTCGGTTGTGACAGATGCTTCCGCGAAGGAAAGAGATGGATTGGAAAGAAGTGGAATTATCATGGAGGATACGAAGGATACTTTGGACAGCATCGTACGGCGTGATAATGCAGCGTCTGAGTTAGATGATATCATTTTCAATGATAACTGTGGTGCAATTCGCATTTGTGGTTTTGTCTGCAGATTTTGAACAACAAAACCATATGTGACTGCAGCACGAGCTGCAAGAAGAGACAATATCAAAATTGATTGTGTTTTCATTTTATCTTGAAGTCAACTTGAATGGATTGAAAGATCTTTCTTGAGTTTTTATTCAAAAGGAAGCCGAATAGATTTGCAATAAAATAATGCAATGTGTTAAAGTACCGATAGGCTCTCCACGTTTTGACGGACGGATGAGGATGATGAGTCCTAATCTATAATTCTACCGTCCAAAGCCGATCATGTTGAAGTGTATAAAAGATGACGTAGTTTTATAAACCTAATTGAAGTAAGTGCGTACAGAATTTTAAATTTGAGAAACATCAAAATTTTACTTAAAGATTTTTAACGTCTCTTGTTACAGATGTTTTCACAGAGGATTGATTTTAGGGTTCTTCGACGTAACTTTGACGTAAAAATATATCCACACACAACGGAGAAAGAAGATTCTTTTAGAGATTGACGATATCTTTCTGCTCATATTTATCTAGCAGATATATTTTTGTATTCGTACTATTGTACATATTGCAGCTAGATTTCTAAGTCAACCACGTGGAGAATCATCTGTTTTAATCGGCGACCGAACTGTTCCGAATTTATTTTTGCTTCGCGTTTTCCTTCTTTGGCTTGAGAGAACGGAGTGTTTTATTCTGGGATTCATTAAAGAGAGTATTCTCCTTTTTACAAACTCGCACACACGCATGTCTAGAGAGAAATCCCTTTGAATTCCAATTAAAAATGAAACAAACACTTCATCTTCCTCATAACAAAGTCAGGTATCTTATTGCCGTATTTTCCTATTTATACACCGCTACTACTACTACAGATTACCAACTCTTCACGGAAGCTTTTACATCATTACCATTACAACATTCATCTTCTTTATATCAAGTTTCAAAAATCCACACAGACTCTCAATTATGGTCCTCCAAAGCTCCCACGAATCCCAAGCTAGAGAATAATTCCAAATCTGGTTCGACAAAAAAGAATAAAAAATCCAATAACCGAACTTTGAAGCCACAAAAACAAGAGAGACGGAAAAATGACATAAACTACTCTGTAGCATCGAAACTAATATCTGATTCGATGCATAATCACGAAATCTTGACTAGAGAACAAGAGCAAGAACTTGGAGAAAAAATTTCTGAAGCGCGTAAGCTACGAAGTCGCATTTCGCAATATATTATCGACAAAAATGTACTTGAAAGTACTAACTATGAAAAAATTGAATTGCATGATTGTCAAAATGATAAAGATTGGGACTTTGACTTCTACACGGATGATGTTCTAGAAATTGAAGATTATGATTTAAGTCAACTTACAATAATGTCAGGATACGAAAATACGAAACGGTTGTCATCTCGTATCAAAGCTAGCTCCACAAACAGCAAAGTTTTGGATGACTCTATTTTTTCCATACATTTTGACCCCCTTTTAAAGCAGGATATTCAAGAACTTTCGGATAAGGATATTATTTCTGGCTTAGCGTTACCAGGTGGGAAGACGGAACTGCTTCATATCCTTACACAGGGAATCAATGCCAGAAGAAAACTTATATCCTGTAACATTAAGCTTGTCACTTCCATTTCTCGAAACTGGATGAGACGCACTCTCAGCAAAAGCGAATCTAGTGATGGCCAAGTCTCATCTTCTAATTTGGCGCGTATATATCAATTAGGTACATGGGATATCCCTAGTTTAGATGAGGTTATTCATGAGGGTACAATTGGATTAACCAAAGCAGCTGACAAGTTTGAAGCGAAACGTGGGAACAAATTCAGCACATACGCAACTCACTGGATAACAAGTTACGTTAGAAGAAGTTTTACAAATGCCAGGACTCAGTGTCTACAGCTTCCAGAATCATTGCATTTGATCAAGGCAGCTCACGGAAAAATTGTCAAGAGGTATTATGAATTAAATGAGCCTCCTCCTTCCGAAGAAGTAATTGCAGCAGAAATTGGCGTGAATGTGAATCGATTAAGAACAGCTTTGAGGAGTACACGGAGTCTGTTGAGTATTGACGCACCGATTTTTAATGGTAAAAGGAGTGGTAAGGGAAGTTCAGCAGGTGGAGATTCTGTTGATAATTCCGCGCTTATTTCAGACACTCTCATGTGGTAAGTCCTTCAATTTATCATCAAGCTTTCTAACTAGCTATAGGAGTCACACTCACTAAATCATTTTTCACTGATGCAACACCAGTCCTGAACCAAAACCAGAAGATTATGTAGACATGTCCATTCTACGAGAATGTCTTGAAAAAGCGATGGCATCAGAGCTTACTCCATTCGAACGAGACATAATTCGGCTTCGCTTGGGGTTAGAAGATGGTAAAACTCGTTCTATTAGAGAAGTTGCCTCAGTTTATGGAGGCGCAGTGAATATGTCAGGTATGTTCCAGAAACTTCATTTTGTTCGTTATCTCCTTTTTTGTCAAGAACTTAGCTCATTTTTTATTTTCAAAATATCATATTTTTCAATACATTAGTGATCAGAAATGCCGAAATGAGAGCTTTCAGAAAACTAAGATCTCCTAGCACCTCACACTCGCACAAATTAATGACATTTTTGGATCTCATTGATACCTCAGGTTGGATGATATAGAATTTTCCTTGCAATTTCAAGATTCTTATATGAAATTCCTATTTTTAACGATGCTGAACTAATTTAACAATCAATTTTCCTAGATCATATTTTCCTTCCTGCTGGTAGGCTATACTTTTCTTTATTCACGACCAAATATTGATCAAGTGTTCCACACTTATAGTTTGGAATTTTTTTATCAATCGAAGTACATATATTACTTTTTGATTTACTTGATCTAGTCAACGCTCAAGGAGTTCAATTGGCGTCCTTTGGCGGACAAAGCATGATTACTGCCCTTACGTATTTGAATGCGGAAATACCCTTCAGCTATGATGTGACAGTATTCATTTCCTGTTGAATCTTCCAACCTTGAGACACAAAGAATATGACAGATACATCCTCAGCTTTAATATTTAGTAATAAAATATCAACGAAACTATGAATATCGTGTAGAACGCAACAGAAATAATTAATCTCACAAAGCACTTTGAGGCTTTACTATGTAATTTTCTAAGAATCTCAAACTTCAATTCCATTTGCGCTGTAAATTGCGTCATATCGTTTCGGCAAAATATGAGATACAATTATATTATATTGAAGATTACCAAACCTATCTGATTTTCGCTTCAGATTTTGGGTAATGACACGGTTGGTAACAGTAATATTGGTTTTTATTGCGATTGTTCTATTACAAATTGACCCACGAGCATGAGATATGACTACTACGCCAGAAAGTCTGGATCGATATATTCAAATTCCACTAACTTTTCATCATTTAAACTGCCTTTTAGTGTATAATATGTTGCAATTATTATGTAAGGTGCATGATAAGTAGCTTGTTGAGGTAAAGAGACGATACACATAATAAAATGACAATTTTGATTTTTTGCGTATTTTTCATTGGAATTCATCTTAAGGTTAGAGAAACCAAATAAGTATTTTATCAAGGATTAATCAATGTGAGAGGTGGTAGTCAAAGATATGAAAAATGATTGATATGATGTAGTGAATAATGAAAGAGAATTGAGAACAAACGAGATCTTTATATTTGATTGAACATATCAAGCAAAAAATAATGAAATACTGAAGTAAAATTTATCATATTTATCCAATGAAATAAAGCATTCTCTCTAGAGTGAAATACATCACTCTCTTAATTTAGGCCTAATAGCTTGAGTTTTCAAAGTCATTGATAGATCTGCTATCGTTTTCTAGGGAATATTATGAGCCGGCTATGTGCGCACATGTTGAAGGAAGTGTAGAAAATAGTCATAAAGAAGAAGTAAATTCATACCCGCTAGATCAATTCCAAACGATTATTATTTCATTCAAATATTGATATCATAGCTGAAATAAAGTTTGAAAGGAATGATACAATCGTGACAGGAAAGAAAAATTGCTCAGAAGATCAAAAATTTCAACATTTTTTACTAAATTAAGAACTAATTTTAAGTTTGATTCCGCTATATAAAGACACCAACATTTCATAGAAACTAGTGCGGATTCGTTATTCCTTTAAAAAATATCGCAACAAAAACCGTTCTTTGAATAGTTTTATTGTTAAAGAAAATGTTCATGTAAAGATATCAAAATGATTTGTGACATAAGAGATGACAATATCTGTTGTGAAGGTAGAAAGGCCTATCATAAAAACTGGGACATGATTGAAATCAATATTATCATTAGCTCAAGGTGTATATATCAACAATGCGATAATGCCCTTTCCTTTAATCAGCATTTTAAACTTTGCCTCATCGTAGAAAAAGAATTGCCAGGGTCATATTGACATTTTACGCCCAGTAATTTCTTATGTGAGGTTTCACCCCAGTATGATTCCTCCCAATTGATGAGT
>Ga0209092_10005516_pt1 | contig 10239 bp, 7 predicted proteins | sample FraStrMetagenome_FD_187446 | JGI IMG/M metagenome (GOLD analysis project Ga0209092, IMG submission 187446) | Marine eukaryotic phytoplankton communities from Arctic Ocean - Fram Strait ARC3M Metagenome (SPAdes) (version 2) | ecosystem: Environmental > Aquatic > Marine > Oceanic | place: Fram... | reverse complement strand
GTTAGACATAGCCGCTGCTTCAACGGCTGTCCTTTCAATGGCAGCTTGGCTACCTCCAACAGCTTCTATCTTAACTATAGTATGGCTAGGTATTAGGATATACGAGTCAGATACTGTACAAAGTATAGTTAAAGGAACAAAAAAACAGCTTGACAACAAAGACTAAATGGTGTATAATAGATGAGTATACTTACTACTTTAATAGGGCCAATCGCTAACTTAGCTAAAGGTTATCTATCTAATAAAGCTGAAGAGAAGCAAGCTACACACGCTCGTAAGATGTCAGTGATTGAGAACGATGCTGACTGGGAGGCTAAGATGGCTGATGCCTCTAAAGATTCATGGAAAGATGAGTTCTGGACTATTGTCTTAGCTATACCTGTGTTCATGGTTGGTTACGCTATAGCTGCTAATGATGTTACTGTCATTGCTAGGGTAGTTACAGGCTTTGAAGCACTAGAGAAGCTTCCTGAGTGGTATCAATACTTGTTGTTTATAGCTATATCCTCTAGCTTCGGTATACGTGGCGCTAGTAAAATAATGGACATGAGGAAGTAAGAATGGCTTATGATTTTAGCAACGTCCCAGCAGAAGGCACAATAGGAAATAGATATTGGCGCGCAAATGCTAATCCGGGTTTGGTAGGTGCTTATGATGCTCAGAGGCTTGAAGAAGTAGACCCTATCCAGTCCGCTATCAATGGTGTGGATTCAACAGCGCCTGTGTCTTTAGGTGTTGATTCTTTAGATCAAGCAATAACTCCTCTTGACTCCAGCCGTACTACTTCTCAACTGTTCTCAGACTACGGTGCTGCTCCACAACAGGAAACCGCTGTTACTGCTGAGCCTGTAGCACCTACATCTTGGGTTAGCGGTGGCGCTCCTAACTTAAATGCGGAAGGTATTGACTTAAATAAAAAAATAGCTACTAACTCTTACGGTGGTGCTTTAAAGTATTCACAACTATCTCCTGAAGATCAGGCTGTTGTAGACGCTCGTAGAGCCTCTGAACAAACTTCATCACAAACTCCATATAAAGGCGCAACTGCTTTAATGAATGAAGTTGATTATGGAGTTGGTCAGCAATATGACTCTCCTGAAGAAGCTTTAAGTGCTTTCCCTTCTTTCTTAAGTGGTTTAAAAGAAAAGAGTGTCATAACAGACGCTGAGTTTAATACTAAAAACTATGACCCTTCTGAGTTCACAATGGCAGGTGTTAGTCCTGTAGGTGGCGTAAGTGGTCGAGCAGCTGAAGAATCTGCTGTTGATTATCTGACTAAAAACAACATCCCAATGTCTAAAGTAGTTGATGGTCAAACCCGTTACTTAACAACAGGCTTAGGCTCCAATGTTTTGTATGACATCCTTGGTGAAGAAACATTAAACAAAACTAACGGTGATAAAGGTGGCAGCTTTCAAGACACAGGGCCTATAGGTACATATAGCACAATACATGTTGATCCTGAAAGCCCTCTTAATAACCCTATATTAAATGTGTTAGGTGCCGTTATTCCTCCTTTAGGGCTTGCTATTACAGGTGTAAAAGCAGTTACAGGTGAAACACTACATGCAGGAGACTGGCTGAAGTTAGCAAATGCTGGCTTAGAGCAAGCGGGAGCTATTAAACCTCCTTCAGCAGGCGCTGGTGGTATGGGGCCAGTAGACAACGGTGTTGGTTTATTTGACACCACTTACGAGCAAACACAAAACATAATGGAAGCCGCTGCTGCCGCTGGTAGTGATGGCAACCCTGCTGAAATTTTAATTAAAGGTTTTGGTGTTACTGATGATGCTCTTGCTAGCGTAGGTTTAGATGAAGCAGCTTTTGATGATTCCATTGTAGACTACACAGGTTTTGTAGAAGGTGTAGAACAAGCAGCTTCTCAGGTAGCTAACGGAGATAGTATAGAAGATGCTATTAAAGGCGGCGTATTAGACTATGTTATTGAGTCAGAAAGTGACATAGACTTAGGCATTGTAACAGATGCTATTGACGCTGTAGGTGGCTTTCTTGATGACAACATCTTCCAGCCTATACTCGAAACAGTTGAAGCTGTAGACTTGGGCAGTATTGAAGATACTGTAAGAGACTTAGGCAGAGAGTTTGACGATGAGGTACTACAAGAAATTAAAGGTGGTATTGAAGAGTTTGCTCCACAAGTAGAAGACTTTGTTAAGACCGTTGGCGGTGGTGTTATTGATGTAGTAGAGACTGTGGGTGGTACTGCTGTAGATGCTGTAGAAACAGTGGGTGGTGAAGTTATAGACGCTTTGGAGCCTATCGGCACAGCTATTACAGACATAGCTAAAGTTACAGGTCAGACTGTTGAAGATGTTTTAGAAGGCGTAGGTGACATTGCTGGAGAACTCAGTGATGAAATAGGAGACGCTATAAAGGCAGGAGGAGACGCTCTAGAGGACTTTATCACTCCCATTGGTGAGACCATTGAAGACATCGCTAAAGCCACAGGATCGACCGTAGAGGACGTTCTGAAGGGTGTAGCCTCTGTTGGTGGAGAGATTATTGATGAGGTAGGTGAAGTAGGTCAAGATGTAATTGATGCTCTGGGCCCGTTAGGTGATACTCTTGAGGACATTGCTAAAGCTACTGGCTCTACAGTTGAAGATGTTTTAGAAGGTGTTGTTGATGTTGTTGAGACAGCAGGCGGCGTTACTGCTGATGTAATTAAAGAGGTTGGTGGTGAAGTACTTGATGCTTTAGAGCCTATCGGTACTCAGTTAGAAGACATTGCTAAAGCAACAGGATCTACTGTAGAAGATGTGCTTAAAGGTGTTGCAGGTGTAGGTGAAGATATCCTAAGTGGTGTAGGTGATGTAGGCCAAGACGTTATAGATGCGTTAGGCCCGTTAGGCACACAGTTGGAGGACATCGCTAAAGCCACAGGATCTACAGTAGAAGATGTTATCAAAGGTGTTGTTGATGTTGTTGAGACATCTGGTGGAGAAGTTATAGATGCTTTAGAGCCTATAGGCACAGCTATTACAGATATTGCTAAAGTTACAGGCTCTACAGTTGAAGACGTCTTAAAGGGCGTAGGGGATCTTACAGAAGATTTAGGTACTGGTCTTGTAGACGCTATCGAAACGGGTGGAAAAGCTTTAGAAGACTTCATTAAGCCTATTGGAGAAACCGTTGCAGACATTGCTAAAGCAACAGGATCTACTGTAGAAGATGTGCTTAAAGGTGTTGCAGGTGTAGGTGAAGACATCATTGGAGAAGTGGGTGATGTTGGTCAAGACGTTATTGACGCTCTTAAACCACTTGGTTCTACACTTGAAGACTTTGCTAAAGCTACAGGTTCAACATTAGAAGACGTCTTAAAAGATGTTGGCGGCTTAGGTGAAGATATCTTAAGTGGTGTTGCTGACGTAGGTAGTGACGTTATAGACGCTGTTAAAGCATCTGGTCTATCTACTGAAGGAATGTTGCAGACAGGTTTCGAAGGCTTAGCAGCACAACAAGCAGCTCAAGCAGCTGACGCACGTAGACTAGCAGTAGCCACTAGAACAACGGATAGTTTATTCTCAGACTTTAAAGGTTTTGAAACAGAGATAGGCGGTACTCCAATAGAACTTGTTGAATTAATACAGAGGAACAGAAGATGACCTATCTACAATTAGTGAACAGTGTGCTGCGTAGGTTGCGAGAAGACCAAGTAGCCACTGTAGAGCAAAGCAGTTACTCACAGTTAATTGGTGAGCTTGTAAACGAAGCTAAGGAGACTGTTGAGGATGCGTGGGACTGGACAGGTCTTCGTACTACTATTGTTGTGCCTACAGTAGCAGACACATCTACATATACTATCGTTGGCTCACAGAATAAACTAAAGATCTTAGATGTGATCAATGATACAGGTAATGTGTTCATGGCTGAGCGCGGTAACAGCTGGATGCGTAACTTGTTCCTTAACAACGATGCTCCAAAGAGTGAACCACAGTATTACAACTTAAAGTCTTTGGATGCTAATGGTGACAACGTATTCCAAGTGTATCCTGTTCCAGACAAAGTATATGATTTAAACTTTAATGTTGTACAGCGTCAAGGCTATTTAGTTGATGACAACGATAAACTTAAAGTACCTACAAATCCTGTTATCTTGTTAGCTACAGCATTGGCAGCAAGGGAGCGTGGGGAAACAGGTGGCACTGCTGCATTGGAAATGTTTGTGTTGTCAGACAAAGCTTTATCAAACGCTGTTGCTTACGATGCTGCTCAACATCCTGATGAAACTATTTGGACAACTGTATAATGGCTCAAGAACTCAAGCATGTAACTATCTCAGCGCCGGGATTTTTGGGTATTAATACTCAAGATTCTCCTATTGGCTTAGACCCTGCTTATGCTTCTATTGCTGACAACTGTGTTATTGATCAGCTAGGTAGAGTAGGTGCTAGACAGGGCTACAAAGAGGTTACGACTAACGGTGCTGCTGTTTTAGGCACTAGTCGTGGCATTGAAGCAATGGTAGAGTTTATCAGCAGAAACAACGTAACAACTGTGTTTTCAGCGGGTAACCTTAAAATCTTTACTGGTACGACTACTCTAGTTGAGTGTACACTTCCTGTTGGTTATACTATTTTAGATAACGATTGGAAAATTGTTTCATTTAATAACGATGTTTACTTCTTCCAGAAAAGCCATGCTCCTTTAGAAAGTGTTGGAGGATCAACAACGCTTACACTTTTAACAACTTCAGGCGGCCATCAACCGCCACAAGGTAACGAAGTGTTAGCCGCGTATGGCCGCTTGTGGTCTTGTGATTTAAGCTCTAATAGATACACCGTTTACTGGAGTTCTTTACTAGCAGGTAACGACTGGCACGGAGGTTCATCAGGCTCTGTAGATTTAACTACTGTATGGCCTAGTGGTTATGACGAAGTAGTCGCGCTTGCAGAGCATAACAACTTCCTGTTGGTCTTTGGTAAGAAAAACATTATTGTTTATTCAGGTGCTACGAGCCCTAACTCAGACCTTACACTACACGACACTATTGAGGGTACGGGTTGTATTGCTAGAGACTCTATACAGTCAACAGGTACAGATTTAATCTTCCTATCAAGCCGTGGTGTAATGTCTTTAGGTCGCCTTCTTCAGCAAAAGTCTTTGCCTTTAGGAGACATCAGCAAGAACGTGCGTACAGACCTGCTAAGTTTTGTAGAGATTGAAGCACACTCTAATGGTCACAGAGAAGCTATTAAAGCTGTCTACAGCCCAATACACGCTTTCTACTTGTTGACATTACCTACTAGTAAAATTGTGTATTGTTTTGATGTTAGACAGCCACTAGAGAACGGGTCTTTTCGAGTCACCACGTGGTCATCTTTAGAGCCCACAGCCTTTACTATGTTTGCTGATGATACTCTGTACATGGGTCATAACGAAGGGATTATAAGCTACGGTGGCTACCTCGATGGTGACACACAGTATCAACTACGTTACTTCAGCAACCCAAATGACTTCCAAAGTCCTGCTAACTTAAAGTTCTTAAAGAAGTTTAACTTGACTATTATTGGTGGTCAGGCCACGCCAACTACTCTTAACTGGGGCTATGATTATACCTCCACTTATACTAAGCAAGAGTTTACTTTTGGTTCTAGTAATATAGCAGAGTTTGGTATTTCAGAGTACAACACAGATGCAGAGTACACAGCGTCTATTGCTATACAAACACCAAAAGTAAATGGAACTGGCAGTGGCTCTGTCGTAACCATTGGCATTGAAGCTCAGATTAACAGTGCTGCTTTTTCTATTCAAAAAATTGACATACTTGCTCTTATAGGGAGACTTATCTAATGGCTTTAAATCAATCGGCTTTTAATCAAGCTTTAACTACACCCATGCAAAACGTAAGTCCCACTACAGGGTTTAATCAAACAGCTTTCAATCAAGCTGCTCAAACAGGTGCTAATACGGTGTCCGGTATGTTAGGCATGACAGGTGCTGGTTCAAACACTGGCGGCTTTTTTAACGGTCTTTTAGGTGCTGGTGTTGATTATTACGCAGGACAGCAGGACATTGACGCAGCAGCTCAGTTTGGTCAAATGTCTAATCAAGCTGCACAGCAAATGGGACAACAAGCAGTACAAGGCACAAGTTTTAAGCCTTTCTCTGTAACCACAGGCGCTGGCACTACAACTACTACACCTACAGGTGGCTTTAACTTGGGTCTATCACCTGAGCAAGCAGCAATGCAAGCACAGTTGACACAACAAGCTGGTGGTTTGTTTGGTGGTGTTACAGGAGACGTAGGCCAAGCTAGTCAAGACATCTACAATCAGATTAGAGCTATTCAGAACCCGCAGGAACAGCGTGATCAGTTGCGTCTAAATGAAGAGTTGTTTGCTCGTGGTCGTGGTGGTGTATCCTCTGCACAGTATGGTGGTCAAGGTGCTGAACAGTTTGGTTACAATCAAGCACAACAGGAAGCAATGAATCAAGCAGCTTTCCAAGCACGTCAAATGGCGCTAGGTGAGCAGGAACAGCAGTTGGCTTTAGGGCAGGGTCTCTTAGGCCAAGCATACGTCCCACAGCAGCAACAGCTTGATGCCCTTACCGCTGGTACTGATATTTCTAACATTGCAGGCACAGGACAACGTCTGGGCGCTCAGTTACAGGCTGAGCTTGGTGGCACCGGTCTTGAGGCTTTGTTGCGTAGTTATGAGTCAGGACTTGCTGGAGAACAAACACAACGGAACCAGTTGGTTGACTTATTGCTAGGTAGCGGTCAAGGAGCAAACGCTGTAGAAGGTTTACTAGGTGGTTCAAGCTTAGGTGGTTCTCTTGGCGCAGCAGTTGGCGTTGGTGATGCACCCACACCTCAGTGGATTAAAGATTTGGGCAATGATGCTAAAAGCTGGTTAGGACTTTAAGGAGAATACTGATGGCACAACAAGACATTACAGGTTTATTAACAGGTATTTTTGCTGGTGATGAAGCGGCTCAGACTCAGAAGCTTTTAAGTCAGAAAGCAGTAGCGCAAAACCCTAATTTATTAGCTACCGCACAAACTCAGATCGGTCGTGCACCTGAGCAGTTGGCTCGTATGCGTCAAAACGTAGGCGGTATGTTTGGTCAAGACTTACGTAGTTCTGGAGAGAAAGTTCAAGAGCAGCTACAGGGTCTAGATGTAACTACGCCCATGGGTCAACGACAGGCGGTAGAGTTAGTTTCTCAAATCGATCGTGCAAAAGCCTTGGCTTTACAGCTACAGTTTGACGATAGAAATAAAGCAGAGCAACTAGCCGCTGAGACTCTTGAAATTGAACGTGAAAAATTAAAAAAGTCATCACGTAAGCTAACGGACGCTGACAACAAACGCATTGCAGACTCAGAAGAGGCTGCCGGTACGTTTGGTAGTGCTTCAAGAAGTGCCACCGCTCAAGCTTTACGTTTTGAAACAGAAAAACCTACTGGAGGTTTCAGAGGTAGTGCTTATGAAGGGTTTAAGAACTTTTTTGGAACTCAAGATGATATTTCCGCACTGAAGACAGCGTTTACAGAAGTAGTAAACACAAACATTATTAATTCTTTACCTCCCGGAGTTGCTTCGGATAAAGATATTGCAATGGCAATGAGCGGTTTTCCTAATAAAGACTGGAGCCACACTCAGATTGCACAGTGGTTGAGAGGGCGTGCAAAACTTACTGCCTTTGCCGCTGAAAAAGAAAAGTTAAAATCTAAGTATTTAAATGACAAGAGTGGTAATTTGTCAGGCTTTACAGAGATGTGGGATAACTTGAGAGAATCTGACGGCTACAAAGAAACAGTAGCACAAGCTTACAATCTTCCGGGTTACGCTATTCCCGCAAAACCAGTGTCTTTCGACCAAACAGTTTTTGACTCCCTACTGGAGAAAAACAAGTCTCGTCAACCTAGTGGTCGAAATGCTCCTAGAGCTAAAGTGGAGGCTCTTTAAATGTCAACAAGTAGAACACTACCCTCTGGGCAGGTTATTGAAAACGTCCCAAGTAGCGTTACTGATACTCAGTTTAAAGAATACGCGCTACTTCAAGGTCTCGCTACTGAAGCAGATTATAACATGGATAGGGAGACAAAAGCAGACTATCTTTCAACAGTAACGGAAATTGGTGGAGGAGTAGCTGGAGCGATGTACGGTGCTTCTATTGGTACTGCTATGTTTCCGGGAGTGGGTACAGCTATAGGCGGCATTATAGGAGGAGGCTTAGGGGCTGCTGCTGGTTATTTTTCAGGAGAAGTGGCAGAGTCTTATGTTGAAGATAGGGATTTTAACGTAGAACAGGCAACAGACGAATCTATTAAGGCAGGCCTGACGGACGCCGCTTTTGGTGCAGGCTTTGGCGTAGTTGCTAAAGGTTTAAAAACAATATATAAACCAGTAAGAGAAATTTTTCAGCCTACTTACTTTGGCTCAGCAGGTGAGGAAAGCGCGGCTAGTGTGGCTTTAGCTATTAAAAGAGGAGAAACTACCTTAGAAGAAGTAGCTGCTTCTGGTAAGTATCCTCCTGAGTATATGGAAACTATTGTTCAAAACATTGCTAAGAGAGGAGAAGAGTTAGAGACTGCCGTAGAGCTTAACAAAAAACTTGCAAGAGAAGGTACTCAGCTAATGCCAACACAGGCTGTTCCTGAGTATACAGTGGGTAACCTTGCTCAAGACTATGCTTCCTCGTCTATTTTTATGGGTCGGCTGTACGATGACATTCTTCAGAAACAAGACGACTACATTAAAAAGCAGTTTTCGGAGATTTTAGGGAAGACAACTGACGATAAAACTAGAGAAGAGACTGGTATGGCTATTGCTAATTTAGTTAAAGACTCTGATACTGCTCTAACTAAAGTTGTTACGCCTTTATATCAAGCAATTGATAAAAAAGGCAGCTTGGCTTTAAAAACTGGTAATGTTAAGAATGGAGCTAGAAGAACATTTAACGCTAAAGGTACTGGCACGACTGCACAGAAAACAGTTCTTAACTACATTGAAAACATAAACACAGCGTTATCTCCAAAAGAAGTATATAAAGAACTTCGTAAACTGAGAGAATTAAGTTCTAGTGTTAGTAATGATGGTGTAGCGAGGGCCATGCTCAACGGCGCGATGAAAAACCTTAACAACACCATGAAAACAAACAAAGGTTTTGTCCGACCTACTGAAGCTATCAAAAGAGGAGCAGACGCTCTTGATGAGCTTATTACTCAGCAAGGAACAACAGGTATTTCAGGAGCACATAAAAAGATAGCAGAGAAACTTAAAAACATGAGAGAGAACATGTCTTTCTCTGAAGCTCACGTTGAGCTATCTACTCTCAAAGCAATGCAAAGAGATGCTGCACGTTCTGTAGGTGAGAAAAGTAGTAAAGCTGAGAAGCTTATTAACGAAGCCATTACTGACCTTACTAAAGCTATGGATAGAACTGCTGATGTTTTTTCTCCGGCGTTGAAAAGAGACTATGACACTGTTAGAAACCTATACAAAGAAGGAATCGAAACAATACACGGAAAGTGGATTACAAAAGCTTTAAAGAAAGACAACGTAGCAGACATTGGTCAGTACCTAGTAAAGGCAGGAGAAGAACTAGCTGTAAAGGACGTTAAGGCACTACTAGCTAAAGCTAGAGAGTTAAAAGTAGACACTCAAGGTAACAGCCTGTTAGAAAGTATTGAAAAAGAGTTTATTAACAACCTTTTTCCTACAGGTTCCGCACAGAGTGGAAAACAGTTCATGGAAAAAATGAACCAAGGTAAGTTTGCAGACACTTTTAATGCTATTGTAGGTAAAGAGAAAGGAGAAAAGCTAGTTCAATTAGGTAAAGAGATTGAACTAATGGAGAAGGGGGTTAAAGGTTCTGAGTCAGCTTTGTCGTTATCTGTAAAGTCAGGAGAAATTGCAGCGGCAAGAAGCCCGACATTCCTGTCGTCTATACTTTATCCTGTTTTTGGATACTTAGCTAAAAACCAGTTAAGCTCAAAAACTATCACCAAGAAACTTAACTCTGTTCGTGCCATTAATAAATCTCTACAAGAAGGAAAACCTATGCCAAAAGGAGCACTAAATTCTTTAATGGACGGTCTTCCTAAATACGCAATAGCAGGGGGCGCTGGGCTTTCAGGAGCAGCGATTAATCAAAATCAACAGTAATAAAAAAGGGGCCACTTAAGGCCCCTTAGTTTTACTACACTTTTACGTACCAATAAATGCTAATTCACTACACTTATTGCACCCTAAACTATCTCACAAGC
>Ga0209092_10005514_pt1 | contig 10243 bp, 11 predicted proteins | sample FraStrMetagenome_FD_187446 | JGI IMG/M metagenome (GOLD analysis project Ga0209092, IMG submission 187446) | Marine eukaryotic phytoplankton communities from Arctic Ocean - Fram Strait ARC3M Metagenome (SPAdes) (version 2) | ecosystem: Environmental > Aquatic > Marine > Oceanic | place: Fram... | reverse complement strand
CCTTGACTGTCTGTATGAACAGCAACAAACCTAACCTGTGAAATGCCAGCTTCACTTTGGTCAAGTCGTGCAATTGCACGAAGAATATCATTCTCGTATAGCGCAAAGTGTTGCCCTGCTAAATCACCATCATTTCGCTCACTTCCTAAGGGTTGGTCTAAAGGCTTGCGTAAGAGTTTATAGCGAAGATCATAGTATTTTTCCCACTCCTTAGGAGTTATTGGTTTTCGGATATCAATTTTCATTTAAAAACAACGGATGTTATACGGGATGTTTCAATACCGTCTATGGTTTCTTTTCGAATCAATTTTTGCGCTTTAGAAGTTTCAAGTACTTCTTTTAACCCCTTTACCTTTCCGGCAGGTACGTGAAGTGTATGAAGTTTATTCAAAACATCGACACTGGTACGTGTTTTAATTTGATTTTGAAGTAATTCTTGAAGTCTGGTTCTGTTCTTTACACGTTCTTGGTTGTTTTGAAAGCGTGAATCTAAAGTTAGTTCACTTATGTTTAAAACGGAACATAGTTTATTGAAGTGTGCATTTGATCCAATTGCGAAGGTAATTGTTGCGTTGTCGAGCGTGTCAAACAACTCTCCATATGGAGCGATGTTTGGGTGCAGGCTACCTATACGTTGAGGGATGTGCCCTTCCATTAAATAGTTACTGGCTTGATTTGCTAAGCTACTTAGTGCAGCATCATACAGAGAAACGCTAACGGAAGTTCCTTTTCCTGTCTTAGAACGTTCGAGTAATCCAATTAACAAGGCCTCTTTTAAATGGTGTGCTGCAAGAATGTCAATCATTGCAACGGGCATTTTAACAGGACCACTATCTGGTGTCCCATTCATTGACATGAATCCCGTTTCAGCTTGTAATATTAGATCGTAAGCAACGCGATCACTGTTGTTTCCGTAGCCATTTATTTTACCAATAATCAAAGCTGGATTAATGCCATGCAATGTTTGATCAAGGATATTTAGTTTAAGGTCATCCCCACGCTTAAAGTTGGTGATTAAAATGTCGGCATCTTTAATTAATTCAAGAAACTGGGAGTAATCAGATTTTCTCTTTAAGTCTAATTTTAAGTAATCTTTTTGATAATTAATACTTGAAAAATAGGCTGAAATTGAACCTGTAGCGTCTTCTGAAGGTAATTTCCAACTGCGTGTAACATCTGCATGTTCAGGGTGTTCAATTTTAATCACTTGTGCGCCAAGTTCTGCAAAGTAGCTCCCAACTGAAGGTCCAGCCAAAACAGAACTTGCGTCAATTACTTTTAAGTCATTCAGTATCATTTTTCCATTATCTTTTCTATTATCGAAGGTACTAAAAAGATGTCGTTAGTTATATTTGATGTTTAATAGAATATTATGAATCAAGTAGACTTTATTCAAAAAAACAGTGGGCTTCTAGAACAATCAATCAAGAATGTGTTACACCTTTTTGATGAGGGCGCTACCGTACCATTTATTTCAAGATATAGAAAAGAAATGACTGGTGGAATGGATGAGGTTCAACTTGCGTTAATTCGTGATGAATTTAAGCGGTATACAAGTATTGTTTCTCGACAAAAAACAATATTAACTGCCATTGATGAACAAGGCAAGTTGACACAGGAATTAAAAGCATCTATTCAGACGTGTTTTGACATGATAGCTTTGGAAGATCTTTATTTGCCTCATAAACTGAAACGGTTAACACGGGGAGAAAAGGCAAAGAAGCTAGGGTTGGAGCCCTTGGCAAAAATGATAATGTCACAGCGGGGTGGTAATCCAAATCAAATGGCAGAACGGTTTGTTAAAGGAACTGTTTTAGATCAAAAAATGGCCATTAGTGGAGCCAAAGACATTATAGCTGAATGGATTAATGAGAATTCGAATTTACGTGCTAGATTGAGGAGGCTCTTTGAACGCAAATCAACATTAAAATCAAAACTAATAAAGGGAAAAGAGTTGGATGGTGAAAAATACAAAGATTATTTTGATCATTCTGAACCATTAAGACGTTGTGCATCGCATCGATTTCTAGCCTTGTATCGAGCAAATCGAGAAGGGATAGTTTCGTTAAAAGCACGTCCAGAAAAAGAAGAGGTGTTGCATGAGCTTGAACGTTTTTTTGTAAAAGGAAAGGATGCGTGTGGAGTTCTGGTGCAAGAAGCGTGTGGAGAGTCTTACAAGAGATTGCTTTGCCCTTCACTGGAAAATGAAGTTTTGAATTTTGCAAAAGAACGCGCAGACAAAGAGGCAATTTCTGTGTTTTCAAAAAACTTACGTCAATTACTATTGGCTCCACCGTTAGGAGCAAAACGTATACTTGCTATTGATCCAGGGTTTAGAACAGGGTGTAAAGTTGTTTGTATTGATCAATACGGAAGCCTGCTTACAAATGCAACACTGTTTCCACACCCTCCTCAAAAACAAAGTTCGAAAGCAGCAGCAAAAATTGCTCAGCTTGTTCAGGCGTATAAAATAGACGCAATTGCAATTGGTGATGGAACTGCAGGAAGAGAAACTGAACGACTGGTAAAGCACATCCGATTTGATCGGTCTATTGAGGTATATGTTGTTCGTGAAGATGGAGCATCTATTTACTCAGCAAGTGCTATAGCGCGAAAAGAATTTCCAGATTATGATGTTACTGTTCGAGGCTCTGTTTCTATAGGTCGAAGATTAATGGACCCATTAGCTGAACTGGTTAAGATTGATCCAAAATCAGTTGGTGTAGGGCAGTATCAGCATGAAGTAAATCAAACGTTGCTAAAGGAATCATTAGATGATGTTGTTGTTTCTTGTGTGAATACTGTTGGTGTTGATGTAAATACGGCTTCGGCATATCTTTTAAGTTATGTCTCTGGTTTAGGACCAACATTAGCCGAAAATATTGTTCAGTACAGAACTGTCAATGGGAAAATTAATTCAAGAACAGATCTGAAAAAAATTAAACGTTTAGGAGATAGGGCATTTCAACAATCTGCAGGGTTTATTCGAATTCAAAATGGAGACAACCCCTTAGATAATTCTTCAGTTCATCCAGAAAGTTATGATTTTGTAAGAAGAATAGCGAAGTTTTATAAGGTCAATGTTACAGCTTTAATTGGAAATTTAGAGTTGCTTTCTTGCTTAAAACAAGCAGATTTTCCTGAGGTCGACCGTTATACGTTTGATGATGTAATTTCAGAATTAAAAAAACCTGGTAGAGATCCCCGCGCACAAGCAAAAATACTGGAATTTGATTCTCGATTAAAATCAATTGCTGACATTACCGTTGGAATGACATTGAAGGGAATTGTAACGAATGTGACAAACTTTGGCGCATTTATAAATGTAGGAATTAAAGAAAATGGTTTGATTCATAAATCCAATTTGGCTAATACATACGTTGAAGATCCATCACAATTTATTGCTCTGCATGAACATGTAGAAGTTCAGGTCATTGAATTAGACCTTCAACGAAAACGAATAGGATTAAAAAAAGTATAGTTTAACCTTGGGGCTGACTAAGTGAAATAAACCCACGATTCACGACCAATCGAGAAGGAATATTGTTTGTGTAAAGCGACCCTGTACCTAGTCCTTGAGGTAGGGGGTTGTTGTATTGTGCTGTTAGCTGACATATTGCAGAGAGCCCAATGTTAGATTCAAGTGCAGAAGTAATCCACCAAGCTATGTTCAGTGATTCTGCAATTTCAATCCATTCTTGAGTACCACTAATCCCTCCGTGTAAACTTGGTTTCAGGATGATGAATTGTGGAACTATTTGCCTTAATAAGTTCACTTTCTCTGCGTATAAGTGAATGCCAATAAGCTCTTCATCCAATGCGATAGGGAGTTTTGTGTTTAAACAAAGCCTTTCCATTTCAGCCCATTGTCCAGCTTTTATAGGTTGCTCAATAGAATGAATGTCCAGCTCAGACAATATAGATAGTTTGTCGAGGGTTTCATTGGGAGAAAAGGCACCGTTGGCATCAACACGAAGCGTAATTTTATCTTTTGAATAAGATTTTCGAATGGATTTTAGCAGTTCTATTTCATCATCAAAATTCAGCGCACCAATTTTCATTTTTAGTGTAGAAAAACCTGCTTTTAATTTGTCTTCAATTTGTGTACGCATAAACTCTGAACTGCCCATCCAGATTAAACCATTGATTGAAATTTTTCGCTCTCCTCTTGTAAAGGCGTTGTCATAAAGAATTCCTTTCCCTCCATTTTTAAGGTCTAGAAGTGCCGATTCCAGACCGAATTTAATTGATGGCCATAAGTCCAAATTCAATTCGATATTACTACACAGTGCTGTGAGTTGTTCTTCATACGCTTCAAACGATTCGAAATCAGGAGACAGCCCTTTGATTACACTGCATTCACCGATGCCAATAATTTCAGGGGAATCAGTTTTCCAAAGCTCAATGAACCAAGCGTGTTTTTCGACTAAAATACCTCGACTTGTTCCGCTTGGTTGTTTAAATTGAAATGTTTTCTTTGAAAATTTAGCAGCTATCATAACAGGAACAATACAATAGTTGTGGTTAATGATAAGGCAAATGTTGTTAATGCGACTTTCTTTAACTCAGGGTCAAATTCTTTTGGATTTTTTACCTTCATTACTTTACGTAAGTGAATGAATAGCAAAATGGAAGGGAGTAATACCAAAAAAGCAAGTGGTTGTCTAAGGTGATCTAGAAATAATGTTAACGAAACAAGCGCGGTTAGAACCAATAAAAGGTGGTAAATTTTAGCATTGCTTTGCCCTAACTTAACAACGAGTGTATTTTTGTTTGATGCTGCATCATTGTGATAGTCTCGCATGTTGTTGAGGTTTAAAACAGCAGTACTTTGCAACCCCACAAAAATCGCAAGCAGTAGGTTGACGTTTAAAAATGATTTTGCGTAAAGGGAGTAAACTCCGAGCACGCTTACGGCACCAAAAAAAATGAATACCATAATGTCACCCATTCCATGATAGCCATATGCTTTTTTACCAATGGTGTAGGTAATGGCTGCAATTACACACGTTACTGCTAGAATGATGTAGTAGATGATAATTGATTTCGGCATGTCTGTAGCGCCAAAATAGATCAACATCATTGCAGATACTAGACTCAATAACGCAGTTAAAATAACAGCTGCTTTCATTGCTTTTTGAGAAATAATACCAGATTGAACTGCTCGTTCAGGGCCAATACGTTCCTTGTTGTCTGTGCCCTTCATTCCATCACCTAAGTCATTTGCAAGATTTGAAACAATTTGAAAAAGAATTGTTGTTACCATGGCTAAACTAAAAATAGTTGTATCCCAATAACCATTGTAGTGTGCAGCTCCTGAGCCCAATAAAATCCCAGAAAGTGAAAGCGGTAACGTTCTTAACCTCAATGCGCTAATCCAAGCCTTGTTTTTTGACATAAAGCAAAAGTAACCAAAGTGCTTGTCTTTTTAGCTATATGTTGTGCGTACATAGTAAAAAATATATATCTTCACCCTATGAATGTAGCGCCAAGTGAATTGAAGTTAAGTGAAATGTTAGGAATTGAATTCCCTATCATTGTTGCTCCCATGTTTTTAGTTTCAAATAAAGAAATGATTATAGAGTCTATAAAAGCAGGAGTTACAGGAGCAATTCCGGCGTTGAATTATCGGACAGTTGAAGAGTTAAAGAATGTTATTCGTGAAATAAAATCAGAAATATCCGGCCCTTTTGGAATTAATTTAATTGTAAATAAATCTAATTTTTTATACAAAGAACAACTTAAAACGTGTTGCCAAGAAGGTGTAGATTTTATTATCACTTCGTTGGGCTCTCCTGAAGAAACAATCAAGATGGCTAAGCAGTATAATGTTAAGGTCTTTTGCGATGTAGTAAATGTCGAATATGCAGAAAAAGTTGAGGCTCTAGGTGCCGATGCTATTATTGCTGTCAATAAAGAGGCTGGAGGACATGCAGGGCCATTGTCTTATAAAGAATTAATCCCACAACTCAAAAAAGCATGTACTATTCCTGTAATCTCTGCAGGTGGAGTCGGGAATGGTCAAGAGTTAAGAAGCATGGTTGAGAATGGTGCTGATGGCGTTTCAATGGGAAGTGTTTTTATTGCATCAACAGAAGCCGGAATTTCTCAAGAGTATAAGCAAGCATGTGTAGATTATGGTAAAGATGATATTGTTATGACGACAAAGTTATCAGGCACACCTTGCACTGTAATTAATACCCCGTATGTTCAAAAAACAGGAACCACTCAAAATTGGTTTGAGCGTTTGTTGAATAAGAACAAGCGTTTAAAAAAATGGTTTAAGGCATTTACCTTTTTTAAAGGCATGAAAAACTTGCAAAAAGCAGCTTTTAGCACAACATATAAAACAGTTTGGTGTGCAGGACCTAGTATTGAACATGTAAAATCAATTCGTCCTTTAGGCGAAATTATTCAGCAACTAAGAGAGGAGTATGAATCATAATAAGAATACTGGAGATGTTTCTCTGGGTAAAATGAAATGGTTATTGTTCTTATTGGGAACTGTAAAAATTCCAATGATTGGGTTTGTGCGTCCAAAGCTTGTAACGTTGAATGATGAAACATCGGAGATTAAAATTAAGTTAAGAAGAAGGTCTAAAAATCATTTAAATTCGATGTATTTTGGAGCGCTGGCAGTTGGTGCTGATGTATCTGCAGGAATACACGCGTTTTATTTTTCAAAAAAAATGAAACGTCCAGTTTCTTTTGCTTTTAAAAGTATGAGTGCAGAATTTTTGAAGCGTGCTGAGTCCGATATTACATTTACAAGTAATCAAGGGGCAGTTGTGGAGGCCGCAATGAAAAGTAGTGCAGAAACAGGAACACGAATAAATAAACCTGTAAATGTCATTGCTACGGATAGCTCTGGAGAACTAGTAGCAACTTTTGTTTTGGTTGTCTCTGTAAAGGTGAAATAATAAGCCATCCCCTTCATTCCTGTTTGTGAATTAATATATTTGTATTAATTGATTTTTATTTAAAGAATGCAGTACATTAAACCTTTAGAGCTTAAGGGCAAATTTGATAGAAACGAAACTGTAATTGTTGTTGATATCCGAGAGCACTATGAATTAGATATTTGTAAGTTCAGAGCACTTCATATTCCCATGGAAACAGTTACGGATCGCATAAGTGAGTTGGATCATTCTGCAGAAGTCGTAGTTGTTTGTAAAACAGGTAGGCGTGCAGAAGCCGTGACAAACCTTTTAATTAAAGAGCACAACTTTAAAAATGTAAAAGTGTTAGAAGGGGGTATAATTGGTTGGATTGAACAGGTAGATTCACATTTAGAAACGTATTAATGACTAAAAGATCTCCAATACAATACGGATTACTTACTTTAAAAGGAGTAGCAATGGGAGCGGCAGACGTTGTTCCAGGTGTTTCAGGAGGAACCATTGCGTTCATTTCAGGCATTTACGAAGAGCTAATCACGAGCATCAATCGAATTAACTTAAATGCCTTAAAGCGATTAAAAAACGAAGGGATTAAAAGTTTTTGGAGTCATGTTAACGGTACATTTTTCATCTTTTTGTTTTCCGGAATACTAATTAGTATCGTGTCTTTAGCAAAGATTGTATCTCATTTGTTAGAAACGTACCCTGTTTTACTGTGGAGTTTTTTTTTCGGATTAATAATCGCAAGCGTTTGGATTATTGTTAAAACCCTCGATAAGTGGTCTCCAGGTGTAGTTGTATCTATGTGTTTAGGAGCGTTAATGGCATATTATTTTACAACAATTAATTCAGTTGCAACAATTGATGGAAACTGGTATATTGTACTAAGTGGAGCTATTGCTATTTGCGCCATGATTTTACCAGGAATTTCAGGGGCCTTTATCTTACTCCTCTTAGGAAGCTATGATAAAGTACTTGGAGCAATTAATGATAAAGACATTCTAACCATTGCTTTATTTGGGTTAGGGTGTGTTATCGGGCTGTTTTCATTTGCACGCTTGTTGAAGTTTTTGTTTGGTCGTTTTAAAAACATAACAGTTGCTGTTTTAGCTGGTTTTATGATTGGATCTCTTAATAAGGTATGGCCATGGAAAGAAACAATTTCTACGAGATTGAATAGCCACAATGAATCTGTTCCTTTTATTCAAGAGAATGTCTTGCCTGCAAATTTTTCAGGAGAACCACAATTAATTTACGCTATTGTATTAGCCTGTATAGGATTTTTAGGCATCGTTTTGTTAGAAAAATTTTCATCTAAAAAAAGTAGGTAGTCATTAAATGCACGCAATGAAAAATTACGGTTTAATAGGTCAGACGCTGGTGCATTCATTTTCAAAATCATTTTTCGAAAATCATTTTGAAGCAAATCAAATTGAGGCAGAATACCACAATGTTGAACTTTCTGACATCAGAGAAATTGACAGCGTGTTAGGTGGTACTTATGATGGGCTAAATGTTACTATACCATATAAAGAGTCGGTTATTCCGTTCTTAGATGAGTTGAGTGACGAGGCGTTAGCTATAGGAGCAGTGAATACCATTGAGTTTAAAAATGGGAAAACAATTGGTCATAATACAGATGCTTTTGGTTTTCATCAATCTGTAAAACCTTTTTTGAGCAATCAACACGAACGTGCAATAATACTTGGGACAGGAGGTGCTTCAAAAGCAGTTGAGTATATCCTGAAATCTCTCGGTATCGACGTGATTTTTATTTCTAGAAATCCATCAAGGGAGAATGAGTTCTCTTATGAAGAGATTAATTCATACATGCTTGACGCTTGTAAGATGGTGGTCAACTGCACACCTGTAGGAACATTTCCAAATGTGAATGAAGAGATTTCCTTGCCATATTCATGTTTGTCGGAGCATCATTTAATTGTTGATTTGGTATATAACCCACCTAAAACGATTTTTTTAAATGAAGCAGAACAACAAGGTGCAATTATAGTAAATGGATATTCAATGCTAAAGGAGCAGGCGTTAAAATCATGGTTAATCTGGAACTTATAAGATGTGTGAGTTACAAGAAATTATTTCCAATGGGGAAGGAGTTCAGGTTGAATTCAAAACTGAAATTAGCAATCAAAAACATTTAGCAGCTACACTTGTTGCGTTTGCTAATGGTGTTGGAGGGTCTGTTCTAATAGGTGTTAAAAAATCAGGTAAAATAAAAGGAGTAAATCCATCTGAAGAAAAAATACTACTTGATGAGGCTATTTCAATGTATACAAAACCTCATGTTTTATGTGATACAGTAGTTTGGAAGGTGAAACACTATCTCGTTGTTGAAATTAAAGTTGATCAATCAAAGATTAGACACCAAGCAAAAGATGATCAAGGTATATGGAATCCATTTGTTCGAATAGAGTCTCATACGTGTCGTACAAACAAGATTATTGATTTAGCATGGAAGCTAAGTGATTCATTAGAAGAAAGCGTGAAGTATAATGAAGCGTGTAAGGATGAGCTTATCTTGAAGTTACAGGATGCCCATTTGACCTTATCAAAACTATATACTGAATCGAGATTCACGTTAAAGGAGGTTGATTATAATTTGAGTTGTCTATTATATATAGGGGCGATTCGGTTGTCTTTTTTGGAGGGGAATATATACTACGCTCTAGTTTAAAGTTGAGGGTGTTAATTTAAACGACTTCTAAAAAGAAAGATGAAAGGTTTGAATTATACTTTTCTTTCGTATATTGAGCTAATTATAAATAATATATAACATATATATAGAATGGGAAGACCAGCAACTAAGCCCGCGAGATTAAAGGATGGCTTTTACATTGAGGTTAAAAACCAAGGTAGTGGAGGTATTTTAATTCGGAGAGATACTAAAGATCAAATGCTACTTGCTGCAGAAGATTACTCCAGAATGAAACAGGTTACTGTCCTTGGTGAAATGAAAAGTGATAAGTGGGTAAATAAAATTAAAGACCGAAAAAAGAAGAAAAAGTAGGTTTAAAAAACATTAAAAATGAAAAGGCAACTCAAAATGAGTTGCCTTTTTTATGTTTTATCTAATCGTAGCTGTGAAATCCAATCTTTGGAAAAGAGTTTTTAAGTCAATAAGGATCACATGTAATCGTTTGTATGTAAGGGTTACACTGCAGTTAAAAAACTCAAAACAATGTACTTAGCTACTTTGAATAAAAAAAACTAAAAAAGTTTTACAAAAGTCATTGTTAATTAGAAAAGACTACATACCTTTGCAGCCGCTTTGAACGCAGAGCGGGAATAAAAATTGAAAGCAAGGCGAAAAAAAAGATTTATTTTTT
>Ga0209092_10005513_pt1 | contig 10243 bp, 12 predicted proteins | sample FraStrMetagenome_FD_187446 | JGI IMG/M metagenome (GOLD analysis project Ga0209092, IMG submission 187446) | Marine eukaryotic phytoplankton communities from Arctic Ocean - Fram Strait ARC3M Metagenome (SPAdes) (version 2) | ecosystem: Environmental > Aquatic > Marine > Oceanic | place: Fram... | reverse complement strand
ATTTTTCCAAAGAGGACATTTTGGAAGTCCAATCGACTTGTATGGAATCTTACTATAAATATTTTACGGACCGTGAAATTAACCGCAAAGATGTTGAGATTGATCTTACTAAAAAAATGGAAACAAATCCTTACTTTAAACAACCAAAAGATTCTCCAATGTTCAAAGCGATGTATGGTGATATTTCAAAAGCTGGAAATAAATATATTAACTGTCGAAATCCAGCCAATGCCATGAATTGTGGTATGGGAAGGGCTACTTCACAGAAAGAAGTCTATTACGACAAGAGTCTAAACGATTTTACAGAGAGATTAAGACCACTCTACAATTCGCTATATCGCCAACCAGTGAAGAGACATTTGGAAAGATTTGGCTTAAAACTTCCTCATAAAAAATCCAAAGATATGATAGCTCATACGGATATGTCCTATTGTAAAGAAGTCAAAGAGAACGGCGCGGTTCTAAAAGACGCGGACGATCCAACCGCAATTTCTCCATACTCAAGAGGCAAAATTAATATGAGAATTCAATCAGTATTGGGCCTTTCCAACAGTGAATCGGGGTGGTATGGCTATCCTGGTTCGCATAAAAAATACAATGAAATCGGCGATGCGATTGACTGGCCTGGTCTAAAAAAATCACCTCAACAAATCCCAATTAAAATTCTTGAAAATCTTGGATTGAAAAGAGTTGATATCCCGACTAAACTTGGACGATTAATAATTTGGAATTGCGGAATAGTTCACGGAAATTCGGCTTGTCAAAACACACAACCTCGCCTTGTAAAATACATTAATTATATGCCCGACACTGAAAATACTGTAGCTGACCGAATCATAGGATTGGGTAACCAACCGACCGAAGGTCCTAAAACATACCATTTCGCTGTCTCAAAAGGTGGGAATATTTCCGCACAAACCTGTAAAAAATAAGTTATTATACAAAAAATAAATTATTTTACAAAAAATAAATTATTATACAAAAAATGTAATCCTTAAAAAACTACCAAATCCTTTTTTTGATTAATTTTATTTTTAGTATCTTATTGGTTTCTTTGGACAACGAAGCTTTTTTTCTTATTTTCTCTGCCTTTTCAAAATTTCCTTTTTTCTTTGTTCTCGTTTTGTTTTCGGTTTTTAATTCGTTAAATGGCGATTGTCCCCATAACCGACTATATCCATCTGTACCCCAGTTATATTTTTTTGGAAACCCATCAAAGAAATCTTTTGATACGTAACCTTCGCTGCCTTTATCTATTAAAAAATAAACATTGTTTTCGCCGACAGCTAATGGGTATGGAACATCGCTATTTCCAACATGAGAATAATATTTTAATATTTTTTCATTTTTTGTTTCAAACTCATAAATAAATTCAGCTATACACAAGTATTTATTTCCCGAAACGTGTGCTAAGATAGTATTACCACCCTTGGGTATAAATATATTTTTTAAATTCTTATAAGATTTAATTAATATATCGTAATCGTTTTTAGAAGGGTAATTACCTGTCAACATTTCTTCTACTGTTTCATCTTTTTTCTGTTTATAGGTAAATATATCTATATTTTTACCTGTTACAACCACTTTGAATGGTCTACCACCATTGTCGTGTGTAAAATATGTTTTAGATTTTGCTTCCCCGAATCCGAAAAAATCTAATAATTGATTTTTTAGATTTATTGGATTTTTTTTGGCGGTTTTCTTTGTTGTTTTCTTTGTTGTTTTTTTTGTTTTATTTTTTGCTGGGATTTTTTGCCATCTATGAATTCCATTTTTATTTTTAACCACAATCCATCTATTACCATCGTTTCCTTTTTTTTTAGTACCAATCAAAAAATTTGTAGAACTTTCGGAAGGCGCTTTCCTTTTTTTAGTTTTCGGCATATATACATATATCAATATTATTAAATGAAAAGATTAAATTTTTAACTTTAATCGCAATTTATCCATTTATTATCATAAAATGTTGAATATTTTATAACAATTGGTGTCCTTTTGGAGCTCACCAAAAGACACCACCTGGTTCTAATATTAAGCCAAAATCATACCATAACGCACATTTGTTACTATATCAACATATCCCTTTGTCAGACGTGAATGTTATACTACACTTTTGTCCTTTAACAAACACATTCATGGATGAAAGCCCCAATTTTGGACCATTATACCCGGGGTCATCTGGTTCGTTATTCTTTAATAAATCATGGAGTTCTTGTAAAGTGGTTGGCATTATTGATATTTTTTAACATATTAAAAAAGTTTTTAATCTAGTTTAATTGTTACTTTATATTGGATATTTTTGGGACTATTTAAATTCTAAAGACTACTTTTAGAGAAATCCTATTTCAATATTTTCAAATTTCCAACATTTCAAATTTCCAATTTTCCAACATTTCAAATTTCAATATTTTCCAATTTTCCAATTTTCCAATTTTCCAATTTTCCAATTTTCCAATTTTCCAATTTTCCAATTTTCCAATTTTCCAATATTCCAATTTTCCAATCCTCCAAATTTTTTGTGTATAACTTAAAAAAAGACACTGAAATATACTCGCAGAAATCGGCAAAACCGCAAAACAAGTTTAAAAAATATTTGATTGAGTTTTTCCGATTTTGGACATTTCAAATGTCCAAAATCAAGAAAAAGTGAAATGAATTTTTTTTTACTTGTTTTGCGGTTTTGCCGATTACTACTATGAGTAGTGGAGAAAATGACCACTGTTTTATTTCTTTTACTACTTAGCTTAAAAAAAGGCACTTTAATATTTTGAAAAAAAAATGATTTAGCAACTTTTTCTGTTTCATATATATGATACAAATGAAACAGAAAAGTTGCCAAAAAGTTGCGAAAAAATATAGCTGTAAAAAGTGTGACTATGAATGTAGTAACAAATATAATTTCAACAAACACTTATCCACTACAAAACACAAAATGAAACAAATGAAACACGAAAAGTTGCCAAAAAGTCGCCAAAGCATATATGCTTGTAAAACTTGCAATCAAAACTTCAAAAGTAGAACCACTTTATGGAGACATACCAAAGAATCCTGTGTTGGGATGATTAAAAATTCCAAATTATCCGAATTATCTGAATTATCCAAGTTTGTTGAATCGTCTGAATTATCCTCAAAATCAACACAAAATTTACCAGAATCATATGAATTGGAAAAATTCCAAAATAATGATCCTCTGATAAATACATTGTTAAAAATAGTAGAGGTCCAAACAAAAAATCAGGTAATTACCAATGAATTGGTCAAACAAAACACTGAAATTATGGAAAAAATAGCAAATACAGTAAATACAGTAAATACAACAAATGCTTTAAATATTTCTAACAATATCACGAATAATAATTGCAATAACAAAATGACAATAAATATGTATTTGAACAAAGAATGTAAAGATGCGTTAAATTTGACAGATTTTATAAATAAAGTGCACGTTTCATTGGAAGACTTAAAATATACAACAGAATACGGTTACGTAAAAGGTATTAGTAATATTTTTGCGAAACAATTGCAATATATGAAACCAACAGAAAGACCTATCCATTGTTCTGATAAAAAGAGAATGCAATTTTATATCAAGGATGAAGATAAATGGGAAAAAGATGTGAAACATTCAGCCATTGACAAATCAATCGCGGATGTAACATTAAAACAAATAAAAAAAATACGTCATTGGGAAGATGTACATCCAAATTTTATGCGTGATGAAGGATTGCGCAATATTTGGAATACAATGATGATAACCACAATGGGTGGCTCTGCCGATGATGAAATGGATAAAAACAAAATGAATATTAAAAAGGAAATGTCAACAATAATTGAAGTTAAGGATGAATTAAATAAATTAATGAACAAGTAACCAAACAGTTGATTTGAAAAAGAATCATAATCCCCGTTTATTACCAAACTAGTCGTAATATTAAGGATAGAAGTATTTTCAATTTTAAAATCGCAAAAATTTATTTACGTAATTATAACGGCAAGACTTTCTAATTCGTGATCAACTTTTTCTCCTATGGCAATTGGGATATCTTGTAAGTCGGTGGTAACAATATTTTGTTTTTTATAATAAAAACAATATATAACACAACACATAAAGTAGGGCAATAAATAAAAAAACCCAAATGAATAAAAATAACTCAACGTACATAATTAATAACGCAATTTATATTTAAATATTCTTTTTAAAAATCAAGTGTTTTATTGTGACAATTACGTATAAACGTTTATTAGATCAAAAAGAACTTAATGAATTAGAATTATAAATATATAGAATGTCAGAGAGAATAAAAGAAATATTTCACCAATTTGATAGAAATAATAATAATACAATTGATAAAAAAGAATTATATTCCTTATCACTCGCGCTTAATAGTGAGTTATCACCTGCGGAATTAAGTGATTTTTTTAGAAACATTGATAGCGATAATTCAAATACAATAACTTGGGAAGAATTCATAAAGTATTTCTCCAAAGAATAAATTTTAATTATTATTCCATTTTTTCATACTCTTTGAAAAATTATTCCAATAGTTATACATTAATATTGTAAATTATTTGTTAAAATATTCTAATTCTTTTGGTCTATGACCACTATAACCGCTTATTTGTTGCAAATAAATAGAATAAATGTCTAAAGACGTATAAACACCATATTTTGAAATAAAAAAAGGAAATGAATATGTCAATAAATTGAACCAATTTTTATTGTTTTTTTATAAGTTATAAAAAAAACAATAATGTCCGACTTTACCCCAATTAATGTATTAAATCAATTGATTTTAATGATTGGTTCAAAATATCCCCATGCTAAACGGGAACTCACATCTCTACTTTATTCGTTAAGTTATATTGCGCCAGAGATGATGGATAATAAATTTTGGGGCTGGAATGGACCATCGCAGGGTTTTCCGGGACTGTGTCAATATCATTTTTCGGATGAGGACAAATTTACAATCCATGTTAAAAATTTTTATGACGCGGTTGTAAAAAAATATAAGGAAGACAAGTGGAGTGGTGAAATGGATTATGGCAAATTTGTTGTATAGCTTATTGAAAGAATAGTTGGAAATGATGTTGGAAATGATGTTGGAAACGGATATACAGTAATAAAAGTAATAAATTTTTTTATTTGAAATATATATATAATGTTTAATATTTTACTTGTTGGTTCGGGTTGGGCGAGTGCTTCTTTTATCAAAACTATAGATATGGAAAAATATAATTTATCTGTTGTTTCTCCATCTAACAAATTTATATATACCCCATTGTTAGCAAATAGCATTAGAAATGAAAATGATTTGGAAGTAAATATAAATTCATTAAATAATATTACCCATATAAAGGATTTAGTTGAAGACATTGACCCTATTAAAAATAAAATTATAACTAAAACCAAGAGAGAATTAAAGTATGATTATTTAATTCTAGCACATGGTTCTGAAATTAATACTTTTAATATAAAAGGAGTGGAAGAAAACTGTCATTTTATAAAATCCGTCGAGGATGCAGCAAACATCAAAAGCAAACTTCGCGAGTTGCCCGAACATTCGCATATTGCTGTCATTGGTTGTAGTTTAACCGGTTCTGAAATCATTGGGAATTTGATTGATTGCGATAAATTTAATATATACGCGATTGATGGACTGGAACGACCTTTGACTATTTTCAACGAAGAAGTTAGTGAATATACTAAAACTTTATGGGAAAAAAACAATGTTCAAATGTATATGAGTAATTTTGTCAATAAAATGGACGATAAAACAATTAGCTTCAAAAATAAAAAATTAAGTTACGATATGGCCATTTGGTGCGGAGGTATTAAAAAATCATCATTTAGCGATTTAATAAATAAAAAATTTAATCTGAATTGTCGTTTTGGTATTCCCGTTGATAATTATTTACAAGTTGAAAATACCACAAATATTTACGCAATGGGTGATTGTGCCTTTTCTGGAAACCCACCAACAGCACAGGTTGCCTATCAACAAGGAAAATATCTTGCGAATCGTTTTAATAATAAATTTAATAATACAACACAGTTTAGTTTCGTTAACAAGGGTCAAATAGGGTACATAGGGAGGGGAGAAAGTGTCTATCAAAAAGATAATATATATTTTAAGGGAAAATTAACCGGGTATTTAAATAATTTTATCCACTTGTATAATAAATTTTTGTAATTTTTGTAATTTTTGTAATTTTTTATAATTTTATTTATAAATATTTATTTACAAATATATATATATATATATATATATATATATATATATATAATGTCCTCAAAAAACAATAACCAATTGATTACTATTATGGGACCGTATAAATTAAATATAATTACAATAAAAGGTAAAAATTTATTCTTATTTGGAGAGACACATGACGCACTTGGGTCACATGTTTGGACGCTTGATAAACAACAAAGAGAAAATTTAGCAGAAAATAAGGTAAAAAATACTGTATATTTTCATGTTTTTTTACAAAAAATGTATGAATATTTAAAAAATAAAAACGAGTGTTTAGATTTATTTGTAGAAAATAAAAATGAGTCATTCTTTTTTAAGGATAAAGGTGCTGAAACCAAAAACCAAGACGATGGTTTAACACATTTGAAAACACACAGTCAATTTCTTACCAATAAAAAAAACGAAGTCAAAGTTAATCATCGTTATGGTTTGGAATACAGACGCGGTCAGTATTTGAATTATTTAAATTATAATATTTTTCCTTTATATTATAGTAGTCCAAATGTTCGTATTCATAATATAGAAATAAGGGGTAGGAATTTTATAAATAGTGATTTGAAAGAAATAAAAATTAATACAATTTTCAGATTTTTATGGAACGAATTTTTTAATCCTATGGAATTTAACAATCATTCTTTTATTCCTTCCAAGGGTCTTTTAATAGAGGTTTTATTCGGAAACGACGAACATATAATATCATTAATTGCCAATCCCGATGGTAGACAAGAATTTTTAGATATGTGTTCGTGGTCAATGGACGATTTGAAAACCTTTTATAGTGTCGATGTTATGGAAGAAGAAGGATTTCTCGTTAACGATTGTAACGAAGGTACCCCTTATATTAAAAACGCCTCTTTGTTCAAAGCAGGAGAATTATTTGATTCAGAACGACTTGGCATTTTAAATGATATATTGTATGACACTTTGGGCGAAAGAGACAATATTAACGCTACAAGAGAAGAATTTGTCGATGCTTTTTCACAAGTACCATTTAAAACACACGAAGATATTTTTGGATGGTGTAATTATTTTTTTATGATGGGAGGCGATGACAATGTAAACTATGATAATGTTATAAAACTTTTTATTAAACAATTAAATAATAAACCGTCTTTCAAAAATTTTTTTGGTGATTCTAGAACCTCAAAAATGATGGACTTTAATAATTTTACTACGACTAGAATGACGCTTCACGAGCAAGTTGTTAATTATGATGGCGATATTGGTGAGACTTTTGAAAAAGTAGCCAATACATATGTAGAGCAAATATTAATATGGGCATCTACACCATCCCTTGAAATACCACAACCTCCTAATTATACAGGCGAAACTACAATCACCCAATTAAAACGGTTGTCGCTTTTCTGGTCCCATATTACAGATATATACATGTTTTTTAGAATATTTAGAAGATGGTCTGATAATAAAGAAACAAGAAGTGTTGAGGGATGCAAAGGTGATAATTATATTATGAAAAACATCATCTCTTACACTGGGTCAAATCACAACTATGTATTGATAAAATTGATTAATAGTGCTTTTAATTTACCAAAACAAAAGGTCTATAATATTGAATTGGGCGACGAAACAAAAAATCAATATAGTATAGAAATTGACAAAAGTAGTTTAATTTATCCTCTTTTCAAAAAGGTTTTGGGATTATCTGGCGGAAGAAGGAGAACAAAAAAAAGAAAAAAAAGGAAAAATGGGAAAAATGGGAAAAATGGGAAAAATAGACAAAAGGTAAAAACAAAGAAAAACAAGGAAAAACAAGGAAAAACACGGAAAAAATCCAATATATAAATAATAGCTTGTGAAAGAAGATAAAAACTCAACATGGAAATTATTTAAAAATAGAATTATATAAATTTTTTTATATAATTTTGTAAAATCTAATAATGTATCAAGAACTCTCCAACAATCAAATGTTAATTGGACCCATTAATTTATAATGATTGTTTTGAAAATTTAATTATTAATAATAAAACAATACAAATATGATAGACATACCCAGTTTTGTTGAGTACACGTTCAACAGATTTTTTATGAAAAATTGAATTATTTTTACTGATTTAAGTATTAAACAAACCACAATGTCTTCTTATTTATTCGATAAACTCGCACAATTAAAAGAAAATGAAATGAAAATAAAAGAAGAGCAGAGACAATTAGAAGAAGAAATTAATTTTGAGATAGAAAAAAAGCGACGTTTAGAAATGGATGGTACTATTACGAAACTACAAACGCAGGTTGATGAATTTGCAAAAAATATTGAAGGTAAAATAATGCCCAATAATCTTGAATTATTTTATAATAGTATTGACGCAAAATTTGCCAAAGATTGTAATAAATTGAGCGCTTTGCACGGAATAATCTCTGAAGATGAATACAAAAAAAGAAATGAGATTTTAAGAAAGAATTCACAACAAATAAGAGAAGAGAAAGAACCATATATGCGAAGAGTCAGAAATGGTAGACTAAACGCTGATGAAAAATTTATTACTCTCGACAAATTTACAAATAATTTACAACATATATCAGATGAAATCAAGACGCAATACAAAATGCCCCATAGGAAAGGTACCAGAAAGGATTTGGTTACAGTGCCTCCAGAAATTAAGATTTATAATGATATTACACCTATCCTAACCACAATGATAGGCGTAATGAAAAAACAACAAGACGAAATTAAAAATTTACAGGAACAATTAGATAAATGTTAAAAATTAGTTTTACAAGTGCTCAAAAGTAGACTGGCTAATTACATTTTTATTCTACGGGAGGATCAATAAATGTGATATTTACCGCGAGACTGCGAAGATAAAAGTTGGTATCCGCAGTTCCTGCGCGAAAAAGATTTAACCTTAGTGTTGTCAATATATGGTATAATTGGGAAAATACAAATACATCACGTTAGTATGTCGAACTTCATCATCTAATCCAATTTTATCAAAAAATTGAAGATAAATATTTCATACTAAAAATGAAATATAAAAAACACTAAATATGGGAAAATGGGGAACACACGATGTTAATTTAAGCCAATCAAATGTACAATCCATGAAAGAAAAAGGTTGTAGATTTTGTTATATTAGCGACAATCAAAAAAACATTGATAAATTTAATAAAAAAATGGGTGAAAATACAGATAAAAGCAAAGATGAAAATACAGATAAAAGCAAAGATGAAAATACAGATAAAAGCAAAGATGAAAATACAGATAAAAGCAAAGATGAAAATACAGATAATATCTTTGAATTTATAACCGATAATGGCGATAAAATAACAGGGCTTATTGTTCATTTAGTCATGGGTCATACTTATGGTTGTAAAGAAACATCTTGGTTTTTAGTAAAACCGAAAACTAGGAAAAACGAAGTCATTGTGGATTTACAAAAGGTTTAAGCATAGTATGCTATAAAATTGCTTTGTTTTAGATTTTCAAGTTTTTTATTTACTTCAATGTACGGTAATTCATAATTGAAATACTTATTTTCAAACTTAACCATTAGTAACATTGTCTCCATATCTTTGCTGTGGTACATAATTAAATGATTGTTATTATTCAAAAAACAATCAAAAATACCGCATATTTCATAGTCAAACCATTTTCTATCAGTTTTAAATTTTTTAAATAAATCCAGAACAGATTGATAATTATCCGCGCTTTTTTTTATAGAACGGATATTGATTGGTTTTCTCAATAATTTATTTTTTATAAAATTATTTAGTTTTACTGCTTCCATTATATAGTATATATAATATAATTCTACCCAGTTTACACCCTTGAAGATTTAAAATGGGAAATTGGATCGTGGAATCCATTATGCTAAAATAACTTAATATATCAACTATATGTCCCGATGATGAAAAAACGCAAGCACATAATAATTGGATATGAAATCAATCAAAAGAAGAAAATAAAAGCACATAGAAATCATTTGGCAATACACCTGGAAATTATAAAATTGACAGTTAAACAACAAAAT
>Ga0209092_10005512_pt1 | contig 10244 bp, 6 predicted proteins | sample FraStrMetagenome_FD_187446 | JGI IMG/M metagenome (GOLD analysis project Ga0209092, IMG submission 187446) | Marine eukaryotic phytoplankton communities from Arctic Ocean - Fram Strait ARC3M Metagenome (SPAdes) (version 2) | ecosystem: Environmental > Aquatic > Marine > Oceanic | place: Fram... | reverse complement strand
TCTAAAGTTTGGAATAAGATATTAAGTGATGGAGGATCAGTACAAGACATTGAAGAGTTAGATGGTTTATTAAATGGTATGGACGTGCCGATTAAAGATGTTTTTAAGACGTTTAAGGAGATCAATCAACTAGAGTTAGTTAATCAGGCTGGAATACGTCAACAGTACATAGATCAGTCTGTAAGTTTAAATTTAGCTTTCCCTTCTGAAGCAACACCTAAGTGGTTGAACAAAGTTCATTTCGATGCTTGGAAAAAAGGTGTTAAAACTTTGTATTACACTAGAACTGAAAGTGTTTTACGTGGAGATATTGCAGCTAACGCTATGAATGAAGACTGTTTAGCTTGTGATGGTTAATATGCTATACACACTGGTGTTTATACCCATAAGGGTATAATATATACCAGGACTACTAGTTTTATATAGTTTTATACCCAATAGGGTATAGTAATAAAAAAAGGGCTCTCATATCGAGGGCCCTTTTCTGGTTATAGGAATTGTGGGTATGGTACGCCCAGTTTATTTATTCCTTTTTATTTTTCTCCACATTTCTTACTAGGATCACCAACCTGTCTCCAGTCTTGCTTCACCCAATCTTTTAGGTTTTTGCTAGCTGTACCAGTAACATTACTTTTACTAGATCTTTTATATTTACCTTTACTAGCAGCAGACTTTTTAGCGTTTATAACTTTTTGTTTATCTTTATTACTCATACTAGCTATCTTAGCTTTAGGTAGGCACACTTTACTAGTTCCACCGCCTTTTGTTTTTTGCATAAAAGGATTATTTATTGAAAAAGCCATTAGCATTTACCTTTTTTCTGTTGCTTTGAAGCCCACATGTTTGCGTAAGCAGACGGGTATACATCAAACTTCTTTTTAGCAGCAGCTTTACAACTTGATGATATTTTTAAATTAAGAGGTGACTTCATGTCATCGATATGTTTACTAATTTCTTTCGATTGACTTAAATGCATTTTAGAAGCATTTTTTAATTCACCTACAATTTCTTTTAATCTGTTTTTTTTCATAATTTTATATTTTTTCACAACTTCCTTTAGATCCTTTCTTAGTGCCAGGTACTCTTTTGAAACCTTTCCAACAAGTATTTTTCATTTGAAAAGGACTATTCATACCTTTACCTATAGCTTTTAACCTAGCCTCGTTATCCCAAAACTGTCTATTATTTGGATCTATTTTCATAATTTAAAATTTACTTGTTTATTATTTCCACATTGCAGAAATATTCTCGTATTCTTTTTTAGCGTTAAAACTAGGACATGCTTTTGAGGAAAAGTCGTTATGACCAAATACTTCCGCTTCAGGAAACAATGTTTTAAAATACTCTAACATATCTACTAAAGCTTCTTTCTGTGCTTCAGTTCTAGTGTCTTTGGCTTTGTAATTAACTTTATCAACCCCGCCTACGTAAGCTATGCCTATTGATTTTTTATTGTATCCTTTACAATGAGCACCTTGTAATTCTATATCTCTACCTTCATGAACAGTACCATCTAAGTATATAACTATATGATAGCCAATATCAACCCAGCCTCTGTCTTTATGCCATTTTCTAATATCCTCAACAGTGGTGTGTCTACCTTCAGGTGTTGCCGTGCAATGAACTATTAATTTATTTATTTCTCGCATATTATTTAAAATTTACCTCCAGAACCAAATCCACCACCACCACCAAATTTTCCATTTTTCTTTTTGCTTTTTTTAGGTTCTTTAATCCCTAAATCCCATTTAGACCAACCAGCTAGTAAAAATATTCTTTTATAAGTTTCTAGCTCTGAGTTTGAAGCAGCTCTTACGTGATCCATTTTCTTTATAACTCTATCTAATGGTAAATTAGTAGCTGCAGAAATAACATTAGCACCTGCTAAATAAGCTGGGTTATCTAAGCTAAAACCTTTTTCACCCATTTCTTTTTTATCCCATTTATAAGATCTTGAAGCAGATTTGATTTTTGATATTTTAGAAGCTATAGGTGGAGATATTCTCAACAAATCGTCTGTTATTTTTTCGTAATTAGGGTTTTTCTTTTTATCTTCTCTAACAAAAGTTAAAGCAGCGTTTTTCAAAACACTGACAATAGCCCCACTAACTCCGATACCTCTTAAGATTGAATCAGCCATTCCGTTAACAACTGAAACATATTTTTCATTTTCTTTTTCTTCGTCTTCTCCAAACTCAATAGCGAACAAAGCGTTAGTAAGTGTGTTAAATATTAAATTCTGAACAAAACCATAATACATTATCTTAGATACATTTGTTTTAAAGTCCCCTCGGCCATTCTTAATGTCGCTAGCGGCTTTTTTCATTATACGCGCGTATTGAGCTGGGGTATTCGCGAAAGCTAATACAGTACGTCCTAATGGTCCGGCTTGTTGTTGACTAATTTTATCTGGTCTACTAGATTGTTGTGACTCTTCAGCTGTTTCTCTAAAATCTCTCATAGCTTGTTTTTTAGCAGCTAATGGATCCATGCCTTCTTTTATAAGTTTATTTAGTCTGTTTCTGTAAAAAGTAGAACCACCAGCAGCTATTGCAAAACTATCTGCTAATTGAGTAGGTGTAAAACCTAGTTTTAGTATTCTACCTATTACGCCTCTAGCACCTCTTTCTTTAGCTATATCAGCTATATCGGACTCTTGAACATTTAACTTCAGACCATCACGTCTCTCAACTAAAAAATCAGAGTTAAACAACATTTTAAAGTCGGACCAGTATTGTTTTTGATTAGCAAAAGCTTTACTAGCTGCGAATACATTATTGTCTTGAAAGTTTATAAAGTTAGCGGCTGATATTGTTTGTAAAACAGCAGATCTAGTGTTAAAAAACATTATAGCACCAGTGGTACCGTTTATCCAGTCTAAAAACCTACCAGTTAAAGAATCAGTTCCAAACGTCCTGTTTCTACCTGTCTTCATTCTTTCTAACGTACCTTCTATAGAATAACGATACGACTTACCATAAGCTGCTTCTAATTTGTTTAGATTTTTTTCAGAGAATATCTCATCAACATTTTGTTGCCATAGCTCTAGATATTGTTTTCTTTTAACGCTGTTTAATCCTTCTATTAAATCAGTTGTTATAGTTCCGCTAACCCAGTTTTCTGATGGCTTAGCAAAAGCTATACCTTTATTAAGCTTCATTATTTCATTAGCGAAAAGCACTAAATTAGTATTATCTTTAACCATATCAACTAGTGTTTTTTGATCAGCTTCAGATAAACCGGGTACATCAGCACCTGTTTGCTCCCATATATAAACTCTAACAGCTTGTTCTTTAGTGAAGTATTCACCAGGTAGTCTTTTCTTTAAGTCTTTAGGTACTATTTTTAAATCTTTTTTCAATGCTTTAAAATCTCTACCTAAAGAGTTTCTATCTGCACTAACATTGTTCATCGCTCTAGCAAAAGGATCAAGTAAATGAGTTTTATACCAAGCCATTTGAGCATCTCCTTTTTTACCTTTACCTAAAGTTTTATACAATAAACCTACAAAATCTTCAGCAGAAGGCGCTATAAAGAAATCAAACTTACCTTTGCTAGCTCCAACAACTTCGGCTTTTACTTTACCATAAGTTTTTTCAGCAGCAATACCTGTTTTATTTTCTATTATGTCGTTAAAATCTTTATTTAAGTCGAATTTTTTACTAAAAGATATTTGAGCTTCACGTTGTTTGCTGTCTAACTCTCTCATTTTATCTAAAACTTGATCATTAGTAAAATCACCTTTTAGTTTTTGTGACTTAGGTAGCATGTTATTATTAGACTTGGAAGCTTGTATTATAGATTTATTTAAAGCTATTTTTTCTTTAGATATTTTTCCACCTTTATTATTTATACCAAAGTCATCAGCAAAAGTGCCTCCTTTTATATTTATTAACTCGTCTGGGTTTATACCACCATCAATAGAAGCTACTTTTTTATTAAAATACCTATCGTACCAGTTTTTCCAGTCTTTAGGCATTTTTAAAGCATAACCAGCTTTATTTAACTTATCATTACTAGATTCACTTATTGCTATTATCTTATAGTTTTCTTTTATTTTTTCAAATTCTGATTTAAAGTTTTTATCAGGATCTAATATTGATTCCATTAAACTTAAATAAGATAACTGAGACTGTACAGCATGCTCATAATATAGTTTACCAGCATTTACTTGGTAACCTATTATAGGTGCACCCATTCGATGAGGGTTAGTAGCTTCGTTTATTGAGTTTTCTAAGAAGTACATTATAGGAACTGCCATATTTCTGTCTTTGCTAACAATATCATTTATATCGTTCCACATTTTATCAAAAACTTCAGAGTTTCTTTTGTTGTATTTATTTATTTTACCGCTTTTTAAAGATTTTTCAAACTTTTCAACAGTGTTACCTATAGCTGAAGAAGGTTTAGTTCTACCGACAGTTACTCTATTAGGTAGATTTAATTTAGATAATTTATTCCTTAAATAATCAGACACTATTTTATTTCCTCCTAGTGATTTTGATCTAAACTGAAGAACAGTTCTATTTAGAAGTTTATAATCTTCAGAATTAAACACGTTGATTAGCGGCTTAACCATGTTTTCAATGTAATTATCTACATCTAATTTACTTCTTATTTCTGTATAGTTTAAGTTGAATTTATTTAAAAGATCTTTACTAGACTTGCTAAACTGAATATCAGACTTACCTGCTTCTATATTTTGTTTTTGAACATCTGTAACTCCTTCAAGCTGCCTAACTTCTGTATTAGTAGCTAATTTACCAAACAAAGTTGTTATAGCTTTTAATCTTTGACCTATAGCTCTATCGTAAGTGTTAGGCTGTCCTTTAACGATACCTAAGTCTTTTAGAAACTGTTCATATGTTAAACCCGGTTTAAGTCTCTTAATAGCCGTCTGAGACGTTACGCCTTTACTTCTTTTACCTGTAGCTTCATAAAAAACTTTCATTAAACTAGAAGGTATTTTTAACCCAGTACCTTTAACAGGTTTATATGCTTGAGCGTCTACAGTTGCTAGCTCAGGAGATACGTTTTCTGGTGGTAGTAATTTAAACAAATCAGTACCCATGGATTTTATAACATCTTGGATTTTACTAGACTCTGATTTTATAACCATACCAACCTTAGCTTCGGGATAGTATTTCTTAATCTTGTTTATATTGCTATCGTCAACGATTACATCTTTGTAAGTTAAGTTATCAGCAGGATCAGTTACTTTTAAAACAGGTATATCAAATATCTCAGCTGTTACTTCAGTTGCTAAGTCTTTTAAATTACCAAAAGTAGATTTATCTATGCTAACTTCGCCAGATTCAACTATGTTTTTTATAGCTTCTCTGTACTTATTTTTTGATTCTTGATTTCTTACTAGTTCAATAGGTTTTATCTTCCTAGAAGTCTTGTCAGTAGCCACTTCTGTCGTTGTAGAAGTGTCAGCGACAGCCTCTCTTACTGAACCAGCAGTTCCAGCTTCAGTATCTAAACTTTTATCAGCTATTTTTTTAAACTTCTCATAAGTTTGTTGAGCCTTAGGAGCAATATTATTATATACCCAAGTTGAAAATTTTGCTTCACTAGGATTGTAAGATTTTAGTATAGTAGGGAAAAAACTTCTTAAATAATCTCTTACTTCTGTTCTATCATAATCTCCTTTTCTAGTATCGTATTTTATAGCGTTTAAAGCCATTGTATCAAACGAGTCAACTAGATCAGCCTCTGCAGCTGCTTTTTCTCTAGAGCTAGTATCTTTTGATTTTATAGTCTCTATTAGATTTTCGTTGTTATATACTTTCTTAGGTTTTGATTCTTTGTCTGAAGTTTCTTTTTTAACTGTAGGTTTTTTAGTTGATTCGGCTTTGGCTTTAGCTTCGTTTCGTTCAGCTGTTTTTATTTTGTTTTCTAAATTAGACTTAGCAGCATCGAAAGCAAATTCATCATCAAAATCAAACTCATCTAAAGCATCTAACTCTTCCTGCAAAGCGTTTAATTGTTCTTTGTTAGTCTTAGATAAAGATATATTGTCAATAGTACCTACTTCTGAAGACTTTACTCCTCGCTCGGTTTCTTGGTTTCTAATAGCTTCTACAATGCTAGACTCAACTTTATCGTTTTTAAGTATACTATTATTGTATTGCTTTAAAAATTCAAAAACATCTTCACCTGATTTAAAACTTATATTTTTATAACCTTGTGCTTTAAATAAGTTTGTAACAAACTTCTTAAGTTTTGTAAAAACATTTTCATCGTATTTTATATCTTTGTTAAGTATACCTTCAGAGAAATAAGTTAAAAACTCTTTATCATGATCTTGAGTTTCTACATTTGCATCTAACTGCGATTGGACCCAGTTTAATTGAGATGAGTTTAATTGTTCTTTAAATTCTTTAACTATTCTAGATTGATTTTGTATATCTCCAAGAACAGCGTTTAGTATAGGGTGTAATACCTCGTGGTTACTAACTGATACAGAACCTTGCTTAAGCGCTACTGTTTTGTCTACAAATATTTCACCAGCCCCAACAAAAGCACCGTTAGATCCTTTAGCCTCAGCAGCAGCCTCTTCTAAAGACATACCCGTGTTCTCAGAAATAGCTTTTATATAATCCTCAGTACTATTGAATACTTGAGGACCTTTTTTAAATCCTAAGTCTTTTGCTAAATCAGAAGCTGCTTTGTTTCTTCTTTCAAACATTCTTTCGTTAGAATTCCTGAATAAGTCTTTATTAACTTCTTTTATTTGTTTTAATTTTTTCTCTGCTAAGTTTTTTACAATTTCTTTTGTTTTTGGATTCTTAATCCTAGCGTTTAAGCTGTTTATTTCTAGTTTATTTTTAGCGTATGCTTTAACTTCTTCAGAAGTCATGTTTTTCAAAGCGTTACTGTTCTGAGACTTAATATCAACTATTATAGATATTTTTTCATCTATAGCATCGTCTATTAGTTCTAAGCTTTCAACATCTGCCGTTTTTTTATTTTTATATAGCTCAGACAAATCGTTAGATGACTTTATTAAAACTTGTTTTATCTCATCAGGCATTAATATGTATTCAGCTGCTCTAACAGCACTTACGTTTCTATTTTTAACAGCTCCACCGGTTGTACCAGCAATACCAAAAACAGATCCAACAATACCTTCTTCTGCTATTGATTTCCAGTCTTTAGATAAGTCAAACTCTCTACTTAAACCAACGCCAGTGTAATTAGGTAAAGCGTCTAATAACAGCGTCGTAGTTTTAGTAGCTGCCTCAGAACCAGCTTCGCTAACGGTGTTTATACCTAGTTTTTTAACCAAACTCTCAGAACCACCTCTTATTAAGTCTTCAGCGGCTTTTCTATTACCTTTATTAGCTAAAATTCCAGCTCTTTTTAACACGCCTCTAGTAGCAATCTCGAAACCAGCGTCAATAGTTCCACTAGCTAAAGCATTGGCAACAAGGTTAGCCGTGTTAACTGAAGGATCTTTCTCAAACTCTTCAGTAAATTTAGCCCCAGCAGAAGAACCACCTAGAGCAACCAAACCGCCTACACCTAAATAAGCTGCAGCAACAGAAGGTAAAGACTCTAGAGCACTACCAACAGCTCTTTCACCCGCTAATAAATAATTGCCTTGCTCTATGTCATCAATAATACTTTCGTTTTCGTATTTTCTAATACTTGGCTCTAGTTTTTGTATAAAAAGCTCAGCAGCTAAACTATGATTAAAATTAACAGCGCCTTTACTTTGTTTTGCGGTTCTCATTAAAGCTTGTTTTTCCTCTGGAGTACCTTCGTAATCAGAATCGAAAGCGTTCAAACCAGCCTCCATAATAGAAAACTCTACCATGTCTACAAAATCTACGCTATTTTTAGCAAAAGAAGCAAAACCTCTAACAGTTTGAGCAGCGTAGCTTTCTATTAAGCTTGGCTGTGTTTTCTCTTTTAATATTTTTTTAGCTTTATCATCTATTTCCTCTGGTGTTATTTCAAACTCTACTATACCGTCAGAGCTATACTGTTTCTGTATTTCATTACTAGCAGCCTCTTGCAGTTTTATCTTTTCATTATCTTCTAGTTTTTCAAATTCATCACTAGAAAAATCCTTTCCAGTAATAATATTTTGATCCATTTTAAACAAGTCGTTCTTGTAACCTTGTAAAACAGCTGCGTCTGATTCATTAACTTCACCTCCTCGTTGTATGTAATCATTTATTTGCCTTTCAGTTTCTTCTATGCTAGAAACCAATAAATCTCTTTCACTAGGATCTTCTGATTCAGGTTCTTGTAATTCCGAAGAAGTATCTACCGATTGTGATTCCGTATCTTTTGGTTGAACACCTGATATTATTGATGCTCTGCTTGGAGTTGCTACTGGTACTACATCCGCATCCTTTTCTGCAGCACCGTTTTGAAAATCCTGTGTTTCTTCTTCTTGTACTAACTCCGCTTCAGGGTATTGCGTTAGAAAAAAATCAATTGATTCTTGTGAGTATTCAGTTACATCAACTATTGTTCCGTCCTCTATTTTGTATTTTGTCATTATATGATTACTTTTAACAATATATTTGATTATTAATTATTTGACTTATCGTACGCTTCCATTATTTGCATGTTTCTAGTCAGTTTATTGTATGGCCCAGGGTTTTCTTTGTCCCATTTATCAGCAAATTTTCCAAAATCATCTTTACCTGGCTTTTTGCTTAGCTTTTCTTTAGTTCCTGTTCTAAGAGCTTCTGAAAATTGTTTTCTCATTAGTTTAGCATCTCTGCCACCACCACCTGCAGCTCCTGAAGCTTTAAATAATCGAGTGTAAAAATCTATTCTACTATCTGGATCATTCATATTAAAGACTAAGTCTTCATCGCCATCGTAACCTTTTCTATCTGTTGCGTTTATAGTAATAGTGTTATTTCCTTCATCGTAAACACCTTTTACTTCTGTATACTCTCTAAGCGATGATATAGGGTTTTGTTTAACCTTGTCATAAAATGCTTTACCAGTTTCAACAACGCTATCACCACTTTCTCCCGTAGGTTTAACCGTAATACCAAAGTCTTTACTTTTGTTTAATACTTCAAAACCAACAGTGTCAGCAGCAAGTTCTGCGTAAGCCTTTGCTATTGATTCTTTATCTTTTTTATCTTGCGCTATTTGCTCTTCTGTACCTCCAACCCATGTCTTTCTCATTCTTATTGGAGTACTGTAACCTTTAGGTGCAAGAATATCATTGTTATAAGCTATAGCTCCGCTGGCTTGAAGAGAGTTAATATTAGCAAAAGCTGTTGGGTATGCTAGCTTTAAAAACAAGTCTCTACTAGGTTTTCTAGATGTTTGAAACTTAGTATTTGAAACATCATCACTTAAAGGAGCGCTTGTTGATTCTTGACCTTTGTAAGCTTCTGAAGTTATGCTATCTAAATTCATATTCGCAGCTGTTTCTTCAACTAACCGCTCCATGTTTTTTCTTTCTTTTGGTATAATAACAGGAGCATCTAAAGAATCCATAGTAGAATTTCTAACAGAACCTATTTGAACATCATTTTCATCGTATATATTCGTTACAAATTCAGTTTTTAAACCACTAGTATCTGCTGTCATAGACTTACTTCCAGGAGCGTTTCCATAGCCATATAAAATATCATATTTTAAATAAGTACTATCTATATGCTTTTTCGTTTGCTCAGGCGTTCTTTCTTCTCCATTACTAGTAACTCCTGAATAAATAGCTCCTTCAGTATATAAAGGCAAGCCTCTAGATTCAATATAAGGAATTCCAACTGAAACTGTATTTGCTATGTTTTCAGAAGTGTCAGTACCTAATGTATTACCATTATTTATTTTGTTTCTATCTGTTTGATCCCACGTGTAATTGGGTTTCATTTTTATAGCGCTAGTTTCTTCTAACAATGCAGAATAGCTTTCAAAAGAAATAGACTTATTTTTATTTGCTAATTGATTTATATCACTAGAAACTTTGTTATTGTATTTAGCTCTATCGGCTCTAAACAAAGCAGACGATTTTGCTTCTTCCTCTAATTGTTCTTCTAGTTTTTTAGCTTTTTTATCGATTATAGTATTTATACCGCTAGAGTACTTGGAAAACGTGTCAGATAAAGATTTTTGCATATCTCTAACGTATTGACCAGACTGAGTGTCTACTATTTGTTTTGGGTTTCTATAACTCATGTTTTATTTTTCAGTAAAGTTAAAATTTATTTAGATCCTAAAGTAGCGGCGGAAGTTAAATAATTACCAGCAGTTGAACC